>Ga0302325_10016561_pt1 | contig 15609 bp, 15 predicted proteins | sample Palsa_T0_2_FD_201948 | JGI IMG/M metagenome (GOLD analysis project Ga0302325, IMG submission 201948) | Peat permafrost microbial communities from Stordalen Mire near Abisko, Sweden - Palsa_T0_2 | ecosystem: Environmental > Terrestrial > Soil > Palsa > Peat permafrost | place: Sweden: Abisko...
CGCGCCTGCGTGAAGCTCGACCCGAGCACGCAGCCGCAGGACGTCGCCGCGCTCGCCGACGCCGGGATCACCGCCTATCACGCGGTCCGCAAGGCGATCCCGCTGCTGTACCCCGGCACGACCTGCGTGGTCATCGGGGCCGGCGGCCTCGGCCACATCGGCATCCAGTGCCTGGCCGCGCTGACCGCGACGAACATCATCGTGGTCGACCGGAACCCCGACGCGCTCAAGCTGGCCGAGCAGCTCGGCGCGCAGCACACGGTCGTTGCCGACGGGAACCAGGTGCAGGGCGTGCTCGACCTCACCGGCGGCGCCGGCGCCGAGGTCGTACTCGACTTCGTGGCCGAGCAGGGCGCGGAGAACGACGGCTGGGCCATGACCGGCCGCGCCGGGTCCTACTTCGTCATCGGCTACGGCGGCACCCTGGAAATCCCCACCCTCGACATCATCTCGACCGAGCGGAACATCGTCGGCAACATCGTCGGCACCTACAACGAGCTGGCCGAGCTCATGGTGCTGGCCCAGGCCGGCAAGGTGACCCTGCATACCAGGACCTATCCCCTGGATCAGGCCCTCGAGGCGCTCGCCGACCTGGACGCCGGCCGGGTGCGCGGCCGGGCGATTCTCGTGCCCTGACGACCGCGCGCCGCCGGCGGCGGCGGCCTGCGGCTAGCTCGTTCCCGCTCGCATTAGGAAGACCACAAGCACCGCGCACGCTCAGGGAGGACGCATGGCCAAGGAACTCCGTTTCGGAGCGGAAGCCCGCAGCCTGCTGCTGGCCGGAGTCGACCAGCTGGCGGAGGCGGTGAAATCGACGCTGGGCCCCAAGGGCCGCAACGTGATCCTGGAAAAGATCACCGGATCGCCGGTCGTGACCAACGACGGCGTGACGATCGCCCGCGAGATTCACCTGAAGGACCAGTTCCAGAACATGGGCGCCCAGCTGGTGAAGGAAGCGGCGATCAAGACCAACGACATCGTCGGCGACGGCACCACGACCGCGACCGTCATCGCCCAGGCCGTGGTGCGCGAGGGCATGCGGGCGATCGGCGAGGGAGCTAACCCGGTGCTGGTCAAACGCGGCATCGACATCGCCGTCGGCCGGCTGGTTGAGCACCTCCAGCAGGTCGCGCACCCGGTCTCCACCGAGCAGGACTTCGCCAGGGTCGCGGCGATCTCGGCCAACGACGACGAGTACGTCGGCGCGGTCATTGGCAACGCGCTGCACACCGTGGGCGACGGCGGCATCGTCACGGTCGAGGAATCGGCCATGAACGGCATGTCGGTGGACTTCGTCGAGGGCTTCGAGCTCGATAACGGCTACCTGTCCCCCTACCTGGTCACCAACCCGGCCAGCCTGGAGGCCGTGCTCGACGACCCCTACATCCTGCTGTGCAGCGAGAAGATCACCAAGGTTCAGGAGCTCATGCCGCTGCTCGACAAGATCATGCGCGCGCCGCGGCCGCTGGTGATCCTTGCCGAGAACGTCGAGGGAACCGCCCTGTCCATGCTCGTGCACAACCACGTCAACGGCGTGTTCAGGTGCTGCGTGGTGCGGGCGCCCGGATTCGGCGACCGGCGGCTGCGCAAGCTCGAGGACATCGCCGCCATCACCGGCGGCGCCGTCTACAGCAGGCAGTCCGGCTTCAGCCTGGAGACCATGACGACCGAGCAGCTTGGCCGGGCCGCGCAGGTCCGGGTCACCGCCGAGCGCACCGCCATCATCGACGGCCACGGCTCGGCCGACGAGGTGGACTTCCGGCTCGCCCAGCTGCGGGCCGAGCGGGACCGGGCCACGTTCGGCATCGACGAGGACGTGCTGACCGAGCGGATCGGCGCCCTGTCCGGGAAGGTCGCGGTGATCCGCGTCGGCGCGCCGACCAACGCCGAGCTGAAGGAACTGCAGCACCGGGTCGAGGACGCGCTGTCGGCGACCAGGGCCGCGATGGCGGAGGGCATCGTCGCGGGCGGCGGCGCCGCGCTGCTCCACGCGGGCACGGCACTGGACGCCCTGGACGTCTCCGGTGACTACGCCACCGGAGTGAACATCGTGCGCCAGGTGCTGACCGCGCCGGCCTTCCTGATTGCCGCCAACGCGGGCTATGACGGGAACGAGGTAGTGAGCCGGCTGGCCGGACTTGGCAACGACGAGGGCTTTGACGCACTCGAGGGCCGGTTCGGCAACATGATCGAGCTGGGCATCATCGACCCGCTGCGGGTCGCCCGCTCCGCCCTGCAGAACGGCGCGTCCGTCGCCGGGCTGCTGCTCACGACCAACACGCTCGTCGCCGAGGAGCAGACCCCGTGGGGCGGCAGCGCGGCGCTGATGACCGAGTTCGGCCCGCTGGACGAGGGCCTGCATCAGCCGTCGCCTGACTCAAGCACGCCGCAGTCACTGGGTCTCGGGCCGTCCATCGGCTGACCCGGCGGACGACATCCCGGACTATCCTGCGCAATGGTGACAGCCGAGAGCGAGGTAACCGGACGGGCGGGCGCGGCAGACCTGGCTTTGCTGCGCTCGCGCGGACGGCTGCGCGGAGTCATCGCGCTGCTCGGGCCCGCATTCGTCGCCGCGATCGCCTACGTCGATCCCGGTAACTTCGCGACCAACTTCTCCGCGGGCGCCGCCTTCGGCTACACCCTTGCCTGGGTCATCGTTATCGCCAACCTGATGGCGATGCTCGTGCAGTACCTGTCGGCCAAGATCGGCGTCGCGACCGGGAAGGACCTGCCGCAGCTGTGCCGTGAGCAGCTGCCGCGCTCGGTGTCCCGCGGCCTGTGGGTGCAGGCCGAGCTGGTGGCAATGGCAACGGACGTGGCGGAGTTCGTCGGCGCCGCCGTCGGGCTGAACCTGCTGTTCGGCGCGCCGCTGCTGGTGGCCGGGCTGATCACCGCGATCGTGGCCTTCGGCATCCTGGCGCTGGACCAGCGCGGCTACCGCCGGTTCGAGCTGGCCATCATCGCCCTGCTCGGCATCGTGCTGCTGGGCTTTGCCTACGACCTGATTGCCGTGCACCCGAGCGGCGCCAGCATCGCGGCCGGGCTGGTACCCCGGCTCGGCGGCTCCGCCAGCCTGCTGCTCGCCGTCGGCATCGTCGGCGCGACCGTCATGCCGCACGTCGTCTACCTGCACTCGGCCCTCACCAAGGGCCGGGTGAACTGCCGGGACGAGGCCGAGAAGCGGGAGCTGGTCCGGTTCCAGCGCGTCGACGTGCTGATCGCGCTCGGTGCCGCCGGGCTGGTGAACCTCGCGATGCTGTTCGTCGCGGCCGCACTGTTCAGCCAGGCCGGCGGATCCGGGCAGGCAGCCGCGGTAGCAGGCGGGTCGATCGAGGCGGCGCACGCCGACCTCGGCCGGATGGTCGGCGGGGGCGCCGCGCTCGCGTTCGCGGTCGCTCTGCTGGCCTCCGGGCTGTCCTCCTCCAGCGTCGGCACCTACGCCGGCCAGGTGGTGATGCAGGGCTTCATCGGGCGCACCGTGCCGCTGTTCACCCGCCGCGCGCTGACGATGCTCCCAGCGCTGATCGTGCTGGCTCTCGGACTGCCGCCGACGACCTGCCTGGTGATCTCCCAGGTCGTCCTGTCCTTCGGGATCCCGTTCGCGCTGGTGCCCCTGGTCGCCCTGACCCGGCGCGCCGACATCATGGGAACGCTGGTGAACCGGCGGCTGACGACCTGCGCGGCAGCGGGCACAGCCGGCCTGATTATCGTGATGAATGTCTATCTGCTCGGCGTGACACTCGTGCGCTGAATTTCACCGCGGCCGGGCTTTATTGCTCAGCCGCGTTTTTGCCCGGTCAGCACCGCGTTTGCTGAAGCCCGCTGCCCTGCCTTTGTGATATGAAATGCCAATGGCTTTTTCCTCCGTGAGGCGACTCATCGACGGGGCCATTCCGGACATTGCACTGAGCTCCGATCAGAACCAGCGCGGTCAGAATAATGGCGCTGATAGCGCGCTGCTGACATCGGCTCTGGTGCCGAAGCAGGGCGCCGGCACTGACCGCGGGGCGCGGCCGGCGACCGGCCGGGCATCGATCTGCCTGGCCATGATCGTGCGGGACGAGGCGCAGGTCATCGAGCGCTGCCTGAGCAGCGTCATCGGCCTGATTGATTACTGGGTTATCTGCGATACGGGCTCTATCGACGGAACGCCCGATCTGATCGCTAACATTCTCGCCGGGGTGCCGGGCGAATTGCATCACCGGCCCTGGCGTAATTTCGGCAGTAATCGCACTGAGCTGATGAGTCTGGCGCGCGGCACCGCGGATTATCTCCTCCTGCTCGACGCGGATATGACAATCGCGCAGAACGCCGGGATCGGCGACCTGAGCGCTGATGCGTATCTGCTGCGCTGCGGCGACGATTTTGAGTACTGGGTGCCGCGGCTGGTGCGCGGTGACCGCCCGTGGACGTTCACCGGCGCGACACACGAGTACCTGGACAGTCCGCGGCAGTACTCAAGCGAGCGGCACCAGGCGCTGTCGGTCGTTCACTTCGCCGATGGCGGATCGCGGGCCGACAAGCTGCCCCGCGACAAGGCGCTGCTCGAGGCACGGCTCGCGCAGGCGCCAGCCGACGAGCGGGCGGTGTTCTACCTCGCGCAGACGCTCAGGGACATGGGCCGCCGGGACGAGGCCATCGAGCTGTTCCTGCGGCGGGCCGGCCTGGGCGGCTTCGAGGAGGAGGCGTTCTACGCGCTCTATCAGGCGGCTGTACTCACCGCCGAGACAGATCCGGCGGCCGCGCTGCCGCTGTTCTTCGACGCCTGGGAGCGCCGCCCCAGCCGCGCCGAGCCGCTGTACGAGATCGCCCGGATTGCCCGCGACCGCGGCTGGCACCGGCTGGCGCACTCGATGACCAGCCTCGGGCTCGGCCTGCCGGTGCCGCCCGACCTGCTGTTCGTGCACAGCTGGATCTATGACTGGGGCCTGCGGTTCGAGCATGGCATCGCCTGCTACTGGCTCGATCAGCACGAGGCCGGGGTCGCCGCCAACGACGAGCTGCTGAGCCGTCCCGACCTGCCTCCGCACGTGGGCGCCCAGGCACTGAAGAACCGGTCCTGGTGCGCCCTGGAACTGAGGCGGTCAGGAAAGCAGGTACCGCCGCTCCCGCCTGAGTCGGTGCGCTTCCTCAGCGGCTCCGCTCCCCTGCTCGGCGAGCTGGTCACTGACGTCCGCTTCGCGGAGATCTCGCTGCAGGCCGGGTCGTCCTGGCCGTTGTTCAACCCCAGCATCGCCGCGGACGGCGATGGCTTCCGGCTCATCGTCCGCTCGGCCAGCTATGAGCGCTTCGTTGCCGGAAACTACCTGCCGCTGACGGCAGACGGCGTCATCCGCACCGCGAACTACGACGTCCGGCTGGATGCCGGGTTCCGGGTCAGAAGCGCCGAGCCCATCGCCGATGACCTGGCCCCGCGCGTTCCGCAGGCGCACATCGTCGGCTCCGAGGACTGCCGGCTCTTCTGCTGGCAGGACGACTGGTGGGTGTCCGCGACGCGCTGCGACCTGGACGCCGACGGCGTGTGCCGGATGACGCTCGCGCGGCTGCGAGACGGGCATTTCGGCCGGCCTGAGGTACTGCCGCCGCCGGTCGCCGGGCGGCACGAGAAGAACTGGATGCCGTTCGTCGCCGGCGGCGAGCTGTACTTCGTCTACTCCTGTCACCCGTTCGTCGTGCTCCGGTTCGACGCGCGCGCGGGCCGCCTCAGCGAGGTGACGCGGACGGCCGTGCCGGCCGCGATGGCCGGGCTGCGCGGCGGCTCGCAGGGCGTGCCCGTCGACGGCGGATATCTCTTTGCCGTCCACGAGGCCCACGACGAGCTCGGCGAGCGCAGCTACACGCACCGGCTGATCCTGATGAGCGATCAGTTCCTGCCCGCCGGCCTGTCAGAGCCGTTCTCCTTCACCCATGGAGGCATCGAGTTCTGCGCGGGCGCGGCCCGCGCGGGCGACGACCTGGCGCTGAGCTTCGGGCTCAACGACCGGGTGGCGGCTCTCGCCGTCGCGCCTCTGGACCAGCTGATCTCCCTCGTCGTTCCGCTTCACGCCGATGCTGTCTCGCCTGATACCAACGGGGATGTCCTGACATGAATGAGGAAATGAACGAGCCGGAGGCGCAGGTCCGCGGCCTCGGCCGGCTGAGCCGCCGGCAGTTCGTCGCCGGCACTGCCGCCGGCGTTGTTACCTGGCTGACCGCCCGAGAGCTGACCGGCAAGGCCATGGCGTCGGTGGCGGATCCGCGGCGCCATCATCACCGTGATCATCATCACCGGCATCACTCGCCCACCGGCTTTACCGGTCACACCGGGCCGACGGGCTCAACCGGCCCGACTGGCGCCACCGGGCCGACCGGGCTGACCGGCCCGACCGGGTTCACCGGACCGACCGGACTGACGGGCCCGACCGGGTTCACCGGACCGACCGGACTGACAGGCCCCACCGGGTTCACCGGACCGACCGGACTGACAGGCCCCACCGGACTGACAGGCCCGACCGGACTGACGGGCCCGACCGGACTGACAGGCCCGACCGGACTGACAGGCCCGACCGGACTGACAGGCCCGACCGGACTGACAGGCCCGACCGGACTGACAGGCCCGACCGGACTGACAGGCCCGACCGGACTGACGGGCCCGACCGGCATCACCGGGCCGACCGGACTCAGCGGGCCGACCGGCCACCATCATCATCACCATCACGGTCGCCGCGCACCCTGGTGGTGGCTCTGGGGACCGCAGCCGGTATAGCCGTCCTCGGCCGGCGGCTGACGGCTGCATGTCGCGGCTCGGATAGCTAGCCGGCCAGAACTCGCTCGATACCGCGGTAAGGTCTGACCTTGATATGGTGACGGCTATGTCTTGCCGTCCACCAGAGCGAACTGAGTTGCTGATCCGGAGCAAGCGATAGCCGGGGGCACGCCTTTTCAGGCGCTGGAGCAGCGGCGGACTTTCGAGCAGATCCTGCTGCAGGTCGAGGCGGCGATCATCGACGGGCGCCTCCGGCCAGGAGACAGGCTGCCGGCTGAGCGCGACCTGGCTCAGACCCTCGGTGTGAGTCGGCCCTCAGTCCGCGAGGCGCTGCGCGTGCTGGAGATGTTCGGCGTCATTGTGGCCCGGCGTGGCACCGGCCCGGACGCGGGATCCATCGTCGCCGCTAGCGCAGAACGCGGGCTGCAGAAGGCGCTTCTACTGCACGCCGGCTTGCTCCGGATCCCGGCGGCGGACCTGGCAGAGGTGCGCGTCCTGCTGGATGAGCAGGCCGCAACTACGGCCGCGCAGCGGGCCGAGGCGGGACTGATCGCCCGTCTGCACGAGATCATCGACGGCATGCGCGTGGCGCAGACCATTGGCGAACTCAGCGCGGCCGATGCCGAGTTCCACGTCGAACTCGCTCTCGCCTCAGGGAACGCGCTTCTTCCCGCGCTGATGGAAGCTCTGTGCGAGACGATGCGGCGGCTGCAGGCCGAGGCTTTCGAGCGGCTGCCGGACTGGCAAGCCGAACGTGACCTCCTGGCGGTCGAGCACGACGCGATCCTCGCTTCCGTCGAGTCCGGAGACAGCGCGGCGGCGGGAATCGCCATGCGAGATCACGTTATGCGCTCCTACCGGAGGGTCATGGATCCGCCCCGCGCACCCGCCTGGCCACGTTGACGCGCTGCCTATACTTCGCGTAATGCCATTTGCCTCCCAGCCACCCGCGGAGCAGGTCACCGGCCGCGACAGGCGCCGCATCGTGGCCATCGTCGCCGCCATTCTGCTGGTCCTGGCTGCGATCGCGGTCTGGGCCGCGGTCCGGCCGGGCAGTTACGGCAGCTCCAGGGACGGCTGTGTCACTGTCACGCTGCCCAGCACCACTGGCGGCGCGCTCATCCATCAGTGCGGCACTGACGCCAGGTCGCTGTGCAAGCGCGCCTATGCCGGCACCGACAAGGTGTCGCTGCTGACCCGCCCGCAGTGCCGTCTGGCGGGTATCAGCCCGGCGCGCGCCGCCTCCGCGTCAGCGTCCTGAGCCGCCCTCCGCGTCAGCGTCCTGAGCCGCCGCCCGGGCTGAGCCGCCGGCCGGCCTGAGCCGGCGCCAGGCGGGCCGGGTTCGCTAGCCGGCGCCGAGCAGGACGTCAGCGTCAAAGCAGGTGCGGTCGCCGGTGTGGCAGGCCCCGCCGGTCTGGTCTACGCGCACCAGCACGGCGTCGCCGTCGCAGTCCAGGGCGACGGACACCACTCGCTGGATGTGCCCGGACGTCTCGCCCTTGACCCAGTACTCCTGCCTGCTGCGGGACCAGTAAGTGCACCGTCCGGTGGTCAGCGTCCGGTGCAGCGCCTCGTCGTCCATCCAGCCGAGCATGAGCACCTCGCCGGTGTCGTGCTGCTGGGTGATGGCCGCGACCAGGCCGTCGTCGTTCCGCTTCAGCCGGGCGGCGATCTTCGGGTCGAGCCCGGACGCCGCGGGATCAATCCGCATCGCTCACCTCCTGTGCCGTGCGCCGGACCAGGTGACCGGCCGCCGCGAGTGCCTCCTTGACTGCCCCGATCCTGAGCTCGCCGAAGTGGAACAGGCTCGCCGCGAGCACGGCATCGGCCCCCGCCTCGATGGCGGGGCTGAAATGGCTCAGGGCTCCGGCCCCGCCGCTGGCAATGACGGGAACGCACACCGCCGCACGGACTGCTCTGATCAGCTCGAGGTCAAAGCCCGCCCTGGTGCCGTCGGCGTCGACGGAGTTGAGCAGGATCTCGCCGGCTCCGAGTTCGGCGGCCTGGCCGGCCCAGGCAACTGCGTCGATGCCAGTGCCGCGGCGCCCGCCGTGCGTGGTGACCTCGAAGCCCGACTCGGTCTCCGGGGACCGGCGGGCATCGACGGACAGCACGATGCACTGGGCGCCGAACCGGCGGGCGGCCTCGTTCAGCAGCTCCGGGCGCGCGACCGCGGCGGTGTTCAGCGCGACCTTGTCGGCACCCGCGCGCAGCAGCCGGTCCACATCCTCCGTACTGCGGACGCCGCCGCCGACGGTCAGCGGGATAAAGACCTGCTCGGCGGTCCGCCGGACCACGTCGTACATCGTCTCGCGGTCGTCACTGGACGCGGTGATGTCGAGGAACGTGAGCTCGTCGGCACCCTCCCGGTCGTACAGCGCGGCCAGCTCGACCGGGTCGCCGGCGTCACGGAGGTTCGCGAACCTGACCCCCTTGACCACCCGGCCGCCGTGGACGTCCAGGCAGGGGATGACCCGTACGGCGACCGTCACAGCGCGGCCCTCACAGCGCAGCCACCACATCGGCGGCCGTCCCAACCACGGGGCCGTCAGCTGCTCCGATGCCCGGCTTCCACGCGATCGCCTCGACCTCGACCAGCATCCGCGGGTCAATCAGTCCGCTGACCTGAATCATGGACGTCGCGGGCAGCACCCCGCCGAACGCCTCGCCGTGCGCCCGCCCGTACTCCTGCCAGCGCGAGATATCAGTGACGAACATCCGGGTCCGCACCACGTCGTCCAGACTGGCGCCGAGTGCCTCCAGTCCCGCGCGGACGTTGGCGATGGCCTGGACAGTCTGCGCGTAGCCGTCACCGGGATGCACGAACTCGGCACCGGCGACGGACGTGCAGCCGGACACGAAGACGTAATCGCCGGCCGCGACCGCACGGCTGTAGCCGACGACGGGCTCCCAGGCCGTTCCGCTGGACGCTCGCCGGACGCCGGTCACCGGGCCACAGCCGCGAGTGCGTCGGGCAGCGTGAACGCTCCCGCGTACAGCGCCTTGCCGACGATCGCGCCCTCGACGCCGAGCGGTACGAGGCCGGCGACTTCCTGCAGGTCAGCCAGGCTGGACACGCCGCCGCTGGCTACCACGGGCCGGTCAGTCCTGGCGCACACCCGGCCTAGCAGCTCCAGATTCGGTCCGCGCAGCATGCCGTCTTTCTCGATGTCGGTCACGACGTAACGGGCGCAGCCAGCCTTCTCCAGCCGGTCAAGCGCGTCGTCGAGCTCGCCGCCGTCGGTGGTCCAGCCGCGCGCCGCCAGCCTGGTCCCGCGCACGTCCAGGCCGACCGCGATCTTCGGGCCGTGCTCGGCGATCACCCCGGCGACCCAGTCCGGGTCCTCCATGGCCGCGGTCCCGATCACCACCCGGGTCGCGCCAGTGGCCAGGGCGGCCCGCAGGGCCGCGTCGTCGCGGATGCCGCCGGACAGCTCGACCTTCACGGTGAGCCTGCTGATCAGGTCAGCGAGCTGCGGCCCGTTGGAGCCACGGCCGAACGCCGCGTCCAGGTCGACCAGGTGAATCCACTCGGCGCCGGCGTCCTGCCAGGCCAGCGCCGCGTCTACCGGATCGCCGTAGCTGGTCTCGGTGCCCGCCGCGCCCTGCACGAGCCGGACCGCCTGGCCGCCGGACACGTCGACGGCGGGCAGCAGTTCCAGCGTGCTCCGCCCGGTCATCACGTCAGGACCTCCAGCCAGTTGGCCAGCAGCAGCGCGCCGGCGTCAGACGACTTCTCCGGGTGGAACTGCGTCGCCATCAGCGGCCCGTCCTCGACCAGCGCCACAAACGGCTCCCCGTGCGTGGTCCAGCCGACTACCGGCCCCGCGGCCTCCGGCGTGCGGGCGGGCGGCGGCTGGAGCGCGGCGAAGGAGTGCACGAAGTAAAACATGGCTCCGGCCCCGAGCCCCGCCAGCAGACGGGAGGCCGAGGGGGCGTCGACCACGTTCCAGCCCATGTGAGGCAGGACTGGGGCGGTCAGCTTCTGCACCACGCCCGGCCAGCAGCCCGCCCCCGGGGTTTTCTCGCCGTGCTCGACGCCGGACTCAAACAGGATCTGCATGCCCACGCAGATGCCGAGCACAGGCCGGGCGCTGGCCAGCCGCTGCGCGATGACCTGGTCGCCGCCGGCCGCCCGCAGGCCCGCCATGCAGGCCGCGAACGCGCCCACACCCGGAACCACGAGCCCGTCCGCGCGCAGGGCTGCGCCGGAATCTGCGCTGATCTCAGCATTGGCGCCCGCTCGCTGCAGGGCCCGCTGCGCCGACCGCAGGTTGCCCGAGCCGTAGTCGAGCACGACAACGCTCGGCCGGCGGCTGCTCACGGCGGCTCCTGTCCAGGGTCTGATACGGCTGGCCGACGGCTTGCCGACCTGGTTCCAGGCTATCGAGCGGCAGTGGTGGCTTACGACTGAGCGTGGCCGCTCCGGCTGCCCCGGCGGCCCTGCGGAGCTTCACGGCGGCCCTGCGGGGTTTCCGCCGGGGCGCTCCGGGTAGCTGCGGGCCGTCATCCGAGAGGGAGTGAGTTATGTATATCGGAATCGGCACCATCGTGCTGATACTCATCATCGTGCTGATCGTTCTGTTCCTGCGCAGGGCCTGACCAGCAGATCACCGCGATCCGGCTGGTCGCCGCGCGGTACCGCGAGTAGCCGTGCGACAGTAAGAGCTCGCGACGCCAGGAGACACCATGGACATCACGCAGCTGATCCTGGACGACCATCACGAGCAGCGCCGGCTTTTCGCGATGCTGGAGCAGATCGACTCGTCCGAAACCAGCGCCCTCGCCGATGTGTGGGGGCGCCTGTCGGTTTTCCTGGAACTGCACGCGGCGGCCGAGGAGGAGATCTTCTACCCCGAGCTGCTCAGGCTGGCGATCGGATCCAGGCCGGTCGCCAGCGCCGAGCCGGAGACGCTCGATGCGATCGGGGACCACAACGAGATCCGTGACGCGGTCGAGGCCGTCGCCGGTCACCAGGTCGGCAGCCATGGCTGGCGAGACGCCGTCGCGGCGGCGAATGAGGCCAACAGCGACCACATGGCCGAGGAAGAGCGCGAGGGGCTGACCGACTTCCGGCGCCTGGTGAGCCTGCGGGAACGGCATGACCTCGCGGTCAGGTTCGCGGCTTACGAGGCGCGGAACTTCGCCGGGGTAAAGCCCGTCGACAAGGACCCGGAGACCTACGTGCGCGAGACCGAGGCGGCAGAGCGCGCGTTGCATGCGCCCGGCTCGCTCGGCATCGGCGGCCTGCGCGCTTAGGCGGCCCGGACCATGATCTCGTAAGATCGCACGGGTTATAGGCCATGCGATCTTACGAGTTAATGGCCTGGCCGCTTAAAGGACGCCCTTAGTGCTCGGCACCTGGCCGCCCGAGCGCGGATCGGGGGCGGCAGCCGCTCGCAGCGCCCGCGCGAACGCCTTGAACTGCGCCTCCACGATGTGGTGCGGATTCCGTCCGCGCAGCACGTCCAGGTGGATGCAGATGGCCGCCGAATACCCGAGCGACTCGAAGAAGTGCCTGGTCAGCGTCGTGTCGTAGGTGCCGATCAGCGGCGCCATGCCGTCCGGCTCGGTGTGCACGACGTACGGCCGCCCGGACAGGTCGACAGCCGCGCGGACGAGCGTCTCGTCCAGCGGCACGAGCGCATCGCCAAAGCGGCAGATACCGAGTTTCTCGCCCAGCGCCTCACGCAGCGCCTGGCCGAGCGCGATCGCCGTGTCCTCCACCGTGTGGTGCGCATCGACCTCGATATCGCCGCGTGCCTGTACGGTCAGGTCAAGCAGCCCGTGCCGGCCAAGCTGAGCGAGCATGTGGTCGAAGAACGGCAGGCCGGTCTCGGCGCGCCCGGTTCCGCCGCCGTCAAGGCTGAGCTCGACCAGCACCTGGGTCTCGTCGGTGACCCGGCCGATGCGTGCTGACCGGGTCACGACAGCACCGCCCCGGACCTGGCCGCCAGGACCGCGGTCAGCTCGGTCAGGAACGCGGCCATCTCAGCCGATGTGCCGATGCTGACGCGCAGCCACTGCGCCGGGCCGGTTTCCCTGACCAGGACGCCGCGGTCCAGCAGGTCCTGCCAGATCGCGCGCCGGTCGGCGAAGCGGCCGAACAGCACGAAGTTAGCGTCGGAATCGCCGGCCGTCAGGCCTATCTCGCGCAGGCGGCTGACGGTCTGGTCGCGGTCAGCCCGAATCGCCGCGACCGAGGCCAGCAGTTCGCCCGAGTGCCGGAGGGCGGCCAGCGCCACGGCCTGGGTGATAGCGGACAGGTGATAAGGCAGCCGCACGAGCAGCAGCGCCTCGACGACGCCCGGATCCGCGGCCAGGTACCCCACTCGGGCGCCGGCCAGCGCGAAGGCCTTGGACATGGTCCGCACCACGACCAGCCGCGGGTACCGGGCGAGCAGGGCCAGTGCCGTGCCCGCCGGATCCCTGGCGAACTCCGCGTAGGCCTCGTCTACCACGACCATGCCGGGCGCGGCCGCGCAGACAGCCTCGATGACCGCCAGCGGCGTCGCCGATCCGGTCGGGTTGTTCGGCGAGGTCAGGAAGACCAGATCCGGCTGGTGTCGGCTGACGGCCGCGGCCGCCTCCGCCGGGTCCAGGCCGAAATCGCTGGCCCGGTCGGCCGCGATCCACCTGGTCGAGGTTGTCTGGCTGATCAGCGGGTGCATCGAGTACGACGGCTCGAAGCCGAGCGCGCTGCGGCCGGGACCGCCGAAGACCTGGAACAACTGCTGGATGATCTCATTCGACCCGTTCGCGGCCCAGGTGCTCGCGCTGGTCAGGTCGTGCCCGAGATAGCCTGCCAGCGCCTCGCGCACAGCCATGGCGTCCCGGTCCGGGTACCGGTTCAGGCTGCCGGCAACCTCAGTCACTGCGGCAGCGATATCGGCGACCAGGCCTGGCGACGGCGGATACGGGTTCTCGTTGGTGTTGAGCCGGACCGGCACGTCGAGCTGTGGCGCACCGTACGGCTGCCGTCCGGCCAGGTCCGCGCGGACCGGCAGGGTGGCGCGCTCGCTGCGGACATCGGTCATGGCTGCTCCTGCGGGGCCGGGACTCGGACGCGGACTGCCTGCACATGCGCGGTCAGATCCTCCGCGCCGCCGAGCGCGTCCACGTAGGGCGCCACCTCCGCCAGCGCGGCCTGGTCGCACTCGACAACATGAACGCAGCGCAGGAACGACAGCACCGACAGGCCGCCGGTATAGCGCGCTGTGCCGCCGGTGGGCAGCACGTGATTGGAACCGGCCAGGTAGTCCCCCAGCGAGACCGGAGCCCAGGAGCCGACGAAGATCGCGCCGGCGTTACGCACCCGGCGGGCCAGGATGGCTGCGTCCCTGGCCTGTATCTCCAGGTGCTCGGGGGCCCAGGCATCGGACACGGCCAGGGCGGCATCGGCGTCGTCCACGATCACGCAGGCCGACTGGCCGGCCAGCGCGGCCCGGACGCGCTCGGCGTGCTTCGCCGACGAGGCCGCCTTCGCCAGCTCGACATCAACGCGATCGGCCAGCGCCGCACTCGTGCTGACCAGGAGGCAGGCTGCCAGCGGATCATGCTCGGCCTGGGCGACCAGGTCCGCCGCGATGAAGCTGGCCTCCGCGCCGTCGTCCGCCACGATCGCGATCTCGGTCGGCCCGGCCTCGGCGTCGATCGCAACCCGGTCGCGCAGCAGGCGCTTGGCCGCCGCGACGTAGACATTCCCCGGGCCGGTGATGACATCGGCAGGCGCGCAGTCCTGCGTCCCGTAGCCGAGCATGGCAATCGCCTGAGCGCCGCCGGCCGCGTGGACCTCGGTGATGCCGAGCAGTGCGCAGGCTGCCAGGATGGCCGGGTGCGGCAGGCCGCCGTACTCGGGCTGCGGCGGCGACGCGACCGCGATCTCCGCGACGCCGGCCACCTGGGCGGGAATGACGTTCATCAGTACCGAGGACGGGTAAGCGACGAGGCCGCCGGGCACGTAGACGCCGGCCCGCCGGACCGGCAGGTACCGCTCGGTGACCGTCGAGCCGGCCGCCACCGCGGTCCACGTCTCGGCCGGCCGCTGCGCCTGGTGAACCAGCCGGGCCCGGCGCGCGGCCTCGGTCAGCGCCGCCCGCAGCTCATCGTCGAGACCGGCCAGGGCGTCCGCCAGCGCCACCGGCGGCACGATCGTGCTCGCCAGGTCCACGCTGTCGAATCTGGCCGTGGCCTCCCGGACGGCCTCCGCCCCGCGCTCCCGCACCGCCTCGCACAGCGGGCGCACCTGCTCGACCGCCGCGTTCACGTCAAGCTCGGCGCGCGGGAGCAGTGCCGCAAGGTCAGCCGCGGGCATCCGGCCCGGCGCCTGGCCGCGCAGGTCGATTCGTCGGAGCACGCCGCTACTCGACAATCTTGCTGATCGGGATCTCCAGAATGTCGAACCCGCCGGCTGCCTTGAGCGCGGGGATCAGGGTGTTCACACCGCGCTTAGGCACGACTGCCTCAACCGCGTGCATGTCGCCGCGCGCCAGGGAGGTAATGGTCGGCGACGACATGGCCGGGAGAATCCCGGTCACCGCATCCAGATCGTCCGCGCTGACGTTCAGCTTGAGAAGGACGCTGCCGCGAGCGCTGATGGCACCGCGCAGCAGGAGTGCCACGTCCTCCATCGCCTCGCGCTTTGCCGGGTCGGCGTAGGCGGCCGGATTTGCGATCAGCTCGGTGTAGCTGGTCAGCAGAGTGTCCAGGATCCGCAGGCCGTTCCTGACCAGCGATGCGCCGGTCTCGGTCAGGTCCACGATCGCGTCCACGATGTCAGGCACCTTGGCCTCAGTCGCGCCGTAGGACGGGATCACGATCGCCTTGACTCCGTGCGACTCCAGGTACCGGCGCGTCAGCGCGGG
>Ga0302325_10016562_pt1 | contig 15609 bp, 12 predicted proteins | sample Palsa_T0_2_FD_201948 | JGI IMG/M metagenome (GOLD analysis project Ga0302325, IMG submission 201948) | Peat permafrost microbial communities from Stordalen Mire near Abisko, Sweden - Palsa_T0_2 | ecosystem: Environmental > Terrestrial > Soil > Palsa > Peat permafrost | place: Sweden: Abisko...
TTGAGATCCAGCTGCGCGGCGGTATTGGAATCGGACGCCACTTCGATGGCGAACGCCGGAGCGCCCTCGAAATACTCGTTTGGGTCGCCCTGCTGAATCTGCGCGGATCTGACAAAGCTGACATCCGGCTGCAGCCACGTGCGGGACGACAGCTTGAATCCTGCTTCAATATGTACTTCGCCAAGTGAATGCTCCCGCACGTAGGGCCGAAGAGCGTCTTGCAGATTTTGCTGAACGCGAGTATGGGGACGCTTGGGGAGAGGCAAGATGATGTGCTCTCCTTCCAGAAGCTCGTGCCTGTGGCCGTCGTCTGGGTATTTTTCGAATTCCTCGAAGGTAGTAAAGGTTCGGGTAGCCATCTGGACGGAATCCCGTAACTACGGCGTACGAATCAACCCGCGCGCCTCTTCCAGGCGTTCGATCCGATGGGCAAGTTCCATGATCTGTTTGGTAAGCCTAAGCTCAAGCTCAGCGAGCTGCTGCTTGAATTCGGCGCGAAGTGTTCCGATCTCTGCGCGCAGAAGGTCTACGGCCCGCTCAAGCGAGCGGTTCTGAAGATATACTCCTAACATCGTGCCCAGTAGGGTTGCAACTGGAGCGAACAGCGTCGTCCAGAGCTGCGTGGGCTGGTTCATTGATCTCAGTGTACCTGACGCGGCCCGTACCAACGGAAAAAGGCGGCCCAAACGAGCCGCCCCAAGGACAAGGAGGAATGACACCTCCCACCAAAATCGTTGTGAATCGTGATTGAGACTAGCTACAGCCGCTCGTCCCGCCGCAGTTCTCGCACTTGTAGCAACTGCCGTTGCGCGTCATGAACCCGCCACATTCCGAGCACATCGGCGCGTCGCTCACCGCCGGAGCGAACGGCAGCGCCTGCTGCGGCTCAGGCTCGGTGGGGCGCAAAACCGGCGCATCGCCCGCTTCGTTGGCCGCGTACTCCGGGCCCAGGAACTTCGCGCCCAGCCAGCGGAAAATGTAATCCATGATCGACTTCGCGTACGGAACCTGCGCGTTCCCAGTCCACCCGCTCGGCTCGAATCGAACGTGGCTAAATTTATCGACGAAGAACTTCAGCGGCACACCGTATTGCAGCGCGTAGCTGATGCTGGTGGCGAAGCTGTCCATCAAGCCGCTGATCGTCGAGCCTTCCTTGGCCATCGAAATGAAAACTTCGCCCGGCGTTCCGTCCTCGTACATGCCCACCGTGATGTAGCCTTCGTGGCCGCCGATCGAAAACTTGTGCGTGAGCGATTGCCGCTCGTCGGGCAGTTTGCGCCGGATCGGCCGGTAAACGATCTTCTCCGTCACCACCGGCGCCACCGCAGTCGCCGTGTTCTTCTTCTCGCCCTTGCCGGTGCTCGAGCTGAGCGGCTGTGATCGCTTGGAATTATCGCGATAGATAGCCACCGCCTTCAATCCCAGCCGCCAGCTCTCCATGTAAGCGTCCATCACGTCTTCCACGCTCGACTCTTCCGGCATATTGATGGTCTTCGAAATCGCGCCGGAAATAAACGGCTGCGTCGCGGCCATCATCCGCACGTGGCCCATGTAGTGGATGGATCGCTTGCCGTTCTGCGGGCGGAAGCTGCAATCGAACACCGGCAGGTGCTCGTCTTTGAGCCCGGGCGCGCCTTCGATGGTGCCGGTGGAATCGATATGCGTGACGATCATCTCCACTTGCTCCGGCGTGTAGCCCAGCTTGATCAGCGCCTGCGGCACGGTGTTGTTGACGATCTTGATGATGCCGCCGCCCACCAGCTTCTTGTATTTCACCAGCGCCAGATCTGGCTCGATGCCGGTGGTATCGCAATCCATCATGAAACCAATGGTCCCGGTGGGCGCGATCACGGTAGTCTGCGCGTTACGGAAGCCCACGCGCTCGCCCAGCGTGTAAGCGTCGTTCCAGCAATCCACCGCCGCTTTGAACAGATCTTCCGGCACGCTCTTGCCGTCGATGCCGCTCACCGCCTTGCCATGCATCAGGATCACATCCAGGAACGAATCCTCGTTGACCGCGTAGCCGGGGCACGGGCCCACTGCTTCGGCGATGCGCGCGCTGGTAAGGTAGGCCTGGCCGCACATAACAGCCGTGATGGCGGCGGCCCAATCGCGCCCCGCCGGGCTGTCGTAAGGAATTCCCATCGACATCAGCAGCGCGCCCAGGTTCGCATAGCCCAACCCGAGCGGCCGGAAATCGTGCGAATTCTTGGCGATCTTCTCGGTGGGATAGCTGGCGCTGTCCACGATAATCTCCTGCGCTAGCGTCACCGTATCGCACGCATGCCGGAAAGCCTCCACGTCGAAGTCGCCGCCCGGGCCGACGAACTTCATCAGGTTCAACGACGCCAGGTTGCAGGCCGAGTCGTCCAGGAACATGTACTCCGAGCACGGATTCGACGCGTTGATCCGCGCCGTCACTTTAGACGTATGCCAGCGATTGATCGTCGTGTCGAACTGCATCCCCGGATCGCCGCACTGATGCGTGGCTTGCGCGATCTCGCGCAGCAATTCTTTGGCGCTGTAGCGCTTCTTCGGCTGCCCGTTAGCCACCGATTTGGTCCACCAATCGCCATCCGCAGCCACTGCTTCCATGAACTCGTCCGTCACGCGCACGGAGTTGTTGGCGTTCTGAAAAAAGATGGACCCGTATGCGTCGCCATCAATCGAAGCATCGTAACCGGCATCGATCAGCGCGTGAGCTTTCTTCTCTTCCTTGGCCTTGCACCATACGAACGCTTCGATGTCGGGATGATCCACATTCAGGATCACCATCTTCGCCGCGCGCCGCGTCTTGCCGCCCGATTTGATCACGCCCGCGAACGCATCGAAGCCCTTCATGAAGCTGAGCGGACCGGAAGCCGTGCCCCCTCCAGCCAGTCCGCCGCCTTCTTCGCGCAACGGCGAAAGATTCGTCCCGGTGCCCGAGCCCCACTTGAACAGCATGCCTTCGGTCTTCGCCAGATCGAGAATGGATTCCAGCGAATCCTTCACCGAATTAATGAAGCAGGCCGAGCACTGCGGGCGCGACTCGCCTTTCTTCAGCTTCACCACATGGTCCGCGGCTTCGTCGTAATAGTAGCCGTACCCGCGCGCCTCCGAAACCCCGACGTTGAACCAGACCGGTGAATTGAAGCAGGCCTTCTGGGTCAGCATCAGGTGCGCCAGCTCATTGCGGAAGTTCTCCGAATCTTCGCGCGTCTTGAAGTAGTGCCCGTGAGCGCCCCAATCCGCGATGGTGTCCACCACGCGATGCACCAGCTGGCGGACGCTGCGCTCGCGCTCAGGCGAACCCATCTTGCCGTAGAAATATTTACTGACCACGATGTTGGTGGCCGTCTGGGACCATTCGGCCGGCACCTCCACCACGTCCTGTTCGAATATGATGGCGCCTTTGTCGCTCGCGATGGCGGCGGTGCGCAGCTCCCAGTCGATCTCGTCGTAAGGGGTGTTGCCCGCTTCCAGTTTCTGAGTGAAGTATTTGGGAAAGCTGACGCCCGTGCGATGGCTGAACGCTAGAGCTTTTTTAGTTGCTGGTTGCAATTCCGAAATCCTGTCGTTCGAAATCCTGGTGCCGAGATCGACTGTAAGTAGTCCCACTTCTATTTTCCTCCCTAAACGCAACTTGTGTCAGCCACCAAAACACAACTCGTGTTTCTGCGGCACGTCTGCAATCATGCCCCAATAGGTAGTGGTGCGTCAAGGATTATATCTATATACCGTGCAGCACGTTACGAAGTACCACGATATTTGCCTGAAGAATCCGGCGTGGCCCAACGTGGATCTGGAGCGTGTGGTCGCCCGATGACAGGCCTTTGGGCAGTTCAACGTTCAGTTCGTACCGCGGCGGACGCGGATCGGTTCGTAGAATATCGATGCGCGCCACAGGTTGATCATCCACGCTGGCGGTAACCAGATCCGGCGAGCTCACCTCTTCGATCTGGACCTTCAACACGCCGGTGTTGGTTGCGTTTGTCATAACCAGATTGATCCCGTCTGTGATCGAGACCAGGCGCGGCACCAGCGGCCCGGCAGGAATAATGCGAGCCATGGCGGGCGGGCACAGCGGCTTGCCGCTAACGAGGAGTTCAACCGGCACAAGCCCCGTGCGCACGCCATCGGGAAGCCAGGCGTTCACTTGCTGAAGACCTTTGGCATCGGCTGGCCCAACATAGGTGGGTACGCCCGGCGCGCCGTCGGCCAGCACTTCCAGATTATTCAGATCGCAATCCGCAGGGAGATGCTCGATCCACATCGACACTGCGGCGTGCCGCCCGTGTTGCGGGATGAGCGGCTCGCCCGTATATGCGTTCGTAACCCGACGAATTTCAGGCTTCAGTTCCCCGTCCCGCACCGGCGCAGCTAACGCCCGCCTCCAGGTGGTCCACATGTACTGCGTCTGTTCGCCCTCCAGGTTCAAAAGCTGGAGGCCGTGCTCGCGCGTGAAGGCGCGGATGTCGGCGGCTGAGAACACCACGCCGCTCCAGGTGTTCGTATCGCTCGAATGCGCGAGACCGTTGAACTGTCCGTGGAAAATTCCGCCGGGCTTAAGCACACGGCAGATCTCGTGCATGTATTCGAGCACCACCTCGCGGCTGGGGATGTGCTGGAACACGGCATAAGAATAGATGAACTCGAAGGATTCGTCCGCGAAAAGTCCCAGGCTGGCGCCGTTGGTGGCGTGAAAATGCGCGTGAGGAATTTCGGCCAGCCGCTCGCGCGCCAGCCGGATCATTTCGTCGGAGACATCCACGCCATGGATTTCGCCGAAATGGCGGCTGAGCGGTCTCACCAGACGGCCCGGCCCGCAGCCGATTTCGAGCGCTCGCCAAGCCCGCCGGTTGGCTTTGGCCGGAAGCCGCTTTAGCTGCGCTTCCAGGGAGCGCAGTACGTCGGCCGCGGTGGCCAGAAACCCGGCTTCGTCCTGATCGCGTCCGCCGAACGCGACGTAATAGTTTGCGTCTTCCCGGGCCCGTGCGTTCCAATCGGCGCGCATTCGCTCGCTGACGGAATTTTCCGGAGGATTCAATTCGCCTTCCAAAATACCATCCCCAGCAGCATAGCCACGGCCAGCAGGCTGACCGCCAGGGTGACGCTTCGCTCCAATCCTCCGTTGAACTCCAGGTCGATGGTGCATTCACCGGAGCAATGCGGATCGATCACCATAAATCCCAGCGCATCCGCCTGGAGCGGCACTGCCTTCTCCGCCACTCGGGCCCGCCATCCAGGATCGTATGTAATCTGAACCGATATGACGTCGGAGCTGACCATCTTCGCCGTGATGCTTCCCTGATCGGGATCTTTCCAACTCAGTTCGGCGTTGGGCGCCGATGGATCGTCCAAAGCTGCGATATAGGGGCCCAGCGGCGCTACGTCCAACCCGTGAATCGGACGGCGGTTGACCACGGCGGAATGGGGAATCACGTGCGCCAATGATGCCGATCGCAGCGGAACCCGGTAAATTGAGTCGCCCGCTTCTCGCCACACCAGCGGAAGTTTCCCGTCAAATTTGTCGGGGTTCGCAACGGCATGGTAGTGGTCGTTGCTCTTTGCGCCCGGCACCACGATGCCGCCGCAGCCGAAAACTTTGAGCCACAGAATCGATATTTGTGCGTCCCGTTCTCTGGCATTCTTGCCCGAGTAAATGGTGTACACGGCCACACGCTGCATCCAATTCGGCGCAGACGGCTCGTGGCCCCCGCCCATCTGCGGGTTGTCGGCAAACAGATTGAACAGCCACTGTCCTTCGGCAGCGTCCAGGATCCGTACGCCCGGGAGGTTCGCCCCAATCCACCGCGCCTCCCTGATCTCGGTGGCGCGCGCAACGTCCGCTGGATGGATCAGGTCCCGTGCAAAGCGGTAGTCCTTCGCCGCTACCCACCCTAGCGCGGCGATCGAGACCAAAGCGCAAACGGCCGCCATTCTCCCGGGAAGCCGGCGGACCAGCGGCTCAATGAGAAAAGCTGCCAGCAGGCATAGCCCGGCCTCCATTTCGATGTGATAGCGCTCAGGCTGCGGCAGGAGATTTATACCATGGAATCCCAGCCACGCGATGCCACCGAAGCAGGCGGAAAACAGAGCCGCGAATTGGATCATGGGACTGCAGGAAAAACGATGCAAGACCACCCACAGCGCAATCAGCAACGCCAGGAAAGAACCGCCCAGTATCGGTGTCAGAAAGCTAAAGCGATAGTCGCCTCCCACCAACTGGGAATTGGTTTCCAGCAGCCGGATGAGCGTAGGCGGGAGCAGCCGGCAGATTACCAGATACGCTGCCAGCAGGATGCCGCAAATGAACGCCAGCGCCTTTCCGCTATACTTGCCGCGGACCGCGAACAGAATTACGGACGAAACTGAAACCACCACGATGCCGAACGCGTTGGTCAGCATCACCGCCGCGGCCGCCAGAGCGGCGATACCGAACCTGCGCACCGTCGGCCGATCCAGAAACCGGCTGGTGAGCCACAGCGAAACAGGCAGCAAACACAGCGCGACGTTGTGTGGAGTTTCTCCATAAAATACGATGTTCTGCAAACGCCGCAGGCCCCACGGCGTTCCCAGGTCGCTCAACAACTGAGGAAAAACCACGGACGGCGATAAGAGCGACCACAGCACCGCCGCCCATGCGCTAGGTGACAGGCGGCCTGAGAGCGCTCGCGCGAAAAGGAAAAGAAAGACAGGCGCCAGCGAATAGGCGAGCGCCGCAAAGAAGTGGAACGCGTGCGCGGGCGAACAATGTGCTACCCGCGCTCCTACCGCAACCACGATTGCCACCAATGGCAGATAAGTATCTTCGAACGGCATGCCCGCATTGAACCAGGGAAACCAAGCGACATGCGGCCAGTACCGCAGCAGGTAGTCGGCGAAAGTGATATACGAGGTTTCATTCGACTGAAAATCGTTGAGGTATTCGATTCCAAACAAAGGCCAGCAGATGAGAGCGTTGATCGCAAAAAGCGCCAGTGAGATCAGCAGGATTCGCTGAATGGGCAGCGCACCGTCTCCACCGGGCATCACCTTAATCTCTCATGGCGGGGCGAAGGTTCTGGGCGTTCGGGTGGATCGCCGAAACCAATCGCTGCCAGGGCGATGCTGAGGTCGCGTTCGTCCAGACTCTCGGGCACGATGTCGCGAGCGCGCCACACAAAATCGCTCGTGAGCGTAATATTCACGGCACTCCCCGGCGTAAGAAGCGGCATCTTCAATCGATAGTCGTGCGTACCTGGCTGGCTAATTGCTAATTCGCCAACCGCCTTCCCGTTCACGGCGACCTCTACATGAATCGTCCGATGCAATTGATCCACCGGCGCGTACGCGGAGATAAGCAGATCGCCCGCAGCGGCAATTAGATGCAGTGACGCACGCGCGCGCATCCAGCGGAACGGCGGCTCCCACCACGAAAATCCGGACGTCAGTTCTTCTTCGTAGGCGCCCTCTTTGAAATTGATGCTGGACGATGCGGCTCTGGCCCACGGCTGCAGCAATGAGTTTTCAATCGCCGTCTCCTGAGCGTCGAGCGGCCCTTTGACCAGCGAGACGCCTGGGATGCCGTGCGGATATTCCGAGTAAATCAGGAACGCCAGCGTCACCGCATCCATGTGGGCGCCATCCATCGGAATAGACGCGTCGCTGAGAAGCAAGGGCCGCGTTTTAGACGAACGGATGGCCTCAACCAGCAGGCGTCCTTGTTCGAGCGCGTGGCCCGTTGCTTCGAAACTAGCGCGTGGAACATTGGCGAGATAATGCGCGCGGCTGCCAAGTAACGCCGCCGCCAGGACGACAAAGAGAGCCGGCGTGCCCCAGTGAGGCAATCTGAAACTGCTCAGGGATAAAACACAATGCGTCACCAACGGGAAAAGAAAGAAATAGTAATAGCGGTCGGCTGTGTAGAGCGAACCGGGACCGAAGCGAAAAGGATAATCGGCGCGCGCCATTCCAACCAGCAGAGCGAGCAGGATGGCGGGCGTCCACACGGCGAGTAAGACGCGGCGGTAGTGCGAGTTCATGCGCCAGGCAGACGCGAGCAGCGGCAGCCACGTCAGCGGCGCGAGTTTCCAAATCGTGCGGAATCCGGGAAGCGCGAATGTGGTCCACGCACTCAAGAAGCGAAACGGGGCTGTGAACACCAGCCACGCGCCGAGCTCAAAACCCCGCAGCGAAATCCTCAGATGCTCCTCATCGTAATGGCTCGATTGTTGCCAGATCATGAGAGCCAGGAGGACCGCGATGGCTGCGCCGAAGACCATCGCTTCGCGCCGGCGCAAGAAGATCGGAATCCCCAGTGCCGCAACCAGGATGCCATTCAGCCCCAGCGCGGCGAGCGCGAGCATCAATACCGACAAACCGAGCGCCAGCTTCGGATTCTTCGCATCCGGATTCAGAGCGACAACCGCGAAAATCAGGAAGGTAACGCCCAGACAAAAAATTCCGCTCGCCGGCCACCAGATTTGTTCGCCGATAAAGCCCAGCGACCCCGCGTAAAGCGTCCCGGCGACGAAACCAGCCAACCTGGATCCGGTCCAACGCCTGCAAAGAATCGCGCAACCCGCCGCGCCGGCAATGTGTACCGCGCAGATGCCCAGGCGCACCCACGTCAGGCTCATTTCGCCGGCCAACGTTCCAAACCAGAACATCAGGCGGAGCAGCACCAACGTCTGGCTGTGAAAAGGAACCGTCAGCAGATCGCGGGCAGGCTCCAGCCCCGCGCGAATTTGCGCGATGAGCTGGACATGCTCGAAATCATCTGAAAGATAAGGCAGCGTGAGAGTAGAGTGAGCGATCCAAAACACCAGCGCGGCCAACCATGCCACCAGCGGCACATCCCGCCACCATCGGTTGAGGCCGGTCATTTGTCCGCGCAGCGATTGTTCTCGATGGTGCTGTCTTTGAGCGAAACGCCGGGGGCGGCCAGCACGCATCGCTCGGCCATCTTGTAGCCGGTGATCACATTGTCGCGGATCACGTGGCCGCGCGAGGAGTCCGCGCGCTTCTGCGCCCATTCGGCGGCGATCCGGCCCAGGTAGATGCCCGCGCGTAGCACGTCCGGCTCGTCTTGAATGGCCACGCACCCGAACTTCGCGGCGTTCTCGTTGCAGTGCGCCTGGTTCAGGTTAAGGAAACGATTACGCAGCACTGTGTGATTACTGCCGATCAAAAATAACCCGCCAAATTTTGCGCCGTCAATCGTGTTGTCGGCGATAGTGATGTGCTCCGATTTCATATCCGGATTCCAGTTGTTCACCACTATGCCGAAATGGCCGAACGGATAACTCTCCGGCGCTCCCTTGTTCACGCAGATATTGTGCGTCACCTGGCCATCGTGAAAACCGTCCAGATCGATGCATTTGCCGTCCAGTTCTTCGAACTTGTTATTCGTATAGACGGATTTGTCCACGTTGCCGGACGTGTCGATGGCCACCGGCGTGGCGGCGTTTTCAATGTCCACGGCTTCGATTGGATAGCCGATATGGTTTCCCGTGTTGCCCTCCACGCGCACCTCGGTCGCGTGGCCGATCTGTATCGCATCGCGGCCGATTTCAGAAAATTGATTGTTGTCAATCTGCCCGCCGCGGCTGCGGGGAGCGCCGTAATGGGAATGCGTCCACACGCCGTTCCCGAGAATATTATGAAAATCTGAAGCGGTCACCCGGAAAATCTCGACGCCCTCTTCCAAAAGAATTCCTCCGCTGGAATTATTACGTCCTTTAGCGTTGTGCGAGCCGCCGTTGTTAATCGAGACATGCCCCAGCAAAACGTTGCACGAGTGGCTCACCAGGATAGCGAAGTTGGTGATATTCGCGAAATCCAGGTGGTCCACCGAAAGCCCGTCGGTATCCTCAATCAAGATGCCGTTATTGGGGAAGAAGGAAGCGAAGGATTCGCCGGAAGGCGCTAGCGGCAGCGGTTTTTCCAGCGCCGCCCGATTGCCGTCGATCGAAAAATTAGTGAAATGGATGCGGCGGCAGCCTTGACAGCTGAAGATGGCGCGGCCGTGAAAGTTTGCCGCGGCGCGAAGCGTGGTGCGGTCGCCGCCCGTCACGGTAAGGTCGTGCGCGCCGTGGGGCAAGCGGATTTCCGCGGAAATTTCGGTGACGCCGGATGGCAGACGGACCGTCCCGGTGGACGGAAACGGCAGCGCAATCAGCAGTGCGAGGATCAAACGTTATTCTATCTAGCATGGGGATTGACTTTCGCGGCGTGCGCTTCCCGCCCTTGCGCGATCTGACGGTTTCCGCTCCCAGCGGCGCGGTGATCGGCATCGTCGGAGAAAAAGGCGCGGGCAAGGGAGCGCTGCTGCGTCTTGCCTCGGGAGCCGCCCAGCCCGAGGCAGGCGAAGTGATCGCGCAAGGCGAGCGGCGCTACCTGGGTCCGCTGGACGCGTTACAACTCTCGCCCGTGGATGTTTTGTTGCTGGAGCACTCGCTCGCGCAGCATGATGCATTGGTGCGCGCCCGTGCGCTGGCGGGAATCGGACGTTTAAGGAGCGGCGGCAGCACGGTGCTGCTGGTTTCGCACGAACTGGATTTGCTCCAGTCAGTCTGCGATGAGATCTGGTGGCTGGACGCGGGAGCGCTCGAACGCAGGGGCGATCCGCGCGAGGTGCTGGACGCCTATCGCGCGAGTATCGCGGAAAAAATCCGGGCCTGGGGCGCCACGCTGAAGAGTCCGCTGCTGCCCTCCCTGCGGCGGGGCGACGGCCGCGCCGAGATTCTGTCGCTCGAAACGCTGGGCGTCGAAGGCCAGCCCACCGCCGTCTGGAAGAGCGGCGAAGACGCCACCGTGCGGGTAAAAGTCCGCTATCACGACGCGGTGGAAGAGCCGGTCATCGGGATTCTGATTCGCACCCGCATTGGAATGGAAGTCTACGGCACCAATACGGAGCTGGAGAAAGTGAACACGGGCAGTTGCAGAGCCGGCGCCAGGCTCCAGATCGAGTTTGCCTTCCGTTGCGACTTGTGCCCCGGCGATTACACCATCACCGCCGCTTCGCACGATGCCGACGGCGCCGCTCACGATTGGCTGGACGACGCAGTGGCTGTCAGCGTCACCGATTCGCGCTACACCGCCGGCGTCGCGAATCTGCGCGCCGAAGTCAAGATCGAGAAGTCAAATTAGCCGCGTCATATTAGTGCCCAATCAGCCACAGATAGCCCGCTTAGCTTGCAGCTTCCGTGTTCATCTGTGTTCATCTATGGCTAACGCCGCCGCTTACTTCTGTTCCAGAATAAACGTCGGCGCGATCCCCGACAGCGTCGAGAACCCCGATGGCCCCACCGCCGTCAGCCAACTGGAACAGCCCTGCACTTTGCCGAGATAGGAGTGCGGATGGACATCCACCCGCATCTTCTGCATCTCCAGATGGCCGTATTGCAGCACCGGGAACGTCTCCACCACCGGGTCCAGCGCTTCCTGCACCACATAGGGATTCCGCAGCGCTGAACGCACGGCTTTCTCCCAGGCCGCCTCGTCTACCTCGGAGCCGCGGAAGGATTGTTGGTCGGCGCCATCGTCATTCGGCCGCAGAACCAACTTGTTGCGATTGTGCAAAATAAAATCCGGAAGATCCACGGTCCGATTGCGGTACTTGGTCTTGGTCTCCTGCACCACGCGCGTCCAGGGAACAAATTCCTTGATGGCCCGGCGCTCCGCCGCGGGAAAATCGGCCGTGATCTCTTCGTCGGTGAGCAGATCGAAGATGGCCTTCTTCTGGGCCAGCTCCGAACGGAAGCTGTTGACCATGCATACGGCCTGGTCGCGATAAGCGCGCAGCAGGGGATGCGACAGATCGAACCGCACCAGAAACTCCTGCACTTTCACCCGGCGGAAAATCAAGTCGATGGCGAAGTCGCCGTGGCGCAAAACATTGTCCCGATATTCCAGCTGCTCGGGAGTGACAACTTCCACCGCCAGGCCCTCTCGCCGGAACATTTCCGCGATGATGGCGATCTCGCCCGATTCACCCGTTTGGAACGGCTGGCGGAATTCCAGTATCGCGATGTTCGGTTTCTTGCTCTTGCCGCCCCACTCTTTGTAAGCCTTCAGAATGGCCTGCAGCAGGTACTTGGCGCCCGGCAATTTCTCCAGACGATAACGCTTGCGGAATTCCTTGACGGGCGCGGCATCGTAAAAAATATCGGCCAGCGTCTCGCCATACGCCACACCGGTCGGCGTGTCGGGAATGTAACGCGAGAAGCGTAGCGTTCCGTTGTTGATGTGCGTGTCCAGCAGCGAAGTGACGGCCGCGAACGAATACCCGGGATCCACCGCCGCGAGCATTTTCTCGGCGGGCAGCAACTCCATGCGCGCCAGCAGCGCGGGACTACCCAACGCCTTGGCCTGAACGCGTTGCAACGAGCTTGAAAACGACTCCGCCGCCTTCACCAATCCCGCGTACTGCCGCCGCGTGATAAAATGCGGACGCAGAACCGGAGACACGGGCTTTCCACCAGCGACCAAATTGTGCGCCTTCATGCGTTCCTGGAGATCGTGTACCCAGGAAAGATTTTTGTAGTGGTCGCCTTCCAGGATTTTGTGATAGCGAGTAACAGCCTCGCTTAACTGATTCATTTCTCTCGCGGACCCTCTGCACTCAGTATCGCACGGCAAAGCGGAAAATGGGAAGCAAGCGCGAGATTTACTAAGGAATTAGTATTTTAGTTTCTGTTACTTACGGGTAATTTTGGGTGCCATCCAGAGATTCCCCCTAGGAGTCCTGGAACCCGCTTCGAGCGCCCTTTGCCGCCTCCAGCGACAGCAGCTTCTGCTTGCGCTCAATACCCCACCGGTAACCGCCGGGAGCCCCGTCTTCACGCACCGCGCGATGACACGGAATGGCGACGGCAACCGGATTTGTGGCGCAAGCGCGTGCCACCGCGCGAGCCGCTTGTGGTTGGCCGATGTCCGCGGCGATCTTGCTATACGATTTTGTTGCGCCGCGCGGAATCGCCTGCAGTGCCTGCCAGACGCGCCGCTGGAACGCAGTGGCCTGGATGTCCAGCGGTAGCGCCGCCGTGGATTCTCCTTGCATGATCGCGCGCAGTGCTTTCACCTGCTCGCCCAGTTTGCGATCCGATCGAATAATCTCCGCTTTGGGAAACTCGCTGCGCAGCCCGCCCTCCAGCGTCGCGGCCGCATCTGAAAAATGAATCGAGCAGATGCCCTGTTCGGTGGCCGCCAGCAACATTTTGCCGACCGGCGTGGCCGCGATGGTGTAGTGGATCGTCACGCCGGAGCCTTGCTTCTGGTAACGCGCCGGCGTCATTCCCAATTGCGACGCCGCCCGTTCGTAGAGCCTGCTGGAAGACCCGTAGCCTGCGTCATAAAGCGAGCGCGTCACCGAGTGTCCCTCCCGCAGTCCGGCTTTGAGCGAATTGATGCGGCGGGAATCGGCGTACGCGCGCGGCGTAATTCCGGTAACCGCCTTGAAGGTGCGCTGCAAGTAGAAAGGGCTGACGCCGAGCGCCCGGCCGATCGCTTCCAGCGTCACCGGATCGTCGGGATGCGTATCGATGTAGCGGCAGACCTTTTCCACCAGCTGCGCGTTGGGGCCGCGCTGGTCGGCGGAGTCCGGTTTGCAGCGCTTGCAGGGCCGGAATCCCGCGCGTTCGGCCGCTTCGCGCGCTCGAAAGAAGACCACATTTTCGCGGCGCGGCCGCTTGGAAGGGCAAGAAGGCCGGCAGTAAACGCCGGTAGACATCACCCCATAGAAGAACACGCCATCCATGGCCCGATCGCGCGCGGCCACGGAGTCCCAGTAGCTGGCGCGCCAGAATTCCCCCTCCTCGCGATTCGGCATGGCAATCTCTGTATCCACCATTGTGAACGGTTGCATAAGATCATGCTACGCGGATTGCGTAAGAGGAACTATCCGATTCTTGCGGTCAAACCAATCTGCGTTGGTCGGCGTTCATCGGCGACCATAACAGTCTGGCTGTTTGGTCTACGGATGCTCGTCCTTCGTCAATTCAAACGTGATGGTCCCCACCGGGAAACTCATGCGCGCCCGAATCTGGACCGGCAGCCGGTGCGCGTCGTCCGTCAGCCAAACGAAAAGGTCGGCTTTGCGCGTGTACAGCGCCCCATTGAACAGGAAAACTTCATAGCGAATGGTGTCGAACGTTCCGGCTTTGATCTTCACCTGCTCGCGGCCTTGCGCCTCCACCCGCACCAGAGCCGTCCTTCTTCCGTCGCTCATCGGTACCTGCTTGTTTTGGCCGGGCTCGAGCTTATCCACACGGAGCTTGTAGAGCCCCGCCACGGCATCCAGGGCGCACGCCGGAATCTCCACCTCCGAACTCTTGATCACCGCGTTCTTGATCAGATCGCGCTCCACCAGGCTGGCCTTCCCGCGCGTGTGATCGTACAGCACCTTAGTCTCGCGGTGGCGCTTACCCTCGCTTGCATCCAGCTGCGTTTCCGCGGTGCAAAAGCCGGTATCGAGCGCTGCGTTGTAAGTGTCTTCGAGCGTGTAAAGCTTAGACACCAGACCGCCCGATTCGATGTGCAGTTGCGAATCCCATTTCCTGGGATCGTCCGGCTTGGGGGCCAGGCTCAAAAGCGCGCTGCCTGCGTAGATCAAGCGCCATTCGATGTCGTACGTCAGCTTTTCGGCGGAGGGAAACGGCGCTAAGGCGCCTTCGAACGCTTTGGAGGATATGCCGTCGGCCAGCAACACCGACTGCGCGTGTGAATCGGTGGGGATCAGCAACAGGGCCAAACACGCGCCGATCAGACGTGGGGGAAGACGTCTTGGCATCAAGCTAGAGTGTGACAGACTCCGGCACCGGGTGCAAACCGATCTACCATAACAGCTATAAAGCTCCCTTCCACGTCGCCGCGGGAGGGAGCTTCAACGGACAGAACGATCGAGCGGATTGGCCTATCGGGTCATCCGAGTCTCAGGGCGCTCCTGGTCATGATGCTTCTGGTTGTCAGGAAGCACATTGGGATTCTGAACCCCCTTCTTCGGCCCTAGCTTCTGCCGACGTTGACTCTTCTGGTTTTGTTTATTCTTCGTGTTCATACGTGGAACACTCCTTTCTCTTACTAGATACCACACTCCCGCACCTCCCCCGCGTCTGACGCTAAGGCCATCCAGGCGTCGCCGATCATCGATGTTACGCTGGAATTACACGCATGCCCCTTTCCGATTCCTTCTTCGGCCAGAAATTTGGCATAACGGAGCCCGATCTCGAATCCTACCTTTCAGAAGCGCTGGGAGCCGGGGGCGACTACGCCGACCTGTACTTCGAATACCTGGCAACCAGCCAGCTGAGCGTCGACGAAGGCATCGTGAAGAGCGCCGTGCAAGGCGTCTCCCTGGGCGTGGGCGTTCGCGTGATAGCGGGCGAGCGCACCGGTTACGCCTATAGCGACGATTTGAACCCGGAGAAAATCCGCAAGGCGGCCCGGGTGGCGGCGTGCATCGCAAGCGGGCCCTCGAAAGTGGATAAGACCGGGCTGCATGGAGAGGCGCGGAGGCGCGATCTTTACTCCCTCGTCACGCCGCCCACCGAGACCAGCCTGGCCCAGCGTGTGGAACTGGTGAAACGGGCCGACCGCGCGGCTCGTGCGGCCGACCGGCGTGTTTTTCAAGTGCAGGCCAGCTAC
>Ga0302325_10016563_pt1 | contig 15609 bp, 13 predicted proteins | sample Palsa_T0_2_FD_201948 | JGI IMG/M metagenome (GOLD analysis project Ga0302325, IMG submission 201948) | Peat permafrost microbial communities from Stordalen Mire near Abisko, Sweden - Palsa_T0_2 | ecosystem: Environmental > Terrestrial > Soil > Palsa > Peat permafrost | place: Sweden: Abisko...
GAACAGTTTGTCTCGGGTGCTCATAAGCCCTTTATTCTCTCTGGAATGTCAATTGAAGAACGACATGATCTTGGCGTCACGTGACCCCTTCATACCCTCTCGCAACTAGACTCAGTTGCATCAAACAACGGTCATAGCAGACTCGATCAATTCCGGTGGTACGAGTAGCCCAAAGTTCTGCACTCCGTCCTCTTTATCCGACCGGTAGAATTCATCAATGACGCGATCCACAAACGCCTGCTTCATCTCCATCACCTCCCTCCCAGTATCCTCCTCCAGATCCCTCACTCTAACATGGCTCAGATCATCTCTTTCTGTTTCTTCTGAGCCGTTGCTAGTGCTAGATGATGTGTCCGAGGTTGAGGATTCCGAAGATGGCTGGTCGAGATGGCACTCCTCGCAACGCATCAATGCTGTCATCTCATCTTGATCTAAAGATTGAGTTTTGGCTGTCACCCCGAGCTTGGGATACGGTTTCTGAATTGGCGGGGGTGGGTTGGTGCGTCTTTGGGAAGTGATATCCTCATCTGGCGGATCTGTCGGTTTCCAGTTCGTGAACGGCACACTCTTCGGCTCCAACCAATCATCATCGTCGTCGAACCCGTCAAATCCTTCCCCTAACAAAGTCCGTTCTGAGAGTGTAGAGAAACGTAGTGCTTCGCTGTGGGGTCTTGTTGGACTGCTCATCACTTTCCCGCCGCTCCCGCCCAAGGATGCCGATTCCGCAGTGTGGTGGAGGGGTTTCAGCGGTGCAGCGGGAGGTCTCTCATCGGTTGGGAGGGTAGGATAAGGCGGAGGGCGGTAGTTCTCAAGGATCTTGATATTCTGCTCCAGGTGATGACAGAGTGATTGGGTCGTGGAAAATAAATCCTCGACCGGATTGGAGAACTCAGAATCGTAGGAGAATTTGGATTGGTATGTTTGGGTCCAGTAGTCTAGTTCATTGTTCTCCTCGTCCAGATTGGAATCTTGAGTAGCGGCGTACTGTTCTACTTCTTCGCGAAATAGGACACGCTTTTTAGGAGTGTCGCCGAAGAAGGGGCGGTTGCCTACTTCTACGCTCTTGGAGCGCAACTTTCCTAGCTGTTCTGAGCCCCGGAGGAGGACTTCGGAGAGGCGGGGTCTTTTAAGAATCGAGCGTGTCTTTTTGACAGTCAGGGTGGGGTATGATAATTGGTCACTACTTGAGCACTCCGTGGTGAGTGTAGTGGTGCCAGAGCTTTTGCCGTGGAAGGGGCCATATAGCCAAGTGTCGTCCAAATCTTTCATCCTTTGACTTGTTAGAGTATAGATCTAGGAAATTTGAATGTGCTTACCAATTAAAGCTCTCCGGAGACACAGTTTTTAAATTTAACCTAACCTTTGCCCACGCCCTCCATGTAGCATTTTCCAATCTCTCCGCCACGTTAGGAGCCTGCCGTTTGGATTGCAGGCGCTTCCACGTCGCCCAAATATCTTCTTCGCTCCATTCATGCGATAGGTAGTCAACATGCCTCGATGGATTGGGGGAGAGAGAAATATCGTCCATAGTTTCGTGAGCAAATTCGAAATGCGCTACTTTCGCAGCAAAGTTCTCGATTAGGAAGGAGGTTCCATTCTCACTGAACTCGCTATAGGATGGGAAAACGATGGGAGAATTTTTCGTAGGAGTTGATTCTGCAGAATTGATACCCAGAGAACTGGTGTCCAGCGTCAAAGTGGCCCGCAACAAATGTGAGGTCTTTGAAGGCGCCATAATTGTTTTCTCGCTCTGGATACCTGGTACTTGACAGACCTCAATACTTTCTACTTTCCAGGTGCATGATGCCAGAGTTTCCGATTGAAGTATGATGTCCTCGTCCCTATCTTCCCGGGCTGTCTGATCGGCCGTGATGTCCTCCCACTCGAAATACTCGTCCTCCGGTACCATAGGGTCCATTTTGTTGAAGATACCGGAGTCGTGGTCATCGAATCACGTGTAGCAGTCTTCGAAGCGCATTAATATATTCTTCTCACACTGGGCAGACATCCAACTTCGACATCCGGTATGAAGCAGGAAAGGTCGAAACGCAAGAATGAGAAGGAGAGGTGTTGTTAGAATCTATAAATGTAAGCGGACTTCCGGGTCGTATTCAGGTTCGGAGTCCGAGGCGCAGGCTGACTTCGGCAACATTTGACGACAAGGGACATGAACCAATTTCACACCCAAGCCATTCATATACGACAGGCGGCGCATCATTTGAGCCGATGTGGCAGAAATGACCGACTGTGCAACCTCAGCCTAGCCCACTGGTTGGTAGTTGGGAACACATCGTTTTCCCTGAGCCACGATGGCTGATGGCTGACAGAGGGGCGAGGGCTTTTTCTGGGAACCCGCTCCCACTCCTCCAAGTGCAACGATGAAACGAAACTTTCCCCTCCAGATTGAATCCATGTGGGGTCGCAAAGTTGCGATTGTTGTAATCGATTGTTGCGGGTCTCAGCCGCTCGCGCGAGCATCCGCTGGGATAGATGTATGGCATCTGCTGCAACAGGAGCAGGTCCGGATGCTACAGAATCTCACTCAGCTTGAGCCCGCAGACCATTAGAGGAGCAACTCCGGAATTCCTCATCCCATGCAAATCTCACTGCCCAGAAGATCGGTGGACCTGGTGTGCATCCGCGCGCATGCATTCCCGCGGTCCCAGGACGTGGCTCAGATGCGAAAGCTAATCGGGATGGGGAAGTTACAGTACGTTGCGGGTGAAATATGGGGATGGAAGTTCTGCCTTGGCGCTTCCCTTGCCGCTATTTAGGGCACCACGAGAATGACACTTTTCAATTATATAACCAGATAGCTGGGGCCTGTAACCAGCATTGGAGTCTGGTAAGGTGACAGATTGATATTCGATCTTATGCACTGACTTAGGTATCATAAAGCAGATTAATTTATCATCGGCCGTGTTCCGAGGATCAACTCTGGATTTAACATGTGACGATTCAGGGGAACGATCACGTGTCTTTGCAGTGCGTAACATCCTACATGATGCATAGATCGAATTGCCTCATCAGAGCATCTGGAGTGCTCAATCTACTGGATTACTTATCATTCTTCATCGCTGAAATCTTCTGGACGAGGAAATTTGGAGAGTGCAGCAGATGTGAGCACGTGATATCCTCTAATAACATCGTGAAATATAATCTCATCGGTGGACGACATGTATACAAGCCATGACATACAGGAAAATGAGAAACTTTTTTAGTATTGATATCATAGTTAAACGACTTTCTGTCTATCTGAGAGAGCAAAGAAATTGAAGTGAAGATATAGTGGCACGCTATTTCCCCTCCTTCCTCCCTCTCCCTCCCTTTTCTCATCTTCCCAGAGCTCTATTTCGCTCAAGCTCCTCTGCATACCCTTGGTTGAAGAACTGCAGAGACAGGCTTAACTTCACACTTCTTAACGTCCACAAATTGATACTCAATGGTGCTGCGCAGCAAGCACCAAAGGAGAGGATGAAAGGGAGGAAGGCAAATCTATGACCTGGCAAGTGATAAGGTCAACCTATTATCCACTTTCTTTTCCCAAGAACCAAGTTGAAAAGTCCAGGGATACCTTACGGAATGGGTCCCCCTTCATTATCCTCTGCGTCAATTCAGAAATACCAGACGACAGCGCCACTTCATAGCTCTGCGCATCATCCACCAAAAGGTTTCCGTCGCAGGGTTTTCTCTGGCAAATCTCGAGCTCCCTCTAACTCATGCGGTGACCCCCTATCTCATTGGATCCCAGCTCCGCCCTAGGATCTTCCCCCAACTCACGTCGCTGCACTTCAACTGCTGCCAATTCCGGTTTTATGTATGCAGGCGGCTCACTGATACCTTCTGATACAATCGTGGACCGTCGAGAGCGCCGCTTGTACCACCATCCTCCCACCAACGCCGCAATCAGGATCACAAAGATAGGGATCCCCACGCCGATGCCGGCTTTGGCGCCGGTGCTGAGGCCGGATTTGGGAGCCAGTGTTCGTGTGTTTGTTGGTGAGGTCGTCGGCGAGGTTGAGGTTGAGGAAAATGAACTAGAAGACGTGGAAGAGGCAGGAGGTGTGATGTTGAAGTAGTGGCTGTTGATGTTGTTGCCTGATGTGTCGGTAGAATTGTAGAGTTGGAACCAGAAGACTGGATATGTGACAAAGTTTAGTGACGTCGTGACGGTCCAGTCGAAATAGACTTCCTGTTGTCCTGTGCTTGAAGCACTGCCTGTATCTGGAAGGGGGTGATTAGAAGCGATATAGCAGAGAATAATTGAGGAGAGTTAACCTATGGTTACTCCGCCAGCATTGTAGCCCGGCAGACCGGCCGCGACATCGTTGTTCTGCAGGATTACAAGATTGTACTCTGGAAAGTCGGTCATCCATTTGAGCGTTACTGCTGAGCCTAGCTCCCAGACTAAATTTCGAGAAAAGTTGCCATTTGGGCCAGGTATTGGAGGGTAGATGAAGCTATCGGAAGTTTGTGCTCCGATAAGAGGAAGAAAGTGGAAAAGGATACATGGAAAAAAGAGCCTCATTATGATGAGTAAAGTTTTCAAATCTTATGACTTAAATTAGTAGCTAAAACCCACCGTCTCTTTGTACGAAACAGATATGGATAGAAATTTGGGTATGCATATAGCGTTTTAAATAGAATTTGATAAATATGACAAGGCAGGCGAAAGATTACCAATGATTTTAAACGAACTACCCCAGGTAGACTGTGCTTTCACCGAAGGCGAATTAAATAATTGATACTGTAAAGTGGTGTCTTGACATCACTTTCGACTGGCGCGATGGGAAGCAGAGGATTCTGGGGCTTTGCACGACCAGGGGCCGCATGCACACACGTTTCTTCAGGGTTGGAGCTCTCCCACTTCGCCTCAACGCCCCCAATCTTCCCTTGCAAAAAACTGCTTGAGCCCCAGTCTCACCCTAGTTCAACGCCTAAGAATAGTTCGGAAGCTGATAAAATCCGAACTCAGCAGAGCCGGATTTGAAAGGCTGTGAGGAGAAAACGACATTCTGGGTCACGAATTAATTCATAATGATGCTGCTTTGGCGCTTGCTGCATTTACGAAAAATGAAAATCGGTCAGATTTCGTGAAGATGACAGAGGTTTGGGGGCTATGCTGACCCTGCTCCATGCTAAAAAGATACTTCAGTCTCCAAAGAACCTGACAAGATAAATGTAGTTTTACCTTTAACCGTACCTGTTTCTGAGAGCCTACGCCTGTAAACATGCTCAGATACCTTCTCAACTGTGAGAGGTCTTGTTGGAAGGCAACAAGAACAGACAAGCAGAAACCGGAGAATTGGAGACTGCCACGGGGCTCTGGGATGAGATTCGGGGGCCAAATTTTTCCCAAAGCCCTCAGGTAAACTCGCTCAAGTCCAGGATCTCGGTTCCCTCGCTCGAACAGTACTGGCTCCGGAGCTAGGACACCTTAAGCAACTAACCTCATCCCATTAACGAGTTCTCAATATGTTGTTGTCGGTGAAGAAAAGCTCAATCACGAAGCTCACATAGCTCACATATCTGGACGTTAGCAACGTGACTGCTCCATTTGGTTTGCACATCGCACATCTCGAGCGCATGTTCAGATTCGCCAGTTCGCAAGTTGTGTGACTTCCTTACGTTGTAGACTTCAGCCATGCGGTTTTCAATACATCGTGAAAATCATTCCGTATCAAAACCACACAGCACCACGCCTCACCCCTGTCACTCTCCTGACCGCCCGGCAGAATACCACTCGCCCCTCCAAAATTTCCTCTGCTCTCATTCCTCTGGACCAATTCCTCATTTGTCCCTACCAACCGCGAACTAGATCGATAATGATGGACGACCCAGCTTTCCTCCCAGATGAGACAGGAGGAGTCGATATCAACACGCAAACCATCCTGCTTCACGCCTCGAATCACGATGTACAAGCTTTAAAGCCTCTCCTTCGAATCCCCGGAAACGCCAGTGTTCAAGATCCAGAGACGGGCTACACACCCCTCCACGCCGCCATCGCAGCCTGCGGACCTGCCAAGCCCTCTCTAACCTCGTCGAACCCAAATACAAACCCCAATGTCAGCGAAACACACGAGACGAAAGATGGAGAAGCCGAAGAAGAAGTGAATATCGAGAAAGCGAAGAATACAATTGAGGAGCTGTTTTTCAGTGGAGCGATATGGAATGATTTAGATAAGAATGATGAAACGCCTGGGTGTTTGGCGTATAGGTTGGGGAGGATGGAGTTGTATGAGATGTGTGTTAATGCCGGGGTTAGGGCTGAGATGTTGTTGGGGCTTATGGGTGGTTACGAACCTCTTGCTGGAGAAGATACGGACGAAGAAGAGGAAGAAGAGGGAGAGGGAGAACATGTGAAGAATGGGGAGGAAAATGGTGAAGGAGGTACAGCGAATGGGCAGGAGCATGATTTGGCCGTTGGTCCTGCAGAAGAGAAGTTGGAGAACCGGGACGTTAATTCGGAAGATTATTTGAAGAGTGAACTGACGTTCACGGATACGGCTTTGCTGGACGAAGATGCCAATGGTGTAATGATGGCGTGGGAAACGGACATTATGCGGAAGTCGGTCGATGCTCTGCTCCCCTCTCTCCCATCTGGAAAGCGGATACTGAACATCGGGTTCGGAATGGGCATCATCGACTCCATGTTCGCCGATACGAAACCCTCTACACATCATATAATCGAAGCGCATCCTGCCGTCTTGAAACACATCCAAGATACACCATCTCATCCATTTGGCAAGAGCTGGGAGGATTCAGCGCCCTTAGGTCGGTTCAAAATCCATGCTGGGAAATGGCAAGATATCTGTCCCCTCTTGCTGCAAGCAGGCGAAGTTTACGACGCCATCTACTTCGATACCTTCGGCGAAGACTACTCTCAGCTGAAACTTTTTTTCTCCGAATTCATACCTGGATTGTTAGATGAGAAAGGCAGGTTTGGATTCTTTAATGGACTTGGGGCGGATAGGAGGGTGTGTTATGATGTTTATACGAAGGTTGTGGAGTTGGATTTGTGTGAGTGTGGGATGGATGTTGAATGGACTGATATTAAGGTCCAGATGGAGGGGATGGACAAGGAGGGAGAAGGGGAGTGGAAGGGTGTTAGGAGGCGGTATTGGACGTTGGGAGTTTACAGGTTGCCTGTTGCTATGTTCATGGGGTGATAATTGGTTGACATGTTAGAATGAGGTAGGAGGAGATTTTGGGAAGTGATACCCTTGCATTGATGGAGTCTGGTTAGAAGAAAGGCACGGTTAGGGCAGGATAAATCCCGATGAAATATGTCATGAATGAATTGGAAGTGGAAGACTATGCTACGAGCCCAGCCTCGACTTATTCACTCGTGCCTGAAAGAACGAATGTACGAAAGCCTAGGCAGGCTATTCAGAGATCATCAACCACAAATCCATTCCGCCGACATTTCAGTTCCTAGTTCCGAGCCACAAAATACAACCTCCTGGAGCAGCTTTCGCCCTCCTTCGACATTTACTTAAAGTTCTCAGGATGCAAAATGCCCGCCATGTTTCCCTCCTTAACTCGCTTCAAAGTCAAAGCTGCAATGAGCGCAGCACCAACACCACTTCCATCTTCAGCAGCCAGAATCTCAATGGGGTCTTCCTCCTTGGAGCTCTTCTTCGGGGCCCAGTCGAGGATCTCGCGCAGAGCCTGAGCTCCGCGCTGCTTGAAGTGAGGGTACTTGTTGAAGACGGAGCCGTCAGCGCCAACGTGGCAGGTCTCGTAGCCCTTCTTCTTCGCAATGGCTGCTACACCGCAAGAAGAGAGGCGTGCGGCACGAGTACCAATCAGCTCGGCGAGGCGGCGGATGAGTTCCAGCTCGGGGTGCGTGGCGGTGATTCCGAGTTTGTTTTGGAATAGGTCGCCTGTCTCGGACAAGTTCTCAAAGGGGTCTTCTTCGACCATGGAGAGGAACGACGAGTCGAGAGTGTAAGCTCTGCGCAGCTTATCGATATTCTGGCCCTCGAAGATGTGGACGTCCTTATTATCATGGAGGTCAACGAGGACGAGACGGAAAAGCTCGCCAAGGTAAAGGCCTGCGATCATCTTCTCGAAGGCTTGCTGGCCAGGGCGGGGTGAATCCTTGTCAATGATGATGTCGTAGGGAGTGCGAGGAAGGACTAGGTGCTCGTTGTCGAAGGCGCCCCATTCGCAGTTGATTGCCATAGGCGTATCGGGCGGGAGGTTCATGTGTGCTAGCTTGGGGATTGAGCCACAATCTTCCATGTATGCTGCATTGCAACCTGTGCCGAAGATGCAGCCAATTTTCATCTTAGTATCGGTGTAGGCTGAGGCGATCAGAGTACCGGTGGTGTCGTTGATCAAAGCAGTAAGCTTGATGGGGACACCCTGAAATCGTGTTAGCAAGGACAAATCATCCTGAAAATCAATCTTACTCGCTTCGCAACAGCAGCCTCAAACATCGGTACAACATTATGTCCCTCAACACCGTCAATGTCAAATCCCTTGGTCCAGCGTTGGAGGACACCATGGTCTATATAGTCCTGCGTAGCCGGGTATGAGAAGGTGAAACCAAGGGGCAACTTCTCGAGATTTTTGGTGCCATGGTGAGATTCGATAAACTGCTGGAGACAGTCTGCAATGTACTCCCAAAGCTCATCTGCAGAACCCGACTTCAGCTCCTCTGGCATGCGGTATTTGGATTGGATGATGTCGAATTCGGATTTTTCATCAGTCAGGATAATCTCGCAAACTCGTAGATTGGTTCCTCCCATGTCCAAAGCAAGAAATGTTCCAGTCTCATAACCGGTTGGGAAGGCCATACACCATGTTGGGTTCATGGGCTGAAATAGGTCAGCATCGACTCAAGCGGGCCCCTAGGGCAGAGAGACTTACTATGCTACCACCCTCAACAGTCAGGCCTACAAAATGTCAACGGTGTTCCTTAGAAACAGAAAAATTCACACCTTTGGTAAGCTCCTTGACGAAATGCTCGGTAATGGACTTGAGCTTGGCGGTGTCAACATTAAACATCTCCTCCAGACGCTTGATTTCCTGCAAGAGATCCTTTGGCACATCGGCCATAGAACCTGCAAGGCCATGTTAGTAAGAGTTTAGAATTATATCGAAGCAAAATGGTAAAAAGGAGTAGATATGCAGCAACCAGAGATAGTCAAGCTCACACGGGCCACTATCACGTGAAAGCCAAGAAGATTTTTGGTTGCTTTTTTCTTGCTCGCCCGCATGACTTGAAAATGCTTGCATAAGACGTGGATAGGATGTTGCAGATACAGAGTTCTGCTGATGCTTGATGCCGGTTGAAAGCTTCAAGAGAAGGCGACGAGCACACGACAGCTTGCCCACTGGGGAACATCCAACCTCAGGACTCTTTGGAGGAATATAAACAGGAATTGGGGTTTGCTTGACCTGTGCAGGGCTTCGGAATTTGGATAGATGGTGAGAACATCTTATTGCAGCCAATGTTCTTGTTATTGGTCTATGTTGGTCGGAGATAGAAGTTGTTGAGGACTTCTCTCAACACTGAAGCGACAAAACGAATATGACGAAGACAGCAAGCAACAATACAGTGAATTGAAAAATTTCAAAACTTAGAACTTAAACGAGATTTGTATACATGCCTCTCCGCGAAGGTGGCTTCCTACAATGGAACCCAGAGTCAGCACGTTTCACAAAGCATCCATTTTAAGGATAGCCTGGACAACAATCCACGAATTGTCCACTTTCATGACACACTTGAGAGCACAAAGGCTCACAAGGCACAAGAAAAAAAGAAGCAATATCCAGGGAGCGCGCATACCTGGGACCAAGACCAACCATCTTGATAGATTCCTAATGTTCCGCTGTTGAATTTAGATCAGATTGCCCCGCAGTAGATGTTCTCAGCTGATCTTTGAGAGCTGACAACACACCAGCCAACGCTCGAGAATGCCAATTGAAATACCTAGGAAATATATTGCACAGAGAAGTCAAATAGTTGAGAATCGAGTGGTGTTGCGGCCTTTTTATGAGATTTCTCGTGGGATGGTGTGAACAGCTTCCGTCACCGACGTGGGGCAGCTCCCGACCCCTTGCGAAGGTTTAAGCGGCTTAGTCATTCAGCTGCTTCCGCCCACAGCCGAAGTGCTAGACACAAGCCACAGTCTCAACTCAGCTTAGCTGTGGCTGGTGGAAGCCCTCTGAGGACACCTTGGAGAGACGTAAGCTACAAGCTCCAGATCTATCATTTCTTGCGTACTTCACAACCTCACCGTCGCCAACCCGCGAACCCTTCCTTTTCAACCTCTATTCGATTCGTGGGCGGGTCTGCCTCCATTCTTCAATATGAGGTTGCTGGCAGTTGGGGCCGCTGTTCTTTCCTTCGCGTCGACAGCACTCTGCGCAGAGAAGGGGAATTTAACGAAACCACTTGCTTCACGGTTGATCCTCCCTTCGACCTTCAAACCTGCCCAGAACTTCAAGAATGTCAATCTTGTCCACATAATAAATCTCGAGAAGAGCTATCCCAAAGAGCAGATCAATGTAGTGATTGAGAACGTTGCGAGCACACCCCAGGATGAATACTACATACCGTTCACATCTCAGCAAATGGCAACCATTGGGGGACTGGAGGTGAAAGACAAGAAGAATCCGGACGGAGGCTTGTTCGAGGTTGGAGCTGTTGAATTCGATCCAGAAAGGTAAGGAAATCAAGGGCATATGCTCTAGAATTCATCACTTACTCTTCTGCAGTGACACTCAATTCTACCGAATCCGTCTGGAACAACCACTTCCACCAAAAGCACAACAGACTCTTGGCATAACCTTCTCCTACCTCTCCGCGCTCCACCCTCTTCCTAAGAATATTGGCCAACAAGAGACACAATTCTTGGTCTACGAGTTCTCGGCTTACTGCCCCTCCGCATACGTAACATTGAAGCAGAAGACGGAAGTAAAGTTCCCATCTGGGAATGTTCCAGAATACACGGTTGTTGCAGGAGGCGATGCAGAGTCTCCACAAAAGGCTGGTTCGAAGTTTACATACGGTTCATTCGGCGAGGTCCCAGCGGGAGCATTTGAGCCAGTCAAGGTCCGATACGAATTCACGAAGCCATTGATCCACGTCTCCCGATTGGAGAGAGACATCGAAGTTAGCCACTGGGGAGGAAACCTCGCATTCGAGGAACGATACACTCTGCACAATCATGCTGCCAACCTCACCAAGCAATTCGATCGTGTGCAATGGGCATCTCAGCAATACTACAACCCTCCGTCTACAGCAATCAAAGAGCTCAAGTTTCCACTCAAGGTTGGAAGCTTGGACCCTTACTTCACCGACGTGATCGGAAATGTGTCCACCTCGAGATTCCGAAGTAACAAGCGGGAGGCCAACCTCGAAATCAAGCCGAGATACCCGGTTTTTGGAGGATGGAACTACCCATTCCGCGTTGGATGGAATGCGGATCTCAAGAAGTTTCTGCGCAAGTTGAAGACTGGCCAAGGATACGTTTTGAATGTGCCTTTCCTTGAAGGCCCTAAGCAGTCCGAGGGAATGGTATATGAGCACATTGAGCTGCGTGTCATTCTCCCAGAGGGAGCTGTGTAAGTTTCATCCACAATACACATTACTCCCTGCTAATACCACCTAGGAACGTGAAATATAGCACCACTGTACCCTTAGTCAGCGAAGAAATCTCCCTTCACCGAACATTCATGGACACTACCGGCCGAACAGCCCTCACGCTAACAGCCATCAACATCGTCGACGACTTCCGAGATCGAGAACTGATCGTCACGTACGACTACCCTCTCCTTGCTGGCCTCAGGAAACCATTGGTTATTTTCGCGACCATCTTTGGCTTGTTTTTTGCTACATGGGCGATCGGAAGTATTGATGTGGGCATCAAGGGGAAGAAATAGAAGTGCGAAGTGCAGTGGAATATTGTACAGTTATGTAGAATACAAAAGTCGGGTTCTTTCTGGTCAAAGTTTTGTTGTCTGTAATCGTGTTCGTATTCGCACTTGGGTACTTCCAAGTGGAAGATCTCAGGTGACATAAACTACCTCACTCAAAGGAAATTGTCCTAGTAGGACCGCACCCACCTCCGAGACCTCAGCCATCTTTCAATCAAGTGTGGGTCAAAGTGGCTAAGAAGTTCTAAGTAGAGGTTGCAAAAGCAGGAAGAGGTTGGTCGGACAAAAGACCGTCTGTACCGCTGTGCTGTGTCACGCGATTATCGCCCCTTTTCCGTTCGGCTAAGCATCACTACCTTAGACTTCGACTCATCTGAAAACCTTATTGCAACTACTTCAAACCACAAGTTTGGTGCACATTGATATTGAGTTTCTGGCTAAAAGCTAATATTGTCTTATTGAAGCCATAGCTTTTAATATTGTGAAATTACCTTCTTTGCAGATAGCGGGGCCTGCCGATCGATCATCCCAAGTAACAACAATTCCAGCGCCATGTTGGCATGCAAGCCGGGCATCAAGGAATCAATATCCTCATATAAACGGCATGCAATCTGTTAGCACTGCAGGGAATACACCTTCCCTCGGAGGCTCAAGATGCTTGCAGAGTAACTTCTCTTTCTTAATGACACTACTGCCGAGTAGAATATGGAAGTTTCCTCCCTTGGCGACTAAAAAAGACATCGTTTGGCATGGGAAGCGAGTGATGTGGGTACTGCTGCTAATCATAAACTCAGCTCTGCCAGTTCCGTTCAATTTTTTATTTTCATTAAAGTCGTTGAATTCTCTCTTGGTTACTTCATCATTGAGCCTCGTGACTTGTACCGAATACTTCTGATAGAAAACGGCTAGATACCTAATCTGGCTTTGTACTAGTGCCGAGATTCGCGTGTGCATCTACTAGATTGTTATCATGACTCGCTACTTCATTCGTTTGCGCTCGAAATCCGCACAGTTGGTCTGCTACTGCTCGGATCGTCGGGTACAAGGTCAGGTCCCACATCATCAGAATCATCACTATTGTCCCCTAAATCATCTACTTTTGTTGCCTTTGATGGGCTTTGATATATGTTTGCTTAAACTATTTCCTTCCCACCATAAAAGCTCTATCGCCAAAGGCTTCAATATCTTCGGGTTTCTCGTCGTCATTGGATATCTTAGAGTAAGCCCCACTCGCAAACCCTTTCCCATGTTCAAGCCTGTCTTCTTGCAAAACATGTTTGACCCAAAAAGCAATGTTCCGTTGGTATCGATGATAATTTCGCATTATGAAATGAACGACAGGCATCATGCCCATCAGCAAGAACACTAATAGGAAAAACCGTTCAGGCGTCTGGTCGAAGGGTATCACCTCAGGCGACATGCTAAAAATACCGGCAGAGAGTGTCATAGGGTAGAGGACCTAAAATTGAAGAAGGGGCTGATTAGAGTTTGATTGCAGACATGCAAGATTAAGCGGCACCTACCCATATCAAAAAAGTCGCCGTGAATGAATTCTTTTCAGTAGCGTCGTTGCCTTCGAGGCTTACGAGGAGTTCAAGCTACATATCGAGAGTCAGTACAAATTACCTCCTCCTAAAGATTCCCCAAACAATTGATAGAGGTATGTCTCACAGTTCTACGATCCCTAGTGCAGGAATCCCTCAAGTAAGTGACCCTCCGTTGAAGTGTCTTAAGTCGCCGAGTGGCTCGCTTGATGTCAATCAACCGTCGATTAGCATCTCGTGAGACAGAGTTTGTGCCAGTGTCATGGAAGTACATTATATCGCCGCCGGTGGTAAAGAATGTATTGAGCTGGTCAACGGTTTCAGAAAGAACATTGGTAATGTCGCTCAACAGTTCCACGGTTTGGCAATACCAATTTAAGCGCACTTTTCTTAATTCAACTGGCTCTCGTGGAATTGCATCCGAATGGCGGAAAGCAACCTTGTTCTCCTGCCTCTAAATACAAGTTCAGCCATTCCGCAATATCAAAAATATGCTACGGGGATTGGAATTTGGAGCACCTACAGAGTGATTGATACTACCTTGGAGCTTGAAAATCAAGTACTCCCAATCCTCTCTCACCTCTCTTAGGTTACTTTGAAGCGCCTTGAGGAAGTACTCACGCGGCGTCCAGACCGGGTTATATGCATCAAGCTCTAGAATTGGATCAAAGCCGTCAGCATACTCATAATGTTGGCAATCCAATTCGGTGTCCGCAAACGAGTACGCAGTCCAATGCCAGTTGTCCCTTCCAGTAATGACGGTAGAAATTTGATGCTCGCATATACCCCAAGTTTTGTTTGAATCTTCCTCATTAGAATCTGACGAATCTATCGAGTCTAATCTCAAGAAAGATGCATCTCTATACCGACTCCTTCTCCGTGATTTCGCGTTCGCTTTCCTAAGGGACTTCTTGTCGCGCGACGGGTCCCAGGGGCGTTCGCTATAACAAAAGGAAGGTAGATGGAATTGCATCTGGAAGAAATGACGATCGTCAGATTGAATTTCTACCATGATCAAGGGTTGGAAATTTAAGTGTTTGCATATAGCACTCCTCAGAGCTTTGGCTTCTCCCAAGGATGCTGCTGCCACAAGAGCGTATACAAAACCAGGACTCAGGTTGTTGACATAAATTAATCGTCTCGTTACGCCAGGCTCAGCATCAGGTTTCCTCTCGTCTTTAAGGCGTGGTGCCTTTAGTGCACGCAGAAGGCCAGTAGCGGTTAGTGGATTGTTGTAAGTTCTCGTGCCTTCGCTTCCCTCAAGGTTTGGATTACTCCTATCGTCAAACCAAGCGGCTCTCAACGTTCCTAGTTCGCCTTTACCAACTTCCACGTCCTCAAGGCTTGTGCCACACAAAAAGTCCCACAATACGTCAATTTCAAACGTCGAGGCTGTGTCTTGCAAAATGACTGGGAGGCGACTAGAGCTAGCTTCCTCGAAGCGAGCCTTCTCTTCAGTCCATAAATTCTTATTTTGCAGATTCTTGGGTGTTGAGAGTGCTCGAGAGTACCTTTGGCCAGTTGTGATCTCCTCATAGCATGGTTTAATAAGCGATTTTGCACGCTTTCGTCTCAAGTTGCGGCCGCTGACAGGCATATTCTTTTCATATCGCCTGCCAGTCGGATAATTCGCAGGATGCTGTGGCCGGAGGCCCATATGCCGCACTTTTCGTTCATAAGATGATGTAGGCAGCCGATTCTCTACCTCCTCTATCCAGTCGCCTTCATTTGGCATTTTTCCTTCCTGTGGCGATGTGGGTGCTCGGTGTGCAGGGTTCTGTTGCGCGAAATAGTCGTGAAGACAATCAAACATCTGAGCGGCAGGGACGATATAAGCTACGTTCGATGCCGGGCTCCCAGCAATGATATGACCGTATATTGTAGCGCAATTTAACCCAGATACCAAAGAGCCGCAGTCTCCTTGGGTAAGCTGACCATTGAATCTCACGGTCCAGACTTCTTGAAAGCCAACTCCACCGGGGCATCGAATGAAAGTAGGCGTCCCCGTCATTCTGCCCTCCAGAAACTTGCTGGCTGTCACTACCTTTACGTATCTGTCTGCTGGTTCTGTAGCAACTTGGCGCTTGAGGTCTGTGTAGCTTGGAAGTCCTGCAAAAATTACAGCACCACTCTTCCTAGTGTATTTTTCGTCAATCTCTATCAGACTGAAGTC
>Ga0302325_10016564_pt1 | contig 15608 bp, 13 predicted proteins | sample Palsa_T0_2_FD_201948 | JGI IMG/M metagenome (GOLD analysis project Ga0302325, IMG submission 201948) | Peat permafrost microbial communities from Stordalen Mire near Abisko, Sweden - Palsa_T0_2 | ecosystem: Environmental > Terrestrial > Soil > Palsa > Peat permafrost | place: Sweden: Abisko...
GCGGCCGAGCCAGGCCCAACGCGCTTCGGCGGCGGCGACCGGGACCAGACCCGGCCTCAGGCCCGATTCCCGCGGCAGGCCGCTGGTGTGGGTGGCGAGGTTGAGCAGCTCGATCGGCTGGGCGCCCCTCCGCCGCCGCGCCGCCCAGCCCTTCGGCGCGTAGAGCGTGAGCGGGTCGGTGAGCCGCAGGCGTCCGTCGGCGACCTCGGCCGCGAGCAGCTGGGCCGCGAACAGCTTGGAGATCGATTCGAGCCGCACCAGGGTCTTGCCGTTGGTCGGGGTCGGATCGAGCGGGCCCGGATGGCCGAAGCCACGCACCTCGGTCTGATCGTCCTCCACCACCGCGACCACCAGCCCGACCGCCTGGCTGTCGACATAGAGCCGCTGCAGGGTCGCCTCGATCCGCGCCGCCCGCGCGTCGGGCGCCGGCGCCGGCGTGGGCGGCGGCGCGCGCTGACAGCCCGCGAGCGCGAGGACGGCGGCCATGACGGCGGCGTACCTGGCGCCCACGATCGATCCCCCACACCGGCTCACGGCCACGTCCTTCCGGATAGGGGGGATCGCGCGCGGCTGTAAAGCGGACGCGACGGCGCCGTGCGCAAAACCTGCTATAGCGCGCGCCCAGTCACCGGGAGAGACTGCAAGCGCCCATGCCCCCTGCGTCCGGGATCTCCATACGCGGACCGCGCAGCCTGCTTCGCCAGATCCGCGAAGCGATGGCCGGCGCGCGCCCCGCACAAGCCAAGCTCGACATGGTGACGCGGATCATCGCCGTCTCGATGGTGGCCGAGGTCTGCTCGCTCTACCTGTCGCGCAAGTCCGGCGAGATGGAGCTGTTCGCCACCGAAGGCCTGGATCCGTCCGCCGTCCACGTCACCCGGATGAAGCCGGGCGAAGGCCTGGTGGGTGAGATCATGCGCCAGGGCCGGCCGCTCAATCTCTCCGACGCCCCCTCGCATCCGACCTTCTCCTACCGTCCGGAGACCGGCGAAGACCCGTTCCACGCCTTCCTCGGCGTGCCGCTGCTGCGCGGCGGCCGGGCGATCGGCGTGCTGGTGGTGCAGAACCGCACCGCGCGGGTCTACGGCGAGGACGAGGTCGAGGACCTGCAGATCATCGCCATGGTGCTGGCCGAACTGGTCTCGGCCGGCGACCTGATCGACCCCACCCAGCTCAAGGACGTCGAGATCGCGCCCCAGCGTCCGGAGCGGATGCGCGGCCAGAAGCTCGCCGACGGGTTGGCGCTCGGCGTCGCCGTCCTGCACGAGGCGCCCGTCGCCGCGGGCAAGCTGCTGAGCGACGACCCGGCCGCCGAGGAGCTGCGGCTGCAGACCGCGATCACCCAGCTGCAGGCCCAGATCGACGAGATGCTGGAGGGCCACAAGGCGGTGCTGGGGCCGTCCTACGACCTGCTCGAAACCTACAAGATGCTAGCCTACAGCCGCAGCTGGAACCACTCGCTGATGGAGGCGGTGAAATCGGGCGTCACCGCCGAGGTCGCGGTGGAGCGGGTGCGCAGCGAGCATCGCGCCAGCCTCGGCCAGGCGCGCGATCCCTATTTGCGCGAGCGGGTGCATGATCTCGAGGATCTCAACGACCGGCTGGTGCGCCACCTCTCCGGCGACGGCGGCAGGCGGCGCGTGCTGCCGGACAACGCGGTGCTGATCGCCCGCAACCTCGGTCCGGCCGACCTCCTGGAATACGACCGCACCAAGCTGAAGGGCCTCCTGCTCGAGGAAGGCTCATCGGCCAGCCACGCCGCCATCGTGGCGCGGGCGCTCGACATCCCCTGCGTCGGCCGGCTTTCCGGTCTGCGCGACAGGCTGAGCGAAGGCGACGCGGTGATCGTCGACGCCGAGAGTGGCGAGGCCTACCTGCGTCCCCGGCCCGACGTGGTGGCCGCGTTGCAGACCCGGCTGGCCGTGCGGACGCAGCGCCGCGCCGAGTTCGCGCGGCTGCGCGACACGCCCGCCTTCACCCGCGACGGCGCCAAGATCACGCTGACCATGAACGCCGGCCTCGCCGTCGACCTCGACTCGCTGGCCGAGACCGGGGCCGAGGGCATCGGCCTCTTCCGCACCGAGTTCCAGTTCATGGTCTCCGAGGACCTGCCGCGGTTCAACGCCCAGGCGGCGCTCTATTCGCGGGTGCTCGAAGCGGCCGGCGACCTGCCGGTCACCTTCCGCACCCTCGACCTCGGCGGCGACAAGGTGCTGCCCTATCTGGAGGCGGAGCGGGAGGACAATCCGGCGCTCGGCTGGCGGGCCATCCGGATGGGGCTCGACCGCCCGGCGCTGCTGCGCCTGCAGCTGCGCGCGCTGATCGCCGCGGCGCGCGGCCGGCCGCTGCGGGTGATGTTCCCGCTGGTGGCCAGCGTCGACGAGTTCCGCGCCGCCCGCGCCCTGGTCGACCATGAGGTGGCCTGGGCCCAGCGCCGCGGCCGCGCGCCGCCCTCGCGGCTGGACGTGGGCGCGATGATCGAGGCGCCGGCGCTGCTCTGGCACCTCGACGCCCTGCTGCCGATGACCGACTTCGTCTCGGTCGGCACCAACGACCTGATCCAGTACCTGTTCGCCGCCGATCGCGGCAATCCGCGCGTCGCCGACCGCTACGACACGCTGTCGCCGCCGGCGCTCAGGGCATTGAAACGGATCCAGAAGGCGTGCGTTGAGACCGGAACGCCGGTGTCGGTGTGCGGCGAGATGGCCGGTCGCCCGCTCGAAGCCTTCGCGCTGGTGGCGCTCGGGTTCGAGTTCCTGTCGATGCCGCCGGCGGGCATCGGACCGGTCAAGCAGATGGTGCTGTCGTGCGACCGCGAGGCCGCGCGGCGCGGCGTGGAGGCGCTTTTGAAGGCAACCCAGGGCTCTGTTCGGGTGGAACTAGAGGCGTTGGCGCGCAAGCTCTATGTCGCCGTATGAATTTTCCGCTACGCCATTGGATTTACGCGGGTTCATTGGTATCCAAAACGAAGCGTTAACCCACGACCTTCTAGCGTGCTCTGCGATGGCGCGAAGTGGCGTGGGTCTGCGCGTCAGTCGGGGATTCTAGGCGGATGCCTCTCGATACGGGCGCCTTCGCGGACGGGCCTGGACACGGCCAGAAGCCGGCGTCCTCGGCGCGGCCGCGCATCGCCCTCGACACCGGGATCGACGTTGGCTCGGCCCTGCGCGCGGCGCGCCAGAGCCTCGGCCTGACGCTCGGCGACATCTCCGAAACCACCCGCGTCCGCGAGCGCCACCTCGCCGCGATCGAAGGCGGCCTGATCGACCAGCTGCCGTCGCGCCCGTTCTCCATCGGCTACGTCCGCGCCTACGCCACCGCGCTGGGCGCCGACGCCGACACCACCGCCGCCCGCTATCGCGCCGAATTCCCCAGCCCGGACGACGAACTGCACACCCCGGTGGGCGTGCGGCACAACCGCACGGGCGGCGGCCGCAATCGGCTGCTGATCGGCCTCGTCGCCATCGCGGTGGCGGCCGTGGTCGGCTGGAACGTGACCCGGCATGTGGCCCTGCGGCCGACGGCCAAGCCGCCCGCCGTGGCGGCGCCGCGCGCGGCGGCCGTGGCCCGGGTCAATTCCGCCCAGAACGGCCCCTTCAGCGTCGACGCGCCGCTGCCCGCGCCGCCGGAAGCCACCGCGCCGGCGCCCTACATCACCCCGGTGGTCGGCGCCGATCCGGCGACCAACTCCCTCGCCGCCAAGGTCGACGCCGAGGCCGCGCCGACGCCGTTCGTGGCCCAGGGCGCCGTCTACGGCGCCCCCGCCGGGGCGTCGCAGCTGATCATCCAGGCCAAGAAATCGATCTCGCTGGTGGTTCGCGGGCCCGGCGGCGTGGTCTACTTCGCCCGCCAGCTCGCCGCCGGCGAGGCCTACCGCGTGCCGGCGCTGCCGAACCTCACCGCCGAGGCGTCCAACCCCGCCAGCGCCGAGCTCTACGAGGGCGGCGTCTCCAAGGGCCCGTTCACCGCGGCGCAAATGCCACTGAAGCCAGGCGGCTAGCCTCGCCGGCACTGGCGAGCGGCGGCGTTTGCCCCTATCCTTACGGCTACCATGACCGCTGCAGACCACACCCACGTTCGTCCCTGGCGCGCGATTGAACGGCGCAAGAGCCGCCAGATCCATGTCGGCAATGTCGCCGTGGGCGGCGATGCGCCGATCACCGTGCAGTCGATGACCAACACGATCACCGGCGACGCCAAGGCCACCATCGAGCAGATCCGCCAGCTCGAGGAGGCCGGCATCGATATCGTGCGGGTGTCGTGCCCGGACGAGGCGGCGACCGCGGCGATGCCCGAGATCGTCAAGGCGTCGAAAGTCCCGATCGTCGCGGACATCCACTTCCACTACAAGCGCGGCATCGAGGCGGCCAAGGCCGGCGCGGCCTGCCTGCGGATCAATCCCGGCAACATCGGCTCGCCGCAGCGGGTGCGCGAGGTCATCGACGCGGCCCGCGACAACGGCTGCTCGATGCGGATCGGCGTCAACGCCGGCTCGCTGGAGCCGCACCTGCTGGAGCAGTATGGCGAGCCCTGCCCCGAGGCGATGGTGCAGAGCGCGCTCGACCACGCCAAGATCCTGCAGGACCACGACTTCCACGAGTTCAAGATCAGCGTGAAGGCCTCGGACCTGTTCCTCGCCGTCGCCGCCTACCAGCAGCTCGCCGAGGCCATCGATTGCCCGCTGCACGTGGGCATCACCGAGGCCGGGCCGACCCGCTCGGGCACCATCAAGTCGTCGATCGGCATGGGCTCGCTGCTCTGGGCCGGCATCGGCGACACCATCCGCGTGTCGCTCGCCGCCGATCCGGTCGAGGAGGTGAAGGCCGGGTTCGACATCCTGAAGTCGCTCGGCCTGCGCCACCGCGGCGTCAACATCATCGCCTGCCCGTCGTGCGCGCGGCAGGGCTTCAACGTGATCGAGACGGTCGGCAAGCTGGAAGAGCGGCTCGCGCACATATCCACCCCGATGAGCCTCTCGATCATCGGCTGCGTCGTCAACGGCCCCGGCGAAGCGCTGCTCACCGACGTCGGCTTCACCGGCGGCGGCAAGGGCGCTGGCATGGTCTATCTGGCCGGCAAGCCGAACCACAAGATGGACAACGACCACATGGTCGACCACATCGTCGAGCTGGTCGAGGCGCGCGCCGCCGAGATCAACGCCGCCGCCCAGGCGGACGCCCTGCAGGCGGCGGAATAGCCGCGCGGCCCTGAGTTTCCGCCGGATGACAAAAGGGTGACGCATGCGTCACTCTTGCGCGCCGCCCCCGGGCCTGCTTAGGGTTCGCCGCCAACTTGGGAGCGAAACCATGTCCGCCGACGGTAACTGGAAGACCACGATCAACTCGCCGATGGGCGTGCAGCAAGGCACCCTGACCATCAAGACCGAAGGCGCGACCTTCACCGGCACCATGGCCGGCGCGCAGGGCTCGCAGGAGATCTCGGGTTCGGTCGAGGGCGACACCCTGAAGTGGGGCGCGCAGCTGACCCAGCCCTTCCCGATCAAGCTCGACTTCACCGTCACGGTGTCGGGCGACACGATGACCGGCGCGGTGCAGGCCGGCGCGTTCGGCTCCTCGCCGCTGAAGGGCGAGCGGGCCTAGCCATTTCGACCGAGACCCTCATCTCCGCCTGGAAGGCCGCGACGGCGCGGCTCTCCCAGGCGGGCGTGGAGTCTCCGGCCATCGATGCGCGGCTGCTGCTCGAAGCGGCCGCGCCGGTGAGCCGCGCCGACATCCTGACCGACCCGCACCGGGCGCTGGACGCCGACGCGTCGGCGCGCCTGGGCGATTTCGTGGCGCGCCGCGAGGCCCGCGAGCCGATCAGCCAGATCCTCGGCCGCAAGGGCTTCTGGACCCTGATGCTGAACGTCTCGCCGGGCGTGCTGACGCCGCGGCCGGAGACCGAGACCCTGCTCGACGTCGTGTTGCCGGCGTTTGCGCCAGAGCGGGCGTTCAGCGTGCTCGACCTCGGCGTCGGCTCCGGCGCGATCATCCTCTCGATCCTGGCCGAGCGGCCGAAGGCCAAGGGGCTGGGCGTCGACGTCTCGGAAGACGCGCTCGCCGTGGCGCGGGACAACGCCGCGAACCTCGGCCTTGAGCGCCGCCTGGCCCTGCTGCGCGGCGATTGGACCAGCGGGCTAGGCGACGCCAGCTTCGACCTCGTCGTCGCCAATCCACCCTACATCGCCACGGCCGAGATCGAGACGCTGGCGCCGGAGGTGCGCGACCACGATCCGCGCATCGCCCTCGATGGCGGCGCCGACGGTCTGGACGCTTATCGACGCCTCGCGCCGGAGATTCTGCGGGTGCTGCGGCCGGGCGGCCGCTTCGCCGTGGAGATCGGCCATGACCAGGCCGCCGCGGTCAAAAACCTGTTCGCCGAGGCCGGCGCGGAGGACCTCGCCGCGCACCGGGATCTGGGCGATCGGGACCGGGTTATCGCCGGAACCAAGAAAGCCCTTGGAAACCAACCTCCGAATCGCTAAATCTGATTTGTCTCCTCCTAGAACCGTCGGAGTTGAGGTCGAAGCGCTGGTCGATGAGCCAGCGCGCAGGCGCTCCGACAGGCGCCGCCAAGCGCGCCCGGGCGCTCGCTGGAGACAGGGAACCTTAAGCGTTTTCGGACACTCAATCGGGCAGGATCGCCCGCTTCTAGGATGGAAACCGCAGGTCTGCCGTGGGCCAAGCCCGGCAGCGCCTAGCGATCCGTAACAGGTCGACAAAATATGAGAGATTTCAAGGGGATGAAGCGTCAGCGCAATCGCGGACGCGGCGGCGGTGGCGGAAGTGGCGGCGGCGGCGGCAAGCCGCAGCACAACGCCAATCGCGCCTTCGATTCCAACGGCCCCGATAACGTCAAGGTGCGGGGCGCCGCCCAGCACATCTACGAGAAATACCAGCAGCTGGCGCGCGACGCCGGCTCGGCTGGCGACCGGGTGCTGGCGGAAAACTATCTGCAGCACGCCGAGCACTATTTCCGCGTCCTGCGCGCCATGCAGCCGCAGCGGCCGATCAGCGAGATCATCGGGCGCGACCAGTTCGCCTCCGGCTACGACATCGATTTCGAGGACGAAAGCGGCCAGAACGGCGAATATGTCAGCGAGCCCGAGCCCGAACCGGCGTCCGACGCGCGTCGGGACGAGCGGCCCTGGCAACGCGACGATCGCCAGCAGGGCGATCGCCAACCCAACAACGAGTATCGCCAGCAGGGCGACCGCCCCCAAGGCGAATACCGGCAACGGGACGACCGGCCGCAGGGCGAGTATCGGCCGCGTGACGACCGGAACCAGGGCGGCGAATACCGCCCGCGCGACGATCGCCAGCCGCAGGCCGAGGCCCGGCCGCGCGAGGACCGGTATCAGAACGATCGCCAGCCGCCGCGCTATCGCGAGGATCGGCAGGTCCGCTTCCAGGGCGACCGCCCGCCCCGGCAGGACCGCGAGTTCCGCGCCGAGCGTCCCGAACGTGATCCGCTGAGCGTGATCGAGCCGCAGGCGACGCCGCTCACCGCGCCGGCCGCGCCGATCGCGGCGCCGACGTACGAGCCGCGCGAAGCGGCCGCCGGCGTGCTGCGGGGCGAGGACGGCGCGACGAGCCATGCGCCGGCCTTCCTGCAGACCCGCGCCGAGCCGCGTCCTGAAAGCGAAGACGAGCCGGTCGAGGTGCGCCGCCCGCGCCGCCGCCGCGCGCCGCGCAGCTTCGAAGCGGGTGAGGCCGCCGCCCCGGCCGAGGCCGACGAAGGCTGAGACTCAGACCCCCGCCGCCTGGTGCGGCGAAGGCCGCAGCTTCGACGACAGCCAGTCGAGGCTCGGCAGGGCCGGCAGCTTGAACGCCGGCTTGAGCGGCGCGGGCGCGGGGATGCAGCGCTCCAGCGCGCTCATCAGCACCTCGACCGGACCGTCGTTGAGGAAGTGGTTCGCGCCGGGCACGCAGATGAAGGCCATCGGCCGACGCGCGCGGGTCTCCTCGACCAGCTTGCGGGCCAGTTCGATCGGGGCGAAGTCGTCGGCGTCGCCATGGATCACGTGCACCGGCACGTTCAGCCGGCGCAGCGCCTGACGCATGTGACGAAGTTGCGCGCGCTGGCCGCTCACCTCCAGGATTGCGTTGCGCAGGTCGCGCGGGATCAGGGTGAGCGCGCGCAGGCCGAAGTTGACCAGGAACCGCGCGGTCGGGCCGGGCTCGCCCAGGAAGCTCGAGAGCAGCACCACGCCGGCCAGCGACTTCGGATTGCGCGCCGCCATCACGGTGGCGATCGCCGCGCCATAAGACTGGCCGACCAGCAGAATCTTCTGTCCCGGCGCGGCCTCCAGCAGCGGCGCGAGCGCGATGGCCTGGGTGCGGATGTCGGGCACGCAGGTCGCCGGCTCGCTGGCGGCGAACCCGGGGCGGTCGACGACCACCATCTCGCGGTCCTGCGGCGTGGCGGCCAGCAGCGGGGCCCAATATTCGGCCCAGGAGGGCGCGCCGGGCACCACCACGATCTTCAACGGCGCGGGGCGCGCGCGCGGCGTCATCAGCGCGGAGATCTTCCACCCCAGGCCGCCCCCGGCGGTGAAGGTGACGCGGCGCATCACGCTCTCGGGATAGTCCTTCGAGGTCGGCACGTGCTCGGTCCGGCCCGCGGCCGCGCTTTCGAAGCAGGCCCAGCCCAGTCCCAGAACCCCCCTTGGTCTGCGTCTCGCCACGCCTGTCTCCTTTCTTGCCGGCGAAGGGTGCAACGCGGCAAAGCCGCGCTGGTTCGTCTCCAGATGGGAACGAACGGCACATGTTGCGCCCACACCACTGAAGCCGGGGTGAACCGACGCGTTGTCCCGCGTTCAGGCGGCGCGGCTCTCGCAAAGAGTGTGCCGTGGCGGATTGTCGCGCGGAAGTGATTCTCCTTACCAAATGGTTAAGGTTGGCCGGCAAAACCGATTCCGGGAGGCGGGGCCATGGCTGACGGTAACAATCCTGCCGCTGCGGCGCTGCGGATGGCCCGCGGCGAAGACCTGGCGGGCGTGGACGCCCGCTACCGCGCCATCGTCGAAACCGTCTCCGACGCCATCCTGGTGATCGACGAGACGGGCGAGGTGATCTCGTTCAATCCTGCCGCCGAGCGCCTGTTCGGCTACGCCGAGCCCGAGGTGGTGGGGCGCAACCTGCGGGCCCTGACGCGCGGGCCGCTGCACGACAACCCGAGCCGCGCCGCCGGCGCGCCGTGGACGATCGGCGTCTCGCCGCAGGTCGAGGGCGTGTGCAAGGACGGCTCGACCTTTCCGCTGGAACTGACGCTGACCGGATGGCGCGCCGACGGCAAGGGCTACTTCACCGGCGTGGTGCGCGACGTCTCCGAGCAGGTGCGCGCGCAGCGGCTGCAGCACCTGCTGCTCGGCGAGCTGAATCACCGGGTGAAGAACAGCCTGGCCGCGGTGCAGGCGGTGGTCTGCCAGACCCTGCGCAACGCCCCGGACCTCGCCACCGCCCGCGACGCGCTGAACGGCCGTCTGGTGGCGCTCGCCAAGGGCCACGACATCCTCACCCGGCAGAGCTGGGAAGGCGCCGACCTCTCCGAGGTGATCTCAGAGGCCATCGAGGCGCATGGCGCGCCGGACCGTTTCGCCGTCACGCCGGTCGACGCGCGGCTGACGCCCAAGGTGGCGCTGGCGATGTCGATGGCGCTGCACGAACTGTGCACCAACGCCGCCAAGTACGGCGCGCTCTCCACCGAGCGTGGCCGGGTGACGATCGAGACCACCCGGCGCCGCGGCAAGCTGCGCATCGTCTGGCGCGAGCGCGGCGGACCGCCGGTCGCCCGGCCCACCCGCAAGGGCTTCGGCTCGCGCATGCTGGAGGGGCTGGCCCGCGACCTGGAAGGCGAGGCGCGGCTCGACTTCCAGCCCGAGGGCCTGGTCTGCGTCGTCACCGCGCCCATGGCTGGCGCGCTGGACCCGCCCGCGCTTGGCTAGGCGGGTCCTGGTGGTCGAGGACGAATCGCTCGTCGCCATGGTGATCGAAGACATGCTGGCCGAGTTCGACTGCGAGATGGTCGGCCCCGCCGCCAACGTCGCCGACGCCCTGGCGCTGGCCGAGCGCGGCGGCTTCGATCTGGCCTTGCTGGACGTGAACCTGGGCGACGGCGTCACCGCCTTCCCGGTCGCCGACCGGCTGCGGACGCTGGGCGTGCCCTTCGCCTTCGTCACCGGCTACGGCGCCGACGGCGTCCGTCCGGACCTGCAGGGCGCGCCGGTGCTCACCAAGCCGATCGAGATGGCGGTGCTGGCGAAACTGCTGGCGGACTGACCGCTCCAAGCCCCCTTGTGTGACCCTGGCGCCACACTACATCGGAGCTGCGCGGCTCGCGCTTGATCGAGGCGAGCCGCGCCAATCCGCCTATGTGAGGGGATCCATGGACATCGAACTCTACACCGACCGCGCCAAGCAGGCGATCCAGTCGGCGCAATCGCTGGCGCTGGCGCGCCGCAATCAGCAGCTCGGCCCGGAACACCTGCTGAAGGTGCTGCTGGAAGAGAAGGACGGCCTCAGCCGCGCCCTGATCCAGAGCGCCGGCGGGCGTCCAGACGCCGCTGACGCGGCCGTCGAGGCGCTGCTAGGCAAGCTGCCCAAGGTCGAGGGCGGCTCGGGCCAGCTCTATATGAAGCCGGAGACCGCCAGCGTCTTCGCCAAGGCCGAAGCCGACGCCAAGGCGGCCGGCGACGCCTTCGTCACCACCGAACGGCTGCTGATCGGCATCGCCAAGGAAGGCGGCGATGCGGCCAAGGCGCTGAAGGACGCCGGCGCCACCGCCGCCGGCCTGGAGAACGCCGCCGTCGCCCTGCGCAAGGGCCGCACCGCCGACAGCGCCTCGGCCGAGGAAGGTTATGACGCGCTGAAGCGCTACGCCCGCGACCTCACCCAGGCCGCCCGCGACGAGAAGCTCGACCCGGTGATCGGCCGCGACGAGGAGATCCGCCGCACCATCCAGGTGCTGGCCCGCCGCACCAAGAACAATCCCGTGCTGATCGGCGAGCCCGGCGTCGGCAAGACCGCCATCGTCGAGGGCCTGGCGCTGCGCATCATCAACGGCGACGTGCCCGAGAGCCTCAAGGACAAGAAGCTGATGGCGCTCGACATGGGCAGCCTGATCGCCGGCGCGAAGTACCGCGGCGAGTTCGAGGAGCGGCTGAAGGCGGTGCTGAACGAGGTGACCGCGGCCGAGGGCTCGATCATCCTCTTCATCGACGAGATGCACACCCTGGTCGGCGCCGGCAAGAGCGACGGGGCGATGGACGCCTCCAACCTGTTGAAGCCGGCGCTGGCGCGCGGCGACCTGCACTGCGTCGGCGCGACCACGCTCGATGAGTACCGCAAGCACGTGGAGAAGGACGCGGCGCTGGCGCGGCGCTTCCAGCCGGTGTTCGTCGGCGAGCCCACGGTGGAGGACACCATCTCCATCCTGCGCGGGCTGAAGGAGAAGTACGAGGTCCACCACGGCGTGCGCATCTCCGACAGCGCCATCGTCGCCGCCGCGACCCTCTCCAACCGCTACATCACCGACCGCTTCCTGCCCGACAAGGCGATCGACCTGATCGACGAGGCCTCCAGCCGCGTGCGCATGGCGGTCGATAGCAAGCCCGAGGAGCTGGACGAGATCGACCGGCGCGTCGTGCAGCTGAAGATCGAGCGCGAAGCCCTGACCAAGGAGCACGACGCGGCCTCGCGGCAGCGGCTGGAGCGGCTCGAGGACGAACTCGCCGACCTCGAGGGCCAGTCGGCCGAGATGACCGCCCGCTGGCGCGCCGAGAAGGACAAGGTCGGCCAGGCCGCCCAGGCCCGCGAGGCGCTTGATCGGCTGCGCGCCGAGCTCGCCGCCGCCCAGCGCCGCGGCGACCTGCAGCGCGCCTCCGAGATCGCCTACGGCGAAATTCCCCAGATCGAGAAGCGCCTCGCCGACGAGGAGAAGGGCGATACGGCCAGCCTCACCCCCGAGGTGGTCGACGCCGAACAGATCGCCGCCGTGGTCTCCCGCTGGACCGGGGTGCCGGTGGAAAAGATGCTCGAAGGCGAGCGCGAGAAGCTGCTGCGGATGGAGGACGACCTGCGCAAGCGCGTCGTCGGCCAGGAGGAGGCGCTGCTGGCGGTCTCGGACGCCGTGCGCAGAGCGCGCGCCGGCCTCAGCGACCCCGGCCGCCCGATCGGCTCGTTCCTGTTCCTCGGCCCCACCGGGGTCGGCAAGACCGAGCTCACCAAGGCGCTGGCCGAGTTCCTGTTCGACGACGAGGCGGCGATCACGCGCATGGACATGAGCGAGTACATGGAGAAGCACTCGGTCTCGCGGATGATCGGCGCGCCCCCCGGCTATGTCGGCTACGACGAGGGCGGCTCGCTCACCGAGGCGGTGCGGCGGCGGCCCTATCAGGTGGTGCTGTTCGACGAGGTCGAGAAGGCCCACCCGGACGTGTTCAACGTGCTGCTGCAGGTGCTGGACGACGGGCGTCTCACCGACGGCCAGGGCCGCACGGTGGACTTCCGCAACACCCTCCTGGTGATGACCTCCAACCTCGGCTCGGAATTCCTCGCCAGCGACGCGGTCGCCGACGGCGAGGCGAGCGTCGAGGCGGTGCGGCCGCTGGTGATGGACGCGGTGCGCAAGCATTTCCGGCCCGAGTTCCTCAACCGGATCGACGAGATCGTGCTGTTCCAGCGGCTGGGCCGCGCCCAGATGGAGTCCATCGTCAAGATCCAGCTGGGGCGCCTCGAAAAGCTGCTCGCCGACCGGCGCATGACGATCCACCTCGACGACGGGGCTCTGCACTGGCTGGGCGAGCGCGGCTACGACCCGGTCTACGGCGCGCGGCCGCTGAAGCGGCTGATCCAGAAGGAGCTGGTCGACCCGATCGCCCGCAAGCTGCTCGCGGGCGAGCTGGAGGACGGCGCGGTGATCCAGGTCACCAATGGCGGCGACCAGCTCGAGATCGGCAGGGCCGCGGTGCACTGACGCCGGCGGGAGCGAAGGCGGCTAACCGCCGGCCTTTTCTCCCGCGCTGTGCTCCCGCGCATGCAGGGCGTCGGCCAGCCGCAGCTTGGCCGAGCCCGGCGCCAGCGGCTTCGGCTGGCTGGCGTGCGGGGCCCAGCCGGTGAGGGCGAGGATCTCGAAGGTGGCGACGATGCGGCCGTCCGGATCGGCGAACCGCCGGGCGTAGATCTCGGCGGCGCGCGCCAGCAGCGGCCGGGTCAGCGGCCGTCCGGCGCCCTCGACCAGCACGCTGGTCTCGCCCATGGCGCGCAGGTCGGTCATCAGGGCGAGCGCGTGGTCGTAGCGCACGGTGACCCGGTCGATATCGGTCACCGGCAGGGCGAAACCGGCGCGTTGCAGGAGGCCCGCCGCGTCGAAGGCGTCGGCGAAGGGCGAGACGCGCGGCCCGGCGCCGCCGGAAAGCTCCAGCTCGGCCGCGGTCAGCGCCGCGCGCAGCTCGCTCAGCGTCGATCCGCCGAGCATGGCCGCCAGGAAGAGCCCGTCCGGCTTCAGCGCCTGGCGGATCTGGATCAGGGCGCCGACGAAATCGTTGGTCCAGTGCAGGGCGAGCGAGGTGACGACGAGATCGAGGCTCTCGGCTGCGAACGGCAGCCGCTCCTCGTCGGCGACCAACCTGGGGCCCGCCCGGCTGGCCAGCATCGCGGTCGAGAGGTCGGTCTCCACCAGCAGCCCCACCTTGGCCGCCGCATCGCTCGCCGCCAGCGCCCGGGCGAAGCCGCCGTCGCGGGCGCCGAGGTCGACCGCGACGGGAAAATCGCGCCGCACCGCCGCCAGCCGCTCGACCAGGTCCTCCGCCGCGCGGCGCTTCAAGAAGCCGGCGTAGCCCTTCGCGGCGCGGTCCAGGCGTCGGCGATGCAGGGTGCGATCGAAAAGCCGCGGCGGTCCGCTCATGTCCGAGAGCTACCGCGCCGGCCCGGCTCGTGCCAAGCTCGGTCGATGACCTGGGCGAACCATGCGAGCGAGGCGGCGGCCGGTGCGGCGCACCGCGCGGCCTCGCTTCTGCGCGCCGCCGTCGACGTCGTGCTGCCGCCGCAGGCGCTGGACGGCGATCGCAAGACGCCCGGGGTGCAGACGCGCGGCCTGACGTCGGAGGCCTGGACCAAGGTCGCCTTCCTCGAGGCGCCGGTCTGCGACGGGTGCGGCGCGCCGCAGCCCTATGACGCCGGCGACGGCGCCCGCTGCGCCGCCTGCGTCTCCCGCCGCCGCGCCTTCGACCGCGTACGCGCCGCCGTCACCTATGACGACCATTCGCGCGACCTGATCCTGAAGCTGAAGCGCGCCGACCGCACCGACCTGGCCGGCCTGTTCGCGCTGTGGCTCGCTAGAGCCGCCCGCGACCTGACCGAGGACGCCGACGCGGTGGTGCCGGTGCCGCTGCACCCGCTGCGGCTGATGGCGCGGCGCTTCAACCAGGCCGCCGAGATCGCCCGGCCGCTCGCCCGCCGCGCCGGCCTCGCCTACCTGCCCGGCGCGCTGATCCGTCGGCGCGACACGCCGATCCAGGGCGGCCGCTCGGGCGCCGGACGTCGCCGCAACGTCGCCGCGGCGTTCGAGACGCCGAAGCGAATGACGCCGCGCGTCGCCGGCAAGCGCATCCTCTTGATCGACGACGTGATCACCACCGGCGCCACCGCCGAGGCTTGCGCGCGGGCGCTGAAGGCCGCCGGCGCCGCGGCCGTGCACGTCGCCGCCGTGGCGCGCGTGCAAGAACGCGACGCGGGGCCTATATGACGGTGAAGATACAGTCTATGCGGTGCGCTCGATGACCGACGTCGTGATCTACACCCGCCCGTTCTGCGGCTACTGCGCCCGGGCGATGTCGCTCTTGAACGAGAAGGGCGCCCACTTCACCGAGATCGACGCCGGCATGGACCCGGACAAGCGCCGCGAAATGACGGAGCGCTCCGGCGGCCGCGCCACCTTCCCGCAGATCTTCATCGCAGGCCGGCACGTCGGCGGCTGCGATGAGCTGCTGGCGCTGGAGCGCGCCGGCAAGCTGGACCCAATGCTGAGCGCCGCATGATGCTGAAGCTCGGCCTCATCCAGATGCGCACCCCGGCGACTCAAGCCGCAGCCCTCGCCCAGGCCGAGCCGCTGGTGCGCGAGGCCGCCGCGCAGGGCGCCAAGCTGATCGCCACGCCCGAGGGCACCAACATCCTGCAGCGCCACAAGGCCGCGCTGTTCGAGGCGATGGTCCCGGCCGAGCGCGACGTCGCCGTGCTGGGCCTGCGCCGGCTGGCGGACGAGCTCGGCGTCTGGCTGCTGATCGGCTCGGCCCTGGTGCGGCGCGACGATGGCCAGTGCGCCAACCGCGCCATCCTGGTCCGGCCTGACGGCGCCGTCGCCGCGACCTACGACAAGCTGCACATGTTCGACGTCGACCTGCCCACCGGCGAGCACATCCGCGAGTCGGCCAGCTACACGCCCGGCGACCGCGCCGTGGTGGCGGGCGCCGCGGGCGCGCAGCTCGGCCTCGCCATCTGCTACGACATGCGCTTCCCGGCGCTGTCGCGGGCGCTGGCCAAGGCCGGCGCCGAGATCATCACCTATCCGGCCGCCTTTACCCGGCCCACCGGCGCGGCGCACTGGGAGAT
>Ga0302325_10016565_pt1 | contig 15608 bp, 18 predicted proteins | sample Palsa_T0_2_FD_201948 | JGI IMG/M metagenome (GOLD analysis project Ga0302325, IMG submission 201948) | Peat permafrost microbial communities from Stordalen Mire near Abisko, Sweden - Palsa_T0_2 | ecosystem: Environmental > Terrestrial > Soil > Palsa > Peat permafrost | place: Sweden: Abisko...
TCCAGCCGGCGCTCTATGGCTTCGACCAGCTCCGTTTCGCTCTTCGACGGTGAGGCAAAGAGCACATTCCCGGTCTGGATGTAGGTCCTGACATCGCGGTACCCCAGCGTGACGAAGGACTGTGTGACTTCTGACATCGGCATCCGGCCCTGACCAGCCACGTTGACGCTGCGGAGCAGGGCGATATAGGTCGTCACCGTTGCAAACTTACGGGTCCGGCAGTGCCCGCAGGAACGAGCGGCGTACAGCGAACCGGCTCATGTCGATCGAGGGGGTCTCGCCGGTGGCCAAGTCGGCCAGCAGCTCTCCCAAGAGCGGCCCGAACTTGAATCCGTGCCCGCTGGTTCCGCAACCGATCACAACGCGGCCGACCCGGTCGACGATGAAGTCCGAGTCGACGGTGTTGTCGTAGATGCAGCGTTCGGCAACCACGGGCGTGGGGTCGAACATCGGAAGCAGGCGAGTGGCGACCTCCACCAGTGCTTCCACCAACTGCGGGTCATTGTCCCGCGGTGCCGCGAGGTCGCTGACCTCGGGCCCCCGTGCATGATGAGACAACTTCAGCGTCCGTGTGCCGGGCACCGGAAGTCCGTAGATCATGTCGTCTCCCCACTCAATGAACAGGGGAATGGGATGCTCGGTGTCCTGCGTGGCGAGATAGATGACCTGTTGGAGGGAGGGCGGGGTGCCGATAGGCGGCGGCGCTTGCTCCAGAAGCGCCAGGGCACCTGGTCCGGCACAGTTCACCGCCACATCAGCCGTAAGGATCTGCCCGTCAGCCAATTCGACGTGGACCACGTCGGCTCGGTCGTGCAGCGCCAGTACGTCGACGTTCGGCCGGAGTTCGAATGACCCCGTTTCACAGAGCGCCATCAGGCATTCGTCGGCCACGAGGACACCGGAACTCTCTTCGAAGAGGGCGGGGCCGTCAATCCGCAGGAGAGGGAACTGGGCCTCGGCAGCGGCAGGAGAGAGCCGCTGGAACGGCGAACCCGCCTGCGTCATGGCATCGGCGATCACGTGAAGGTCGCGGCCGAAGTTCACTTGGCCGGTGACCTCGAACAGCGATCGGCCGCTCTCGGATTCCAATGATCGCCAGAGTGCCTGCGCCCGCTGGGCCATACGTACAAAGAAGGAGTCCGGGTAGCTGAGCCGGAAGATGCGGGCATTGCCTTTCGAGCCGGACCGCTCATGGCCCGGTGTCGCCGCATCGAGCACCAGGACGTCGTGACCCCGGCGGGAGAGGGAGCGGGCAGCGGCCAGTCCCAGGATGCCCGCGCCGACGACAATGTGCGAGCGGTGCTCGGTGTCACTGCGGTGACGGCGCGCGGGCACAGGGTGCATCTTAGGAATTCGCCTGATTACCCGGTGCGTGGTGGAGGCGGCGGTACGCTCCCCCTGCGTGAGGAGCCAGGACGACGTGTCGACCCGCCCGATGGCGCCTTCGGGCCTGATCGCGATGGTGCATCGCCTGGCTCGGCATCTGCTGTGGATCACCCTCTTTGCCCTGCCAGCAATTGCCTTGTGGTGGCACGTGTGGTCCGGCCATCCGTCATCCAGCCTGACGTGCCCCTGCGGTGATCCGGCTCAGGAGGTGTGGTTCATCGCTTGGCCGGCGTGGGCCATTGCTCACGCCGCCAACGTCTTCTTCTCCGGCGCGGTGAACGTGCCCTTCGGAGCCAATCTCCTCTCCAACACCTCGGGCACCTTGGTGGGAGTCGTCCTCAGCCCGGTCACCTGGCTGTGGGGTCCGGTGGTGTCCACGAACGTGGCCCTCACTCTGGCGCCAGCGCTCAGTGCCTGGGGATGCTGGGTGGCGCTGGGGCGGCTGGTGACGTGGAAACCGGCGGCGATCCCTGCCGCCCTGGTCTACGGCTACTCCTCGGCCATCGTCTCTTCGCTGATTTTCGGGCATGTCTCGGTCACCGTGCTCGTGGTGCCACCGTTGCTCTTCGCCACGTTGTACGAAATTGTGATCGGCCAGAAGGAATCGTCGGTGCGGTCCGGTGCGGTTCTGGCCGGGCTGGTGGTGATCCAGTTTCTGATCTCGCCCGAAGTACTGGTCATGTGTGCGTTTCTGGCCACGTTGGGACTGATGGTGCTGGTCCTGGTGCGATGGCGACAGGTGCCCGAGTACTGGGGCCATGCCGCACGAGCACTCGCTCTGGGCCTCGGTCTGTCCATCACCCTGCTGGCCTATCCCGCGTGGTTCGGCCTGTCGGGTCCACAATCGGTCTCGGGCGTGCTGTTCGCCATCGCCCCACTTTCCGGAGTCGTCTTCTCCGGGTTTCTCTTTCCCGGCCCCTATGGGTCATTCGCCGGCCCCTATGTCCGCTTCGGCGGCTACTTCGGACGGATCGGGCCCCCACCCAACTTCCTGGGCTGGGGCGTGTGGTTGAGCGCCATCGGCGGCGTGTTCCTCGCCCGCCGCCGCCGGATCGTGTGGTTTCTCATCTTCCTGATCGCGATGACCATGTGGGTTTCCTTGGGCTTCCTCCTCATCGGCGGACCCCATGCACTGGCCCACGTGTGGCTCCCGTGGCGCTTTTTCGGCAAGTTCCCGGTCCTCCAGGAGATCCTGCCCGATCAGTTCTCACCGTTCATCGCCCTTTTCTTCGCATTCCTGGTGGCCATCGGCCTCAATGCCGCCCATACCCAATTGCAGGCCTGGGGTCGCATACGACCCGCTCGGGTACCGGCATGGTCGGGGCTCTTGACGGCACTGGTGGGCGTTGCTTGCCTGGTGCCGGTCTTTGTCACCTTCGACATGCCCCTCGCCGTCCGCTCGACGTCTATCCCGGTGTGGATGTCGCGTGACGCACCGCAATTGCCCGATCAGACGGTGCTGCTGACGGTGCCGTTCGCCGTCTCGGGTTCGACGGTGCCCATGCTGTGGCAAGCCGTTGACGGCATGCGCTTCCGATTGGCCGGTGCTGCGCTCAAGACCCCGAATGCTCACGGTGGACCGGTGGATCAAGGGAGTCCGGGCTCGGCCCGACGGATCCTCAGCGATCTCACCATTTTCGGCACCAGACAACCCACCGCCACGGTCGCGGAGTTGACCGCCGTGCGCCGCGCCGTGCGGGCGTGGCACGTCAACGAGGTGGTTGTTGACGGGCCGAGTCGCGACCCCATGTACGCATCGGGATTCCTCACCGCTGCGTTGGGAACCGCCCCGAGGTATGTCGATTATGCGTGGGTGTGGAAGATCCCGGCTGCCGGTATCACCAGCCCGGCATTGCACGGAGCATCGTTGGCCAACTGCCGGACCCTTTCGGTCCATTGGCGGGCCCATCATGACCCGCTGTCCATGGCCAACTGCGTGATGTTGACGACGGTCCAGCCGTAGATCGAGCTGCCTAAGGTGAATTGATGCAACCGATACTTCACCTCTCCATTCCGGTACGTGATCTGGTCGAGGGGACCCGCTTCTATGTGGACGCATTGGGATGCACCGCCGCCCGGGCCCGCCCGGGGTACCAGGACATCTGGTTCTACGGGATGCAGGTCACGCTGCACGATCAGCCGGAAGAATTGCTGCCGTTGGCGGCCGGTGGGGTGCGCCACTTCGGCGTGACACTTGGGCGTAGCGAGTTCGACGCATTGGTGACCAGGCTGGCCACACACCCGGACCATTGGATCGTGCCGGTGACCACGGACGATGCCGGAACCCCGACGGAGCAGACCAAGACGAAGATCGCTGACCCCAGCGGGAACATCATTGAGTTCAAGACATATGGCGATGTGGCTTCGGCCCTTGAAGTGCCGCCGCGATCCGGTTCTTGAGTCGCCGCTGACTCGGGAGTCCGCCGGATCGCCTGGCACGGGTGGCCTACGGTGTCGACCGGTGCCGTGCGCCAGCAGGCCGACCGTGACGAGAGGAGTGCGATGTCTGAAGAGAACGCAGGTGATGGTGGGCGGGCCGGAGTTCGTACGGCGCGCCGGGATGGTCGGGAGCTGGACCAGCTGCGCTCGGTGGTCTTCACGCGGGACTTCACGGTCATGGCCCCGGGTTCGGTTCTGGTGTCCTTCGGCCAGACCAAGGTGCTGTGCACGGCTTCGGTGGAGGATCGTGTCCCGCCATGGATGCGGGGCAGCGGCAAGGGTTGGGTCACCGCTGAATACTCCATGTTGCCCGGGTCCACGCCTGAGCGGGCGTCCCGCGAGGCGGCCAAGGGCAAGCAATCCGGACGTACGCAGGAAATTCAACGACTGATCGCTCGCTCGCTCCGATCGGTGTGCGATCTGGTGACGTTGGGCGAGGTGCAAGTGACCGTCGACTGTGACGTCCTCCAGGCCGACGGAGGCACCCGGACGGCATCGATCTGCGGAGCCTACGTAGCCCTTCACGACGCCTTCTCCCGCATGCAGCAGGCCGGCACACTGCGCCAACATCCCTTGACCGATTCGGTCGCCGCCATTTCAGTGGGAATCATTGACGGGGTTCCCATGCTGGATCTGCCCTACTCGGAAGACTCCCGGGCCGAGGTTGACATGAACGTTGTCATGACCGGTGCCGGCCGGTTCGTCGAAGTGCAGGGAACGGCCGAGGGGATGGCCTTTACCCGGGGCGAGTTGGACAGTTTGCTTGGTCTGGCTGAAGCCGGCATCAAGGAAATTTGTAGCCTGCAGGCCGCCGTGCTGGCTGAGCCGCCGCCCGTTCGGTGACCGCCGGTTCGGTGACCGGCGGCGCACCGTTGCGGCTGGTCCTCGCTTCGGCCAATCCGGACAAGGTGGTCGAAATTGCCGCTGTTCTCTCAGCTGCGCTGAGTGTCGAATTACTCCCCCGGCCACCCGAGGTACCCGATGTGGTCGAAGACGGGGCGACCTTGCTCGACAACGCCCGGCTGAAGGCGGTCGCGCTGGTCGCGGCCACCGGATTGCCTGCGGTGGCCGACGACACCGGATTGGAGGTGGATGCACTCGGTGGTGCCCCAGGGGTCTATTCGGCCCGCTACGCGGGTGAAGACGTGACCTACGCGGACAATGTGGCCAAGCTTCTGCGCGAACTGGAGGCACTGCCCGATGGGGGCCGGGAGCGGACGGCCCGATTCCGCACCGTGGCTCTGGCGGCGTTTCCCGACGGCTCGGAACTGTGGGCCGAGGGCGCGGTGGAAGGGTGCATCGGTCTGGCGACCCGTGGCTCCCAGGGATTCGGCTACGACCCCGTCTTCGTCCCGGCTGATGGTGACGGCCGTACTTTCGCCGAAATGACAGCGGTGCAGAAGCACGACATTTCGCACCGGGGGCGGGCGTTCCGGGCCCTGGCGGTCAAGCTCTCAGCCCTGTCGAAGGGCTGAACGGTCAGCCGAGGGCCAGGAGTCGACGGGCTGTGCCGCCCATGAACGCGCTGAGGGCGGTGGGCGAAAGCGGAAGGGCACGGGACGCTGCCGTGGCTCGCTCCATGGGCAGGAACGGGTGGTCAGAGGCGTAGAGTACGCGGCCGAGACCACGCGATGAATTCATGAAGCTGACCAGGGCCGGATCCATGTACTTGGCCAGGTAGGCCGAGTTGGACAGGTAGAGATCGGGCCACTTGAGCATGTACTGCAGCAGCAGGGATTCGTAAGGGTGGCCCATGTGGGCGCCGATCACGGTGAGCCCGCGGAAGTCGATCAGCACATCCTCGAGTAGTGCGGGATGTTGACAGGCTGAACGGACGCGCGGACCGGGTATTCCGACATTGATGGAGACCGGGAGTCCGAGCTCGGCGCACGTGGCGTAGATCGGGTAATACAGCTTGTCGTTGAGTGCGAACTGGTGCACCAGAGGCGTGACCCGGACCATGACCACGCAAGGATGCTCAGCCAAGGCGCGCAGCCGGGTGCACTGCAGCACCGGGCGATCTGGGCGGTCGACGACCAGCGCGACCCGCAATCGCCCGGACTTCTGCGAGACGTCTTCGAGAAGAACATCGGTCTCCGGGGCCGAGATCCCGGCCGCCACCACGCCGATGTCGACCGCACAGGCGTCCATGGTGGCGACGAGTTTGGACAGCGTGGAGGCCGCCGAGAGGTCGCCACCGAGAAAGTCCGGAATGCCGTCGTTGCCCGATTGGCCGAGGAACGCCTGCGCCGCCTGGCCGGTCAGGGCGTTGACCCACAGGTCGACGGTCATTGGCCGTCGGGTTCGGATTTGGCTTTGGCCCGCGCCGACCGCAGATACTGGACCCCGGTGGTCAGGGAGTCCTTGATGAGGCGATCGTTGTCCTTGGAGATGTACGAGTGCACGCGCTTCTCCAGCAGGACGCGCGTGATCGGGTTGAAGGCGTGATAGGTCTCGGAGAAATGGACCCGCGTGGTGCCGTCCCCCAGGTCTTCGAGGCGGGTGCGTCCTTCCGCCCGTGACCAGAGCGGGCGCCCGATGGCGTTGTACTTCCACGACACTTTCGGCGTGACCTCAGTCAGCCACTCCCATGACTGCCCCCAGCCGCCGGAGAGCAGATAACGCGGCACCCGGAAAGTGCAGTGGCGCACCAGGCCGTTGCCGATGTCATCCCCGGGGTGGAGGATCTCAATGGTCACTTCACCGGATTGGGACCTTGGCGCCCGGAACCAGAACAGCTTCCACAGCTCATCGGGTGTTCCGGCAATGTCGACAAAGTAGTGGTGCTCCTGCACCGGTTCACCATATCTCCCGACCTGACTCCAGTGTCAGGTTCACGTGCCGACGAGCCGGTCCGGACCGTTATGGTCCTCATATGCCCGAGGCCGAACGACGTGACCGATCTGCCATGTTCGAACCACTGGACGAATCGCGAGCGGCGCGCTGGGCCAAGTTCGGCACATGGGATCCACCACTGTTCCCGATGGTGGTTGGTCTGCAACTCGAAGAGGTACGGGTTGACTACTCTCGCATGCGCCTGCCGTACCGTCCCGAGCTGCGCCAGCCCGGTGGTGTCGTGCACGGTGGTGCCATTGCCACGCTCATCGACACGGTTGTCGTGCCGGCGCTATCGAGTGCGTATGACGAGCCCCAGTTCCTGCTGACCATCGATCTGCAAATCCGATTCCTCGACGCAGCCCGGGAGACCGATCTCATCGGTGAAGGTTGGGTCACCCGCCGTGGCCGATCGGTCTCCTTCTGTCAGGCGGAAATCCGTCGGGCCGTTGATGACGCCGTGGTGGCGGAAGGTTGGCTGGTCTACAAGGTGTCGGCTCAGAGGCCGGCCGCCGGGTAGGCGCGGCGCGCCATGAAGATCGCCTATGTCGTGCCGCGTTACGGCACCTCCGTCCGGGGTGGCGCGGAAACCGGAGCCCGAATGTTCGCCGAGCACCTTGTGGTTGATTGTGGTTACCAGGTCGAAGTGATGACGACGTGCGCACTCGATGCCTTGACCTGGCGGGATGAACTGACCCCGGGGACTGAGGTCGTCAACGGGGTGACGGTGCACCGGATCGCGTCGCAGGCGGGGCGAGGTGATGGATTCCACCCCTTGTCGGGCCGACTGCTGGCCGATCCGGAACAGGCCAGCGCAGCCGACATGGAGCTCTGGGTGGACCTGCAGGGCCCCCTGTCGCCCGACCTGCTTCATGCGGTTGAAGCCAGTGACGCCGACGTCATCGCCTTCTATCCGTACCTCTATTACCCGACCATCCGGGGACTGCCCCGGGTGCGGGAGCGGGCGATCATGCATCCGGCAGCCCATGAGGAGCCGGCACTGCACCTTTCCATTTTCGATCCCCTCTTCTCGCAGTGTCGGGGTTTCGTCTTTCAGTCGCGCAGCGAACGGCAACTGGTGATCGAACGCTTCGGTGTGGCGACGACTCCCCAGGTCCTGGTCGGCCTGGGCGTCGAGGAATCCGACGGGTCGGCCGATGCGGCGCGCCTGGAGTACGCACTCGGCGATGACCCGTACCTCATTTGCATCGGGCGGGTGGACGACAAGAAGGGCACAGGGATTCTGTGGCGGTACTTCCGGGCCTACAAGGAACGCCACCCCGGCCCGTTGAAGCTGATCCTGGTCGGACAGGTGGTCGATCCTCCCGAACTGGCCGACGACATTTTGCTGACCGACATGATCGGTGACCGGACCAAGTGGGGTTTGCTGAGGGGCGCCCACGCCTTGGTGTCGCCCTCCCCGTTCGAGGCGTTCTCCATTACCGTGGTCGAGGCCATGACGGTTGGCGTACCGGTGATCGTCAACGCATCCTGCGGCGCCACCCGGGAGCATTGCGAGCAATCCGGCGCCGGGATGTGGTTTGAGGGCTACGCCGAGTTTGAAGCGGTGGTCGAGCGCATGACGACCGATGTGCGCGTCCATCGGACGATGGGCGCCAACGGTCGGCGCTACGTGGAGGCCAACTTTCGCTGGCCGGTGTTGCTGGACCGCTACTGCGGATTTTTGGAGGCATTCGCCGGTCGCAGCGGCTGAGAGCTCAGGGAAACGGGGTCCCGTACCGGTTGAGGTGGGCCTTCTGGGTCAGCGGGAGGCGGCGTGGCGGACCCAGTGGCCGGGGAAGGTGTCCAAGGGGGATGACGGCAATCGGCTGGACCTCAGGTGGCAGGCCGAGGGGCTCGGTGAGCTCGGCACCACCGAGAAGAGGGAGGGTGGTCAGGGTCGACCCCAGCCCCAGCGCGTGCGCGGCCAGCAGAAGGTTCTGCACAGCCGGGAAGACCGAGGCGGGCAGGGCTGTCGTATAGGTCAGGCGGGTATCGCCGCAGACCACGATGAGGACAGGGGCGTCGGCGATCCCACCCATGGCCCCCTGGTCGACGTCACGCAGGAAGGCGGGGGTGAGCCGCTCGGCTTCAAGCGCCTTGGCTCCCCCTTCCCAGATCCGAGCGGTCAGGGCGCCGATGGTCGAGCGCAGGGCGGCGTCGCGCACGACAATGAACACGAACGGCTGGCTGTTCTCCGCGCTGGGCGCGTGGGTGGCTGCCGTGAGAATCCGGGTGATGGTTTCGTCATCCACCTCGTCGGGCAGGAACCTACGGGCCGCCCGTTGGGTCAGGACCACTTCGAAGAAGTCAGGCACGGGCTAGCGGATACGTGGCGTGGTGCGTTCCCCTGATGCGAAAGCGCGCTGCCCCTCGGCAATGCTTTCCTGGTCGGTGCCGAGCCCGACAAACGCCCAGCCGAGCGAAAGGGCCTGTGCCCGCGAGAGTTCACGGCCGGCCCAAAGGGCGCGCAGGGTGCCCTGCACGGCCAGCGACGGAGCTTTGGCGATCTCGCCGGCGGCCCAGCTGGCCCGCTCGGCCAACTCGGAAGAGGGGCAGATTTCCGAGACGAGCCCGATCTGATGGGCCCGTTGGGCCGACATCCGCTCGGAGTTGCCCAGAAGGGTGAGGCGGACGATTTCGCCGAAGGGCATTTTCGGCAGCAGATGGAGCGGCTCGAAGCCGGCGGCCATTCCGTAACTCACATGGGGGTCGAAGAACGTCGCATGGTCGGCCGCGATGATGAAATCGACCTCGCCCAGCATGTAGAACGCACCGCCACAGGCCATGCCGTTGACGGCGGCGATGACCGGCTTCCACAGGTCGTTGGACTTGGGCCCCAGGTTCTCTCCCGGGTCGTCGAACATGAAGGGAGTGGTGCCCGACCCGACATGGATGGGCTCGTCGCCTGAATCGGGCGTGGGTCCGATGCCGGCGTGGCCGGCTGCTGCGGCATTGGCGATCTTCCCTTCTCCCATGACCTCGGCCCGGTCGATGCCCGTGCAGAAGGCCCGCTCACCGGCGCCGGTCAGCACAATGACCCGCACCGAGTCGTCCCGGCGCAGCCAGCGCCAGACTGCCCGCAGCTCACGCTGCATGGCGGCGTTGAACGAGTTGTGGACATCGGGGCGGTTCAGGGTGACCGTGGCCACCCCATCTGCCGCCTCATAGAGGATCGTTTCGAAGTCAGCCACGGCGCGTGATCGTACAGAGGGTTGGGCCAGGTTGTCGGATTGGCCATTGGATTGGCCATTGGATTGGCCATTGGATTGGCCATTGGATTGGCCATTGGATTGGGCGGAGGCCGGGTGAACCGCTACCTTTGGCGCTGCATCGGCGTCGTGTCGGTGCCCGCCAGGGCGATTTGGACTGCGCAGAAGGGCGGAGGGGGAGAGGGAGGCAGACGATGGCCGACGACGCCGCAACGCAAGAAGACATTCTCAAAGGGATTATCGGGCAGCCGACCGGTAAGGCCAAGGTGGTCGTGGAGCGGGGCCCGGTGAGCCATTTCGCCGAGGCGGTGCTCAGCACCAGCCCCATCTACCGCAACCCCGAGGCGGCAGCCGAGGCCGGATTTGATGCCATCCCCGCCCCCCCGACATGGCCCTTTGCCATGGAATTCGCCGGCAAGTTCGAGGAGCTGCAGCCGGCTGACGCGCCGACCGGGAATCCGCTGATGACGGCGGTCGGTCCGCTGATGGCCAAGGGCGGCCTCATCCTCCACGGTGAGCAGGAGTTCATCTACCACCGTCCCGTGCAGGTGGGCGACGTTCTGGTCAGCGAGGGCAAGATCACCGACGCCTACCAGAAGGAATCCAAGGGCAAGACGATGACGTTCATTGTGAGCGAGACCAACTGGAGCGACGACAGGACCGGCGAGCCGGTGGTCACCGCTCGCTTCAACCTGATCCACCGCTCGTAGGGATTGCGATGCTGACGGTCCACACATCGACGACCTGGCTCACGGGCGCCCAATGGCTGGCTGTGCTGCGGATCGGTCTGGGTGCGTGGTGGTTCAAGAGCTTCTGGCACAAGGACAAGAAAGCCTGGTTCACCAAGGGCGCCGGCATCAGCTGGGGCCAATCGGTGGCGGAGAAGCACAAGTGGCCCTTCGTGAAGAAGGGCTTCGACTCCATTGTGGTGCCCCGGCCCAAAATAATGGCCTACGTGGTCGTCCTGGGGGAGCTGGCCATCGGGCTGGGCCTCATCGTCGGATTCTTGACGCCGATCGCTGCTCTGGCAGGGATCCTGTTGAACATCATGTACTTCATATTGATGATCACTGATTGGGCCGAGCAAGGCCAGAACTTCATGATGATTCTGGCCTCGGTGGTGATCCTCGGTACCCATGCCTGGAACCTGTGGTCGATCGACCATGTCCTGCACCTGTTCGGGGCCTGAGATCACACCGCGCGACATCGAAGCAAACAAACAACATTCGACTGGAGGTCGACAGAGTGGGTGAGCAGAAGCTGTTCTTCGAAGACGTGACCGTGGGCGACACCGCTCCCGTGACGACACACAAGCTGACCAGGACCGATCTGGTCAAGTACGCCGGGGCATCGGGCGACTTCAATCCGATGCACCATGACGAGGTGGCGGCTCAGGCCGCCGGTCAGCCCAGCGTCTTCGGCCATGGCATGTTCTCCATGGGTCTGTTGGGTTCGGCGCTGACCGACTTCGTCGGCGTGGGGAACGTGACGAGGTACCAGGTCCGCTTCGCCCGCCAGACCTGGCCGGACGAAGTGCTCTCCAGCAAGATTGTGGTGACGGGCAAGCGCGAGGACGATGGCAAGAAGCTGGTTGACCTGTCGGTCACCCTGTCCAACGGCGACGGCGAGGACAAGTTGGTCGGCGAGGCCACGGCGGCGCTGCCGAGCAAAGTCTGACTCAGGCCGGCTCTTTCCCCGATGCCGGATCGGGGTCGTCGTCGATGCTGATGTGCAGGGCGGCGAAGACCCCCCGGGCGAGCGGCAGGACCTGAGTGGTATCGATCACAATGTCTCTCAGGTACTCGGCCCCCCGCAGGTCAGTCACGTCTGACCCGTGCAGGCGGGCGCCGGGCATCACCGTCTGCGAGAATTCGGTCCCCCTCAGATCGCTGTCGAGGAAGCAGGCTGACGCCAGCTGACCAGTGGAGAATTCGGCATCACGCAGGTTCACGTCGTCGAAGCGGATCCGATCGGCCCTGATCATGCGGAAATTGGCGTCATTGAGCTTGCAGTCCACAAAGACCACGTCGTCCATGGTGGACTGCGGGAACTGCACTCCGGACATCCGGCAGTCCTTGAATTCCACCCGGGTGAGTACCGCCTCTTCCAGGATCGCTCCCGACAGGTCAATCCCTTCGATCCGTACGTCGGACAGACGCAGGTGTGGTGCCCTGACCCCGACGAGCCGCGCTTCGTTGATGAGCACCTCATCGAAGTGCATGTGGCTTCCCTGCTGTTCGGAGTGGTCACCCCCGATCGTCAGCCGGGCGAAATGGAGGTCGTCCCCGAATTCGACCCGTCCGGCCGCCGGGAGCTGCGGTGGGAGTCTGGGTGGCGTGGGCGGACCGGAGCGCTTGGCCATCACGGATGCAGACGGAGCTCAGGTGGGGTCAAAGCGCACCGGGAGCACGGCAGGCCCCCAGATCCCGAAGGTGGCCGGCTTCCATTCGACCGGTCCGTTCAGGGCCAGTCCGGGCATCCGGCGGGCCAGCAGGGGCAGGGCCTCCTGCAGCTCGGCCCGGGCCAGCGCGGCACCCATGCAGAAGTGAATGCCGGCCCCGAAGGTCATCTGCGCCGTGGTCCGCTCCTTGGTGATGTCGAACTGGTTGGGGAACTCCCAGACGTCGGGGTCCCGATTGGCTCCGGCCAGGGCAGTCGAGACGATGGTGCCCCGGGGGAACAGGACGTCCCGGTAGGTGATGTCCTCCGAGGCGAAGCGCACGGTGGCCCGCACCGCACCGAGGAAGCGCATCGACTCCTCGACGGCCCGTGGGGCCAGCTCCGGTCGCTCGGACAGCAGGGCCCACTGGTCCGGATGATCGGCGAAGAGAGCGATGCAGCAGGCCAGTTGATTGCGGGTGGTGTCGGTTCCCGCCATCAACACAGCCTGGGCCAACATGGCCATCTCCTCGGTCGAGAGGCGGTCGCCCTCCTCTTCTATGGCGATGAGGTCGCTGAGCAGATCGTCGCGGGGCTCGGTCCGGCGGTCGGCGATCATGTCGCTGATGTAGACGGTGAGCTCGGCGTTGGCCCGCTCGATCAGGGGGAAGTCGACCTCCAATGACCCGTTGAAGATACGGAAGATGTCAGTGGCCCATGAAGAGAAGAGCTTCCAGTCCTCCGGTGGCGCCCCCAGCAGCTCGCAGATGATCGGGATGGGGTAGGGCTCGCAGACGGCGGTGACAAATTCGCAGTGCCCGTCTGCGGCCACCTTGTCGAACAGGTCGTTCACCACGGCGCGCATGGTGGGTCGCAGCCGGCTGGCCGATGCCGGCGTGAAGGCGGGGGCCACCAGTCGTCGGAGTCGCGCGTGCCCGTCTCCCTCCATGGAGAGAATCGATTGGCGGCGCGTTTGCGTGTAGCCGGCGGGCAGGCCGTTCATTTGGGTGAGGATCGACAGACCAGAGTGAAAACGCTTGTCCCGAAGCACGGCGGTCACGTCCTCGAGCCGGGTCACCGAGTAACCCATCTCGGTCTTGGCCAGCCAGTGCTGGGAGCGAGCCACCTCAATGGCGGCAATGGCGTCGAGCCGCTCCATGCCGACCGTGTTGAGCAGCGGGAGCTCAAGCTCATGGACCAGGTGTGCTGTCATTCGACCCCCATGTCGTGTGCCGACACCGGCGAGGATACCGAGTCCACGCCCACCGGTGGCAATTGGTGGTGGCCCTATCGGCCGGTGCTCCGGGCCGCCTTTTTCAGGGCCGGGTGCTGCTTGGCCAGAATCGGCACGATCCACGCCTTGGGGATCAGGTGGGCCGCCAACGCACCGGCGCGGTTGGCGGCGCCCGGTATGACGACGGATCGCCCGGCGACCAGCCCCGACACGGCCGCCCGGGCTACCTCGTCGGCCGGCACCCACATGAATTTCGGCAGCGATTCACCGGCTTCCTCATCGGTCAGTCCCGATGCTTCGGCGAAGCCGGTGGCCACTGGTCCCGGGCACAGGGTGGTCACGGTGACCCCGGTCCCCGAGAGCTCGGACCGGAGCGCTCGACCATAGGAGAGGACGAAGGCCTTGGATGCTCCGTACACGGCCTGACCGGGGAGGGGCTGGAACGCAGCGGTCGACGCCGTGTTCAAAATGGCACCGCGCCGCCGCGAGACCATCCCCGCCACAAAAAGTGTGCACAGGTCGACCACGGCCTCAATGTTCGTATGGACCATGGACAGCTCGCTGTCGCGGTCACTGTTCTGCACCGCGCCCATGGTCGAGAACCCGGCGTTGTTGACCAGGATCTCGACTGTGAGACCGCGGGTGTCAAGCTCGGCCGGCAGGTCGCCACGCGACACCGGATCGGTCAGGTCGGCCGCGATCACCTCGGCTCGCACCTTGTAGGTGGTGGCCAACTCGTCGGCCAGGGCGCGGAGCCGTTCCTCACGACGGGCCACCAGTGTCACCCCGTGGCCGCGCTTGGCCAGCTCACGGGCGATGTCGGCACCGATGCCCGACGAGGATCCGGTCACCAGTGCGGTCGAGTTGTGCTCGGGGGTGGGAAAGGTCATGTCGCAGCGTAGGTGGGACGCCGTCCCGGCAGCGAGACGACCAGTCGTGTGAAGATTGTGTTGCGGAGAAGGCTGTCACCAGGGCCTACGCGAACGACCAGTTCACGGGGGGTTCACGCGGTGTGCAATGAAGCACAGACTGGGTGCATTGCGGCAACGGGTGCACCATTCGTTGCCCTGACTGAAAGGAGCTGCCGATGCCCTCGACACGCTCGAACGAGGAAGGCGATCCGCCCGGTTGAACACGCGTCACCGATGTCGGTTTCGGTGGCGCCGCAGAGCAGTTCACGAAGAGAGGAACCCGGCGTACGAATGTGGTCGCACTCGCGCCGGTGCGTGTGACGGCCGGCCATCAAGGCGGCCCCCGCACCATCTACGCCGAAGACCCGATCCCGTGAACTGCGGACAAGCAGTATCAGACAACGAGCACTGGACCGGCGTGATGGCCGGTCCGGCTCGCGTCGAGTCCGAGGCGCCACAAAGGGGATAGCGGGCGACCCGAGCGCATGCCGGTGGCCGTGACAGTGTTGCAGTCACTATGGAATCCACATCCGAACCGGTCACGGCACGTCGGTCGGCCATGTTTCCGCTGTCGGCGGTGCTCTTCCCCCATGCGCAGATGCCCCTTCATATTTTCGAGCCCCGTTACCGCACCTTGACCCGTGATTGCCTGGCCGCCGACTCCCGTTTCGGGATCGTCCTCATTGCACGGGGGGCCGAGGTCGGCGGAGGTGAAGAGCGGATGGCCGTCGGAACACGAGCCGTCATCACCAGGGCGGCCGAGCTCTCCGATGGCAGGTGGCTGCTGATGGTGCAGGGGGAGTCCCGGATCCGCATCACCGAGTGGCTCCCCGACGACCCCTATCCCTTGGCCATGCTGGAGGACTGGCAGAGCAAGCCCGAGGACGTGGACGCCGCCCTCATGCACCGGGCCCACCAGTGCGTGCGCAGGACACGTGGCCTCATGGCCGAGAACGGAGATGCACCGGCGCTGTCGGCCGACGTGCTGTTCGACGAGGATGACGACAAAGCATCTTGGCAGCTCTGCGCCGAAGTACCCGTGAACCCATTTGATGCGCATCGACTCCTGCTGGCCGACGGCACGGTGGAGCGCCTCACCCTGCTCACCGAGCTGACCGAGGCACTGGAGCAGGATCTTCTTCGGATGATGCACCCGCAGTGAACCGGCATCGGCTAAGACTCACGACTCGCCCTCATCGAAAGGTTTGGCTC
>Ga0302325_10016569_pt1 | contig 15606 bp, 11 predicted proteins | sample Palsa_T0_2_FD_201948 | JGI IMG/M metagenome (GOLD analysis project Ga0302325, IMG submission 201948) | Peat permafrost microbial communities from Stordalen Mire near Abisko, Sweden - Palsa_T0_2 | ecosystem: Environmental > Terrestrial > Soil > Palsa > Peat permafrost | place: Sweden: Abisko...
CGCGGGTAGCGATGGGTCACCGCGCTGTAGATGCGCTGGAAGTCCAGGCCATAAGTCTCGGCGAGCACGTAGAACTGGTTGGAAATCGCAAAATTCATGTAGCGCCAGCTATTCGTGAAAAGCTTGGCCAGCTCCGCCTCGAGAGGAGAGAGTTCGATCAGATCATCATTAATGATAGAAAACAGCTCCCGCACGCGAGCCAGGGAATCGGGGTCGAAAGCCGAGATAATCTGCGGCAACGTCCGAATCTCTTCCATCGCTTTGCCCTCGGCGATCCTTTCCGGGCAAAACGACAACAGGATCTTGCGTCCCGAAGCCTGCAGGCGCTGGTAGACCAGCTTGGTAACACCGGGGTAGACAGTGCTGCGCAGCACCAGGAGAGCATTTTCCGGCATGCGGGCTATGACTTCGTCGATGCTGTGGTAAAGATCGGTGACCGTGGGGTTCAGATGTTCGTCGACGGGGGTGCCAAGGACTGCGATCGCTGCATCCGAATCGTGGAGGCAGGAAGCATCCGCGGTAGCGATCAACTTCGTGCCCACCACACGCCCCAGCTGCTCCAGGGCATTGGTCTCCATAAACGGCATTTGGCCGGCATTGACGGTGTCTATTTTGGCTTGATCACGATCGAGAAGAACCACTTCCAGCCCGCAATTGGCAAAGACGATGCCGAGAGGGAGTCCCACATGGCCGCAACCCCCGATGACGACTATCTTTTTCAGTTTCCGCATGAACTCCTAATCACCCATTCTTGATGAATGGGTTGATGGTCGAATTGTAAACTGCGAGAAGATGCCAGAAGTTCCGACCCGTGCCTCATAAAGCAACATCGTTCTGGTATATCTGCTGAGGTCAGTCAAAAGCTGGATTGTGAGCAACCACCGATACCGTGATTGCTTACCGCGAGTTAGTCGTAGAGTTGAACCGACTCTACTAGACTTGTTGCTGTGCCGCCGCCAAGAGAAGACGCGGCAAGCCTTGGGTCTCCCATCTCCAGGCCGTTCGCAGGATGCCTTCCAGATCAAATTCAGGCGACCAGCCAAGTACCTTGCAGGCCAGGCTGGCGTCGGCGTAGAGTACCGGCGGATCTCCTCGGCGACTGGGGGCAAACTCATGAGGCACCTCCCGGCCAGTGACTTTCTGGATGGTAGCGAGTAAGCAACTGATCGAAGTCCCTCTGCCGGTTCCCAGGTTCAAAGCGATCGATTCGCCGCCGCTCACGAGGTACTCCAGGGCTTTGACGTGCGCTCTCGCCAGATCTGAAACATGGACAAAATCTCGAACGCAGGTTCCATCGGCGGTGGGCAGACCGCTGCCAAAAATCCTAAGCGCGGGCGCAGTGCCCAGGATCGCTTTCAACGCGAGTGGAATCAAGTGTGTTTCCGGATCATGGTACTCGCCGATTTCCCCACTGGGGTGCGCGCCGGCCGCATTGAAATAACGAAGGCAAACGTGTTGCAGCCCATACGAATAACGGTAGGCAGATAAAACCTGCTCGATAAACAGCTTGGTTGCGCCATAAGGGTTGATCGGGTTCTTAGGCGAAGACTCTTCGACCGGCAGGTGCTGTGGGACACCGTAGGTTGCGCAACTGGACGAGAAGATAAAGAACCGCACGTCGCTGTCAAGTACAGTGTCTGCCAGCTTGATAGCGCACTCCACGTTGTTGCGGAAGTATTTACGCGGATTTTCGATCGACTCTCCCACATAGGCGGAGCCCGCGAAATGGATCACCGCATCAACTCCGCCAAGAGCTTTGAGCAGAGGGGCACGGTCGCCGATATCGGCGACGATGAGAGGAACTCCCCTGGCAAATTCGCGGCGGCCGATAGAGAGATCGTCATAGACGATCACTTCATGGCGCGCCGCCAGGAGCTCTCTTACAGTGTGAGAGCCCACATATCCGGCGCCTCCGGTCACCAATACTTTCATGCTCCTCCAGACGGTTACGCCGCTCTTCCTCTGTGGCCTACCACCATAAGCGAGTTCCCCAAAGGCATAGGTAATGTGCTGACAGTTTTTTGTTCCACGCGAGACATCTGGAATAGGAGGTTGTTCACCCATTCCGGGGCAACCTTCGGCGCTTCGGGTTGAGGATGGGCAATGCTTTCCATGGCGCGCACTCCTAACTTTACCGGCAAGTCTTTTCCAGTTTCCGCATGAACTCCTGATCGCCTCATTTTGAATGAGCGCTGGTGATCGAATTGTAAACCGTGGTGGAGCACCGCTCGCACCGCACGGCGATTCACTCGCGACCTGGTCTATTGAATGGCAATGGCATGCCTTGGCCGCGTTTGGCCATCATGCGCGGAGTGGTGTAAAGAGCGAAGTGAAGACATCAATCATCCGGCCCGCAAGACCATTTCCTGTACAAAGCGCCGTCCTTAACCTTTTCACTCAGGCCTAGACCGTCATTTCGCATACTCATACGTGAGGCCACCGGCATCGTCTTCAGCTGACGCAAGTCGTTGGAGTCTTTGCTAGCTGCGGCGACACAGGAGCTGATGGGCCGGAGGTTGCGGCGCAAAACAGGTTCTCACCGGAGAGATTGGTGAGCTGGGTATAGTTGAGCACGCGGTGCTGCTCGCCTTTTCGAATTCGGTTTCGAAATAGCTGCCGGGCTGAAGTTGAAAGCGATTGGAGCAAGTGGCGGCGGTGAAGCGGAATCCGGACGCCCAGCCGATTATTACTCGTGTTCATAGACCAGGTAATTTCCCACCACGCCTCGGACTTTCCAGTTCTCCGCGAGATTCTGCGCGAATCGCACGCCAGTCACAAAAACCGGTCGCCTGCTTCGGTATGGAAGCCGCAATCCCAGCACACCTCCCAAGTCTTCCGGCCGCTCGACATGTTCGTACTTCTCTCCTGCTGGAAGCAGCGCCCACTTGGATTCATTGAAGTCCTGGATCCAACGATCCTCAGCGGCTGTAAAAGAAAAATTGTAAAAGGATGGAGTGTATTGCCCCGACGCTCGTAGAGATTCTTCTACTTGCAAAGGTATCTGTAGTGGAGTCGCCACCGGATTATGCCCCACGATGGCCTGCAGGCTCTGGAGACTGAACCCCTCATCGTCTTGTGGTATTCGTCTTGGGCGTCGCCCTTCCACGACATCGCGGAACGAAGCAGCTTCTGCACGTAGCACCGGTTTCATCTCCCACCAATTCACTTGCCGGTTAATATTGCACATCCATAGAATCACGATTGCGAGACAAGCTCCCCAGACGATTTGCTGCCACCGGGGGCGGGACGAAATAGCCACGGCGGACAACAGCAATACCGAAAGGCCGTTCCAATACACATGTGCCGGGTCTGCCCTCCCAAAGGCCGCCGGCAGCAGTGCCAGCGACATAAGATAGAGCGCAGCCAACATCGGCGCCTCGGCTCGTCGCTGGCGGAAAAAGCGCGCAAGACATACTGGAACCATCCACACCAAGGCGAATAGGAATACGAGGATGAAAGGCAGCGGCTCCACAGGGAAGCTATAGAGTCCGTGGGCCGAACCACCTACTCTATTCAAATACGGCCAGCCCTCAATGGTGAGGAATACCATCGCCGACACAATGGGAGCTGCAGCTGCCCATGCCCACGTCCGTCCTTTAGTGAAACAGGAGTAGAGCGCAAACGTGAAACTACCCACAAGAAACGCAAACCCTATCTCCGGAGATAAACCGAGACACACGGCTTCGCCAGCGAAGATCCAAAGAGCAGCTTCCCAACCTCGCTTACACTTCCAAGCCACTACGAGAAAAACGAGCTGGGGCGTAAAACGAACGAAGGTATGGTTGGGCCCCATATTGCCAACCATCATGCCCACCGAAAGGAGAAGAAAGATGACAGCTCTCCATGGTTTCGACATTGGAATATGGTTTATCAGGTAGGCCAGTAGCAAAAGACCCGCCATGACCTGCAGCACCAGTGTCAGTAGATACGCACCCGCAGTAGACACATGGAATGGGCTCAGGATCGCCCTCACCGCAATGGGGAATTCCAGAAGCCAAGGACCGTAAGGAAATTCTATCTGGGAATAGAGCTTGCGGCCAAAATCCGCGTGCATACTGATCCTGTTGAGGAAGTAACCCCAGTCGTATTCATAACGGACGCCTAACCGAATGATCTGCGCTCCAAACAGAAAGACTGCGCCACCCCAAAAGAGAACAACGACACCCACCAGTCCACTCGAGATCAGACCGTGTTCTTTAAGCTGCACTCCTCCATCCGCAGCCGGTCCAAAGCTGTCTTCCCCAAGGATCTTAGGCCATTTCAAAGCCAGGAGAAAAACCGACGCCCCTAAACTCGCCGCGGCCAGTGCAGCAATTTCGTTGTTGAACCCAGCCAGGTTCGACGCAGATACTCCTTGAAAATAGGGGGCAGGCAGCAGAAACGGAAAGATGAACACACCCAGGCACGTGGCCAACAATATCGTCAATCGAAGGCCCCACACCGTCCACCTTGTCGGCATCGCGAAAATTGTATCGCACACCGAATAGATCCGATGCGCACAATTGTTATCCTGAAAGCTCGACAACAGCGACAGCGGCTCCGCTTATCCCAATCAGACGCACCACATCGATGGCCTCAAGAGGGGAAATTATTGCAACTCGTCCGCCGATTCCGTATCCCAGCCCTCATCTGCGCTCTGTCCGTCCTCCTCTGCGAACTCATCAGCCGGCCCTATGCCGACATCGGGATCTGCGACGATGGGCCGTACCTACTGGTTGCACAAAAACTAGCAATCACTGGCCACGTTGCCTATAACGGTTGGTCGGCGGCGATGCTGTTGTGGCAGCTCTACCTTGGCGCGGCTTTTATCAAGCTCTTTGGATTCTCGTTCACCATCGTTCGCATGAGCACGCTGCTGGTAGCGGTGGTCCTTGCCTTCTTCCTCCAGCGGACCATGGTTCGGGCATCCATCAGCGAGCGCAATGCAACCATCGGAACACTGGCACTCGTGCTTTCCCCCCTGTATCTCATGCTTTCGGCCACGTTCATGAGTGACATTCACGGTCTTTTCGGCATCGTCCTCTGTTTGTATGGGTGCCTGCGCGCTTTGCAGGCAGCCACCACACGAGGTGCGATTTTCTGGCTGTGTTTCGCGATTGCAACCAACGGGATTTGCGGCACCTCCCGCCAGCTCGCATGGCTCGGCGTACTGGTGATGGTCCCGTCTACGCTCTGGCTGCTGCGCGCCCGGCGTAACGTTCTACTCGGGGGCATGGCCGCCACACTTGCCGGTGTCCTCTTCATTCTGGGCTGCTTGCTTTGGCTCAAGCACCAACCGTATATTCTGCCCGAACATTTTTTGAGCAGCACCACCCGGGGGGTCTATCTCGTCCATCAGTTCATCCATTTCTTCCTGGATGTTCCGTTTCTTCTGCTTCCTATCATGGCCGTGTTCCTGCCAGAGATTCGCAAGAGCCGGCGTCTGGTCATCGCGGTTGTCGTCGCGATGACTTTGGGGTATGCGCTTGTGGTGATCCTCCAGGGATATCTCCATCAGAGGTTAATGCTGGAGCCGACCATAGGTGACTGGGTCACGGTCGCCGGAGGTTATGGGGACGTTCAAGGTTCCCCGCCCATCTTCCTGCATCTGGGAGTGCGTATATTGCTGACCGCCGCATCGCTCGGCGGCCTGCTCGGCGTGATCGCGTCGCTCGTTCGTTCCGATGGGGTGTCCCCCGTGAAAGAGAACTCTACCGGGGCCTCCTGGAAGGAACTCGGCGTGCTCCTCGTGCCATTCACCATCGTTTACATGCTTCTTCTGATTTCTCGAGCTATCACCATCGCGAGCCTGACCGATACCGTGGTCCTCGATCGCTACGCGCTGGGGCTGCTCGTCGTCGCGCTGGTATGCCTTGTCCGCTACTACCAGGAGCGAGTCCAGCTACAGCTTCCATTCGCGGGTATTCTGCTGGTCGGGATCATGGCAATCTATGGCGTCGCCGTCACCCATAACATGTTTTCGTTCTATCGCGCGCGCATAGCCATCGCGGCTGAACTTCGTGACGCCGCTGTCCCTGATACCGCCATCGACCACGGCTGGGACTACAACTTGCTGGTTGAACTAAAACATGCCGCCTACATCAACGATTCGGAGATTGAGAACCCAGCAGGCGCCTACGTTCCGACCCCTCCACCCCCATCCGGCGTTTGCCCGACGTTTTGGTACGACAGAACTCCCCATATCAAAGCTGTCTACGGAATCTCTTACGACCCCAACGAGTGCTATGGCCCGGCACCCTTCGCTCCAGTGCATTACTCCCGCTGGCTCACGCGCACGCCTGGCGCTCTCTACGTCGTACGGTACACTGCTCCTTCGAAGAAGTAAGCACTTGAGAGTCTCGTCGTGGCCGCGCGAGTCGGAGGATACGATCGAAACTCCCTACAGCTTCGATTCCATTGTGGTTGGTTTTAATTCGATCTATCTGATTGACTTTCTTAAGACCGTCGGATCCAGCGGCGAAGTGCGGCTGGAATTTAAGGACGCGCCGTCGGCTGGTCAGATGCGTCCGGAAGATTTGTGCCGTCCCTTTCGGGACTCGCCTCGTAAATCTAATCTACCCGGCACTGCCGTGCCGGGCTACAGGTTGTTCCGTCCCTGCGGGACTGGCTTCGTTGCAGTATCCAAATCCCTTCGAACCCCACAACAGGCTCCGAAAGGTAGACAGCAGCTTCAGGGGTTTTATAGGCTGCGAAAAACTCTGTTTTGTATCAGGGCACGACTTTGCAAATGATTGGAAATATGTCGGGTTGCCGTGACGATTCAACGACTGACGGCAAACGGATGGATTGATATCGCCTAGCCGCCGCGCTAACCCTGCTTGATGGCAGACACGGCATATTGGCCGCCGAACGGAACGCCCGATAGATACGTCTCAAGAACTCTCAATCTCGAGAGCGCGTGCGGGAAAAACAGATGATATCTCGCCCTGGGCCCGGCCCATCCGCTCTTGCGATAACGCTCGATGAGTTGCTTCGCTCGGATGAGATGCGCGTTGGCGTCAAACGGGCAGGTGTTTACGGCGCGCACAGTCAGCGGATTGAGGGGATTATGCTCGAAAATCGTGAGCATCCCACCTACCCGCGTGACACGGTGCAGCTCACCGAGCCAATGGACATGCTCGTCGTGAGCAATGTGGTGGAAAACGCACGCGGAGAAAGTCATGTCGAAAGAATTGTCTGGGGCGGGGATGCGGTTATCTTGAATCTGCAAGCCCGTCGCGGCTCCGGGAAAGCGCTCTTCTGCAACCTGCAGGCTGCGCGGCGAAACATCGGCGCCCGCCAGGTGGGCAGAGGGAAAATATCGACGGAAGTAGGGAGTCGAATTGCCTACTCCTGACCCGAAATCCAGGATGGTTTCCGGTTGGAAGTTTCGTTCATGTGCCAACCGGGCCAGTTCCCGTATCTTGTATTCGTGGAAGAATTCAGGGCCTTCCCCGGTGACGGCCACGGTTTGCCGGAGCAACTGATCGTACTCGCTCGCGAAGCGATCGAATTCGGCAGAATCCATAAAATTAACCCTTCTGCTGGTGGAGCATATCAGAGATGCAATCGCAAGATCACGATAAGCTAAGGTCATGACTCTGCTGCGCCATCGTGTTGCTGTTACCGGTTCGACGGGCTTCATCGGGATGCATTTGCTGCGTGGCCTTCAGGCGGTTGGGGCGGAGATTGTAGCGATCGCTGCGGCTGACAAGCACATTGAGCGATGGGACGGGTTAGCGTTTCCCGTGGAGCAAGTCATCGTGGACGACAGGTGCAATCTCGGCGATGCGATTCGGCGGGCGAAGGCTGAATACGTGATTCATCTGAGTGCTTTTGTCTCCACCGAGCGGAGCCTACATGCCCTCGAGGAGACGCTTCGCCAGAATCTTCTCCCAACCATTTCAGTTCTCACTGCAGCAGCCGAGGTACAGGTTGGCCGCGTCGTCCTGATGGGTTCTTGTGAAGAGTACAGTCAGAAAACAAGTCCCTTTGACACGGCGCTAGCGACCGATCCCTCCTCGCCCTATGGAGCCAGCAAAGCAGCAGCGACGGCATACGCTCGCATGTTCACCAACTCGTTCAGGCTGTCGACAGTCGTTTTGCGACCTTCCGTCGTATACGGTCCGGGACAGGGTGAGCGGATGCTCATCTCCCAGGTCATGAAGGCGCTGGCAAAGAATCGCACGGTTGAGGTCACCAGAGGAGAGCAAACCCGCGATTTCATTTATGTCGAGGACGCTGTGAAGGCGATCATCAGTTCCCTGACGGTACCCAGCGCCGAGGGCGACGTGTGGAACGTGGGTTCTGGCGAGATCGTCACGGTGCGCGACTGTTTGGAGCGTATCGAGCGAATCACGGGCCGCACCGGTCTGATTGAATATGGCAAACGGTCTTATAGCGAAAACGAGATTTTTCAATATGAACCCAAGGTGCAAGGGACCTATGCCGCCTTCGATTGGAAACCGTCCGTGACTCTGGACCAGGGTCTCCAGCAGACGTGGGAATTCTTTCGTGACAAGGTATAGGCTTATCATCCGCTAGGATGGCTTCATGGAGACATGCCCCCTCATCTCGATCGTGCTCCCGGCTTACAACGAGGAATTGAATATCCGTCCTCTCTTCGAGCGTCTGCATCCGATCCTCGCGCAGCTTTCCGATCGGTTCAGGTTCGAATTTGTGGTCACAGACAATCACAGTACGGATCGCACCTTCGCGGTACTGAAGGAAGTGGCGGCCGGCGATCCGCGGGTGCGGGTGTTTCGATTTTCGAGGAACTTCGGATTCCAGCGATCCATACTTACCGGCTACATGCAGTGTCGCGGGGACGCAGCGATCCAACTTGATGTGGATCTCCAGGATCCGCCGGAGCTCATCTCTGTCTTCCTGGACAAATGGCAAGCCGGTGCGGACGTGGTGTATGGCATCCGCATGGAGCGATCGGAGGGCCGCATGATCACCTTTGCGCGCAGCCTTTTTTATCGTCTCATCGATCTTCTCAGCGAAGATAAGCTCCCGGTGGACGCTGGGGACTTTCGCTTGATCAGCCGCCGTGTCATCGACATCGTCTGCGCGTACCGTGATGCGAACCCCTATCTTCGCGGTACTATCGCCACGCTCGGTTTTGAACAGGTTGGCGTGTCGTATGCTCGCAGCGCGCGAAAGTTCGGCGAGAGCAAGTTCCCCTTTTCCAAGCTCCTGTCTCTCGCGCTGGATGGCATCCTCAACCACTCGACCGTGCCGCTGCGCTTCGCCACTTACTTCGGTCTCGTCACCTCGGTACTCACAGTCGTTCTCATGCTGTTCTATGCCTTCGGCCGCCTCATTTTGGGAGCGCAATGGCCCGCAGGCTTCACGACGCTCGCAGCGCTCATCCTCTTATCGATCAGCATTAACGCAATGTTGCTCGGCATCATCGGCGAATATCTGGGTCGAATGTACCGCCAAGTCCGAGAGACACCCGTGTCCATTATCGAATCCGTCATCGATAACTCTCCTGCTGACCGCCGTACATAGAAAGCTATACGCGACTCCCGGTGGCAATTCCTCCCTTATAATCCACTCAATCAAGTTCCCTGGAAGCAAAGGAATGAAAGCAATCATCCTCGCAGGCGGTTTCGGTACCAGAATCAGTGAAGAAACCTCCCTGCGCCCCAAGCCCATGGTCGAAATCGGCGGTCTGCCCATACTCTGGCACATCCTCAAACTCTACTCTGTGCACGGAATCAACGATTTCATCATCTGCTGCGGCTACAAGGGCTACGTCATCAAGGAGTACTTCGCCAACTACTTCCTGCACACCTCCGACGTGACCTTCGACATGTCCGCAAATGCGATGACCGTTCACAACTCCGTCGCTGAACCCTGGCGCGTCACACTGGTCGACACCGGCGAAAAGACCGGAACCGCTGGCCGCCTCAAGAAGATCGCGAAATTCGTCGAAGGCGAAGAGTCCTTCTGCATGACGTACGGCGATGGCGTATCCGATGTCGACATCACTGCCTCCATCGCTTTTCACAAGGCCCATGGCAAGAGTGTGACCATGACCGGCGTCCGGCCCACCGCACGATTCGGAGGCCTCGGTATCGAGGGCACCAACGTCTTCTCATTCCGTGAAAAGCCGACTGACGAAGGTGGCTGGATCAACGGCGGCTTCTTCGTGCTCAATCTTGACATCTTCGGCGACATCACGGACGATAGCCAGATGTTCGAGCAGGAAACCATGCGCTCGCTGGTCGCCCGCAGCGCGGTTCAGGTCTTCTTCCATCGCGGCTTCTGGCAGCCGATGGACACCCTCCGCGACCGCCAGCAACTTGAGGAGCTCTGGAGCTCAGGAAAAGCTCCCTGGAAAATATGGTAGAACGGGCCAACCCCACATCCGACCCCGGCGCAACACCCTTCTCCTGGCAGGGGCGCAAGGTCTTCCTCACCGGCCACACCGGCTTCAAAGGCGGTTGGCTGGCCCTCTTTCTAACGCAACTAGGCGCCACCGTGCGCGGCTATGCACTCGATCCCTCCTCCGAACCCAACCTTTTAACCGCCGCCCGTGTCGGATCAGTGATCGAAGACATTCGCGGCGACGTACGCGATGCCGTCGCGCTCGAGCGCGCCATGCGGGAGTTTTCTCCCGAGGTTGTTTTTCATCTCGCCGCCCAGCCCATCGTCCGCCTCTCTTACGAAGATCCGATCGGCACCATGGAAACCAACGTTATGGGCACCGCGCGCGTCCTCGACACCGTACGCCGAACCCCCAGCGTCGCCGCCGTCGTGTGCGTCACCAGCGACAAGTGTTACGAGAACAAGGAGTGGATCTGGCCTTACCGAGAAACGGATCCTCTCGGAGGGTACGACCCCTACTCCGCCAGCAAGGCGTGCGCCGAGATCGTCTGCGCCACCTTTCGCCAGTCGTACTTCCCCATCGACACCCTCGGCCAGTCCAACAGTCTCGGCGTCGCGCTCGCGACCGCCCGCGCCGGCAATGTCATCGGTGGCGGCGACTGGTCCATCGATCGCCTGATCCCCGATCTAGTTCGCGGCTTTCTCTCCGGCCAGCCCGTCGGCATCCGCCGTCCCCACGCCATTCGCCCCTGGCAGCATGTGCTCGAACCGCTGCACGGCTACATCCGCCTCGCCGAAAAGCTCCTCACCCACAACCCGCGCTTCGCGTCCGCCTACAACTTCGGTCCCGCCCAGTCAGATGCGCGTCCCGTCTCCTGGATCGCCGAACAGATGGCCGCTTTCTGGGGCAACGGCGCCTCCTGGGTCCTCGACAAGGCTCCCTTCCCGCACGAAGCCGGCTACCTCAAGCTCGACTCCAGCCGCGCCCACGCCGACCTCGGCTGGTCCCCGCAGCTCAATCTCCAGCAGGCGCTCGAACTTCTCGTCGGCTGGTACCGCGCCTGGCAGACCGGCTCCGACATGCACACCTTCACCCTGAAGCAGATCGAACAGTTCAGATCCCACAGGGAAAAATAAAGGGTGTCGTGTGCCCGGCCTGTCCCGCTGCCGACCATGACACTACTCAATTTATCAAATTCAGCTAACGGGTTAAGTGGTTGCGGTAACGGAGAGCGGGATAGCTGTCGAGGCGCATCCATCCCGTCAAGTCGAAGCAACTTATACGGCTGAAATAGCGACGTCGTGGGGACCTTGCGAGTCGCGCATGCGCCTGGCATACCGGGTAGCGGTCCTGCGCACGAAGGAAGAAACGTGGTCGAAGGATTAAAGCGAGTAGTGTAGTGCGTCACACAGATGAACGTTTATCCACCCAGGCAGCGAAGTAACCACGACGACTTTAGTGGATCGTCGAGCGCCGGCCGGTTGGGGTCTGCTTTCCCACCCTTCGCAAAAAGCGCGAAGGATGGGGCACACGATCGTTTGTGGCAGGGCAAGAAATACGCGCCCCTATTATTGACGCAGTACAGTAGATCCTACCGGCAGAGGGCGTTTATTTGGATGGACCCGGCCTGCCGCCACGTGGCACAAACTCCAGCACCTTGACTCCATCGAAGACTCCCAGCTGTGTTACGTCGTACGTTCCCGTAGCCTGGCTTCGAAGCCACTCGAGCGTCCCATACGACTCGACAAACGCAAGCGCCAGAAAACGTTCATGCCGTTGGGATTGTTGCTGCAGAAACTCCGATCCTGCCCGCATTGCCTCCTCATTAAGGCTCCGCGGCAGCGGTGTCACAGGCGCCGTGAGCCTGTAGTAGATCAACGGTGGCAAAATGCCGCTCTCCTCGATCGCCGCACCCACCGGCATGCGCATGTAATCGGCTTCGGGAATATCGCTGCAGATCAACACTGGCGCGTTGTCCGCGGAAGCGTTCTTCTCCGCCACCGCCAGGGCATCTTTCCAACTGTACATGTGCTGATGAAACGATGCCGAGGTGAAGCAGACGCAGGCTGCTACCACAACAAGAGCGCTCGCGAACAGTAGTCGCAGGGTACGGGAATCAATCCAGCTGACCACCAAAGCCCAGCAGAGCGCGATGCCAGGCACCGCACCCAGCCGGTAGCGGGGCACAAAAACATGGACCGAGCTGCCCACGCTCACAACAAACAAGATCACCAGCGGGAACAGCGCCAGCGAAGTACAAAGCAGAACAGTCCAACCATCCGGCTTCACATTCAGGCACTTTCTGAAGGCAGCTAGCAGAACGAAAGCCACGAGGACAGTCCCTAATCCACGAATGCTGATGGTCGAAAGCAGTTGGACCAGCCGCGGCGCCTCAGAAAAAACATGCGTGCCGCTGGTGTGCATCATGTACTCGATCCGGGGAATGGCCGGTAGGCACGCGACCGCAAACGCCACCAGCGCGATGCTGAACTGCCGCCAGAGCGTCCTCCGGTTGTTCAGTTTGGAAAAAATGAAGCAGAGAGCAAGAGCCGGCACAAGGGGCGCGAACAGCAATTGAAACTCTACGATGCCTGCTGCCAGCAGCCCGAAGAGGGCCGCCAGCCAACTCGAGTCGTTGTGCCGCAAATGAACCAGGGCAAGAATAGTCGCGTTGATGGCCAGGGCCGTGAATGCGTAAGGGCGAACGTCGATCGCTGCAAAAATAATAATCGGATGCAGACAGAAGACGATCGCGGCAATGATCGCTACGTCCCGCTCGAACAACTTCCGCGCTGCCAGGTATAGCAGGTAAACCGCTGCCAGCATGGGAAGCACGGATGAGATGCGGAGCATGATCTCGCCGGTGCCCATGACCTTCGTCCACAACCAGAGCAGACACGAGTACGCCGGCGCGTCCGGCCAAACCTGCCGCGACATGATCCCGGCGAACCCGCCTTTAATCAGGAAGAGCGAAACCGTCTCGTCGAGCCAGAGCGGAGCGCGGATGAGAATAAACCAAGTGGAGAGGGAGGTCAGCAGAGCAAGGACATAAATCGCAGATACCCATTTTGGGTATCCCATGGTTCGCGCTGTGCGCGAGATGCCGGATCCCCGGAATGCTTCCGTTTGGGCTTCTGTCATCTCAATCGAGAGTATTCGAAATGGGTGGCGCCGAACCTTCCGGAGGAAGCCTTTCCATCGGCACATCTGCCAGGAACGCGGGCTTTGCCAGGCCCCACCGTTTCAACCGTAAGTCGAGGGCCGTGCCCAGGACGCCAAAACCGTAAGTCACGCTTCGCCGGAAGTTGATAGACGACGCCTCTTTGAAATACTTCGTCGGGCAGGAAATCTCGCCCACCCGGAAGCCGAAAAAAAGCGCCTGCACAATCATCTGATTGTCGAAAACAAAATCGTCGGAGCAGCTCAACAGCGGCAGCCGTTGCAGCAACTCGCGGCTCCAGGCCCGGTAGCCGCTGTGGTATTCCGACATCTTGTGCGCAATCAGAATATTCTCAATGAACGTTAGCCCGCGGTTCGCGATGTACTTGTAGAGTGGCATGCCTCCCTGGAGCGCTCCCCGCCCAAGGATGCGGGAGGCCAGAACAGCGTCATATTCTCCGTAAGCGATCATCGAGGCCATGGCGGAAACCAGCTTCGGCGTGTACTGGTAATCGGGATGCAGCATCACCACGATATCCGCGCCCCTTGCCAGCGCAGCCATATAACACGTCTTCTGGTTCCCACCGTAGCCGCGGTTGTGATCGTGCCGGATCGTGATCAGGCCCAGCTCCAGAGCAAGCTCGGAGGTGTGGTCGCGGCTGGCGTCATCGGTCAGGATCACCTCATCCACAATCTCGCGCGGAATCTCCTCTACCGTGCGCCGCAGAGTCTTCGCGGCGTTGTAGGCTGGCAAAACCACGACCACTTTCTTCTGATTCAGCATCCCTCTTCATTATAAGTACTTGCAGCCACGCCCCTCCCGATTCGTACTCCCGGAGATGACCCCAGGAATTCATCGTGCCAACGGCCTGCACGCGTTCGTTCTGTCGAAAAACATTTCCAAGAAAGGACCGCTGAACCGCAGGTCCCTCCACTGCGCTTCGCTTCGGTCGCGATGACAAGGGGGAGGGTCGTGCTTCCAGGGACAGTAGTAGCTGAACAGGAGCCGTTTTTCATCACCTTGGGTGGGCCGAAGGTCGCCCATGTCTTCCTCCGAGGAGAGTCAATTGCGCGCGTACGCGTCGCACATCCAGGTCCAGTTGCGGCGCATGATCGAGTGGCCGAAGAGTGTGACGCGCACAATATCCTCGCCACCGTCTACCAGGTTCCACCCGTTCCCCGCGGACCCGAAGACTGGGGGAAGCTGTGCTCGAGAGAACGCACGTGACCCGGAGTAACACAGAACAAGGCCTTGATATGGGGCGATCGAATTACTCGATTCGAGGTAGTTCGGATTGTAGAGATTAGAAAAGTAAGGCTTATATAGAAAGTAGTGTCCCGAATCTACCAGGAGCGCGGGATTATGCATGCCGCGCTGTTCGAAGAAAGAGTGCACGCGTGCAGCTTGGTTCTGCTCATTATGGTACGAGGCACGGGCTTCGGCATTCTGCAACATCTCCAATCCGGCCCAGGGTGCCGTGACCGCAAAGGCCACCAGGATGAGACACAGGGGCGCTATCGTTCCGCGTAAAGCGGTGGCGAGCGGAAACCCGCCGATGAAAAGAACTGCAAGCAGTAGCGCGCGCGAGATGCCGAGGTAGTTTGTCTGCGCCGGGAAAACGGCGAACGGGAAAACCAACAGCACCAGCAGCAGCAGGGCGCACTGAAGCAGGAGGGATCGCCGCTCTGGCCCGCGGAAGGCGTACACCGCAACCAGGACACCGGAGACGAGTAAGCCGCTGGCCAGGGCTGCCGATGCCGGAAAAGCCGGGTTGAAAAGCTGGCGAAAAGCAACTGCATATCCATTTTGCACCCCGGGGCCGGCATCCGAAGAGCCGGCCTTTGCGCCATGGAGAACAACTCCCGCCCCCGTGCCTTGGCCCGCAGCATGTTGAAGAAAGCGATGCAGCGCGGTATGGTCCTGCCACCACATCGACAGCACCCAGACGACGAGAATCAGGGTACAGACTCCGCTTCCTGCAAGCAGCACCTGCAGCCGTCCCTTCCCGGGACGAGAGGCCCCCTCGCCGAATACGAGCAGAAACGCGATCAGTAGCCACCCGGCGATGCCGGCGAATGGGTGAATCAGAAACACGAGGCCGGTGCAGCCTAAAAGCAAAGACCTGGCC
>Ga0302325_10016570_pt1 | contig 15606 bp, 13 predicted proteins | sample Palsa_T0_2_FD_201948 | JGI IMG/M metagenome (GOLD analysis project Ga0302325, IMG submission 201948) | Peat permafrost microbial communities from Stordalen Mire near Abisko, Sweden - Palsa_T0_2 | ecosystem: Environmental > Terrestrial > Soil > Palsa > Peat permafrost | place: Sweden: Abisko...
TTCGGGACGGGAAAAGTTGATTTCCACGGAGTGTACCAGGAGTTGAAGAAAGCGGGTTTCAGCGGACCGAGCTTCGTTGAATGCGCCGGCGGCAAGACTTTGGCCGAAGTCACCGCCAGTGCGCGCGCTAACCGGCTTTTCCTGGAAAAGATTTTTGCTTCACTTTGACGCAGCCGAACCCGGCCAGGTGTTGACCGGCCAGCCGGTTTCACGTTCGATCTCCAGCAAACGGTTGTATTTCGCCAGCCGCTCCGATTGGGTGATCGAGCCGATTTTGATCTGGTCGCCGCCCCAGCCCACGGCCAAGTCGGCCAGCCAATCATCCTCTGTTTCGCCACTACGGGCGCTGACCATTACCTGCCATTGGCCGCCACGCGCCAGGGCCAACGCCGTGACGGCCTCGGTCAGCGTGCCGATTTGGTTGACCTTCAACAGCAGGGCATTGGCGGAATGGGACGCCAATGCGCGCTGGATACGGGCGGGGTTGGTGCAGAGAAAATCATCGCCCATCACCAACACCCGGCCGCCCAGCGCCGCGCACAATTTCGGCCAATGGCTGAAGTCATCTTCTCCCAAGCCATCTTCGATGCTGACGATGGGCCAGATCTGAACCCAATTCGTTAACATTTCAATTATTTCGTCGGCGGAGTAATCGCGGCCATCGAGAGCGTAACGGCGTTGCCGGTGGAAATGGCTGGCCGCCACATCCACCGCCAGGCAAACATCTTTTCCCGGCTTCAAGCCCGCTTTTTCAATTGCTTCGACTGCATCGGCCAGAAGAGCGGAGGACGTGGTTGCGGGAGGGGCCAGACCGCCTTCGTCGGCCCGCAACAGGCGCTGCCCGTAGCGGCTCGACACCAATTCCGCCGCGCTTTGAAAAACTGCAAATGCCATTGCCAGCGAATCGTCCATCGTCGCCGTAGAGGCCGGAATGATCAGGACGTCTTGGATGCCAACCTGGCCCCCGGCGTGTTTGCCGCCGCTGAAGAGATTGATGGCGGGACGCGGCAGCCGCCGGACCGACTGACCCAGTATGTCGGCGAAATGTTGGTAGAGCGGGACCGTCCGCTGCGCGGCGGCGGCGCGGGCGAAGGCGATTGAAACCGAGAGAATGGCGTTGGCGCCCAGACGCGATTTGTTGGGTGTGCCATCCAGCGACAAGAGGGCGCCGTCCAATTGCTCCTGCGTTTCAAACTCGCATCCCGCCAGGGCGGCGTTGATTTCTCTGCCAACATTGGCCGCAGCCCGGCGGCAGCCGAGTCCGCGATAGCGTTTGGGATCGCCGTCACGCAGCTCGACCGCTTCAGCGGCGCCCGTCGAAGCCCCCGACGGCACGGAGGCGCTGGCGCGGAGGCCGCCGCGAAGGACGCAACAGGTCTTCACCGTGGGCCGGCCGCGGCTGTCAAGTATTTCTTGCGCGCGAAGTTGTTCGATTACAGGCACGAGATGAATTGATCAATCAAGGGGCCGATGCCCGCCGGCGGTTTGGCCATGAGCCGGAGCACCGCCGCGCGCTGGCGCCCCCGTTCGGCAGAGCCAAGATATTCCAAGGGCGATCGGCCGTCCACCCGCGCCAACAGGCAGCCCAACACATGCCGGACGGCGCGCTGTTCGGAGGAACGATCGTCATAGCTTTGCCAATAGAGATGCGCGGCACGGGCGAATTCCGCCCGCCACGCCGGAAAATGATGCGCCTTGCTCAGAAAGTGAGCCAGCGAAAAACCAAGATCAAACGCCGGATCGCCCCAATGAATGACTTCGTGGTCCAGCAACACCAGCCGTCCCTCCCGCACCAGGATGTTCTTGGGGCTGAAGTCGCCGTGGACCAGGGACAGCCGCGTCGCGCGTGTTTCCGCGATCAAGGCCGCGAGGAATGCTCGCGCCGCCGGTGTCTGGCGGGCGCTGAACGCATAATAGGGTTCCACCCGCAGTGATTCAAAGAAGCTGGTATCGCGGAATACCGGCTCCAGCTCCGCGCGCCGGCGCATCGCTCCGTGATGAATGGCGGCCAGCAATCGGCCAAATTGCTGGACGTGGTCCAGGACGATTTCGCCGCGCATAAGCATCGTCTTCCAATTCTCATGCGGTCGGGGCACAGCGGTCATGCCCAAAATGTGATGCTCATGATCTTCGAAGACGAATTGGGGAATCGAACCCGGCGGCGCCAATTCGTTGAGCCAGCGCAAGCCAAGAGCCTCGCGGTGAATGCGTTCCGGACTGCTGAACCAGTCCGCCGCCACCCGCAACTTGGCCAGCGCCTGCTTTAACACCAAGTCCGGCTGGCCGTCGCGTTCCACCAGGACGGTTCGATTGGAGACCCCGCCCGCCAGGACCGTCAGGCGCGGAGTTTCCGTGTCGCGCACGCGCCCGTGCCGCCGCAAGTACTCGAGCAATTCGGCGGTGGCCTCGATGTTCATTTCAGAAGTCCCAATGAAGCCGCCCGCCCAGGACCGAGACCGGGCCGCGCGCGCGGTTGAAGGCAGGATCAATGTAGTATTGATAGTCCGCTGTCACGTGCAGATTTTTCCAGACTTGAAAATTGTAATAAGTTTCCATGGCCTTTTCCATTCCGTAACTGAGTGCGCCGTCCCCGGCCAGGATGCCCGTGCCGCCATCCTCAAAAAACTGTTGATGCTCGCGCGACAAGGCGCTGACTACTCCGGCCAGGCCGAAAGTGTCGTTGGGGCGCTTCCACAGGTCTCCGTTCAGGCTCAACCCCATGGAAGCGCTCTGGTCCACGTCGGAGTAGGCCCAGGCCTCGGTGTGGCCGTCGCTCCAGCCCAGGCGCATAAAAAGGCCCACGTCTTTCACCAATTCCTGCTCGGCGTTGAGGCAGAAACCGTATTTGTAACGGTAGGCTTGGCTCAAGCTAATGTCCGCGGGCCGGACGGCGTCATCAATCGCGTCCTCATAGCTGCCCATGCGGGCGCGGTTGACGTAGGCCAAGAAGCGGACGGCGCCGGGATGTCGGCGGACGATGAAGCGGCGTTCCAGTTCCGTCACCATGCCCCAGGCTCGAAGGTAGGCGGGGTCCTCCGCCAAGCCGTTGGATTGGCGCGGCACTTGGAAAAGGCCGTAGCGCACGACCCAGGGCGGCCGATACCATTCCACAGCCAGACCGGTGATGAACCCCAGGCTGTTGGCCGGATAATCCCAGGCTTCGTCGCCGACGAAAGCCCAGTTTAGGAATTGCGTCGTCGGGTCGGAAGCGTAGGCGTTATTGTCAAATACATCCAGCGCGCTTATTTCGCCCAGCGTCAACACCAGGCGGGACTCGTCCTGTTTTCCAGCCAGATGCAGCCCGTCGTCGGGCACATCCTGTTCCGCCCCGCCCAGATTGATGGTTTGGCGGATAAAAACGCGGGCAAATGTTCCGTCCGCGAGTCGGGCGCCGACTTTGTAGGCCATGGCGTCGGGAAAGGCCTCGAGGCCGAGAGTGTGGTTGAATCCGAAACCCTGCCAGGCCAGTCCGTCCACGTGCAGTTCGGCCCCCTGCCACAAACGGAGTCCGGCGAAGACATCCAGATCAACGGTCTCGGTCGAAGCGGCCTGGCTGCTGAGGCTGTTCGGGCCGGAATAGCGCGCCGGAAAGGCCGGATGCCATTGCACGGTCTCGGTATTCGCGACGTGCAGGTTCCACCACGGCTCGCTTCCTGCTTGCGATTGAGGATTGGCCGGCTGGACATTGGTGCTGGCGGGCGGCGGGGCGGTATTTTGCCCCGCCGCCGCGATGGCGGCGGCGAGAAAGACAGCGGCGGCGTTGGGCCTCAAACAGGACTTCATTTATTATGGCGAGCTGAGGCGGTAGAAACGCGCGGGATAATTCGTCCACTGAGGATCGCTGAAGTAGAACAACCCGTTGCTGAGCACAAGGGTTTGGAGCGGAGTCCAAACGGGGTTCGCCAGATTGGTGCAGGCTTCCACCACGATGGAGATGTTGGAGGCGCCAGTGAGGTTGAATCCAAATTGATTGTTTCGCACACCAAAACTGCCGTCGGCGGCTTGAATGAACGCGTTCCACAGCACTGCCGGCAGGCCGTCGAAAGTGGAACTCCAGCCCGTGGCGCCAGGCAAATAAAAGGCGGTCAGGGGGCCGTTGTCATGAGCGAATACAGACGAGTCAGCGGCGGGAGCGTCGCCCTTGAAGTAGATATTGGTCAATTGAACGCAATATTCAAAGGTTCCTTCCCCCATGTTGGTGACGCTGGCGGGAATCGTGATGCTGGTCAGGCCGGAGCAACCGTAAAACGCATCCTCTCCGAGGTCCGTGACGCCGTCGGAAATCGTGACACTTGTCAGGTCGCCGCAGCCATAGTAAGCATCAGCTCCGATGTTGGTGACGCTGTCGGGAATCGCGGCGCTGGCCAGATCGTAGCAATAAGCAAACGCATCCTCCCCGATGCTGTTAACACTGAAAGGCATCGTGACGTTGGTCAGCGTGTCGCAGCCTTCGAACGCAGACGCCTGGATGCTGGTGACAGTGTCGGGAATCGTGTAACTTCCCCCGAGGCCGCCCGGATACGCAACCAGCGCGGCTTGGCGCTTATCGAACAGCACGCCATTCACGCTGCTATAAAAGGCATTTTGCCCCTCCACCGTTATCTCTTTCAAACCGATGCACCATGCGAAGGCCCCGGTCCCGATACTGGCGGCGCTGCCGGGAATCGTGACACTGGCCAGGGCGTAGCAGGCATAAAACGCTTGATCCCCGATGTTGGTGACACCTTCAGAAATCGTGGCGCTCGCCAGTTCGTTGCAGCCAAAAAACGCCTGATCCCCGATGTTGACCACGCTGGCGGGAATCGTGACGCTGGTCATGTTGTAGCAATTAGCGAACACATCTTCTCCGATGCTGGTGACCCCGGCAGGAATAGTAACGGCGGTCAGGCTCGCGCAGCCTTCGAACGCAGCCGCCGCGATGTTGGTGACACTGTCGGGAATCGTGTAACTTCCGGCGAGGCCGCCCGGATACTCGATGAGCGTGCCTTGGCTCTTGTCCAACAAAACGCCGTGCAGACTGCTATAATTCGTATTCTCCGGAGCCACGGCGATCTCTGTCATATTGACGCACAGTCCGAACGCCTCCGTCCCGATGCTGGCCACGCTGGCAGGAATCGTGATGCCGATAAGCTCGCCGCAGCCATAGAACGCCTCGGCTCCGATGCTGGTGACGCTGTCGGGAATGGTGACGCCGGTCACGAACGAGCCGTAGAACGCCTCGGCTCCGATGCTGGTGACGGGCAGACCGTTGGTGCTGGCTGGAATGATCACCGCCCCGCCATCTCCGGTATAATTGGTGATGGAGATGGCGCCGGCATTTGTGGTGTATTCGAATTGGGCCTGCAGCGCTGCCGGAGATCCCAATAACAAAAAGCCCAAGAGGACGGGCCTTGTTCTTTTCATAATTGATTCATTGCTCATGTGTTGCCCGCAGACCGCTTCCATCAAACCAAGGATGGCCATGGGAAACAAGGAGATTTGCCACCGCTGCCGGCTTGCGGGCGCATCTTGTTAGCAGCGCCGTAGGCGCGACCTATTTGTAGATCACGGTCTCCTCTAAAGAGCAAAGCCTCGTAGAGGCGGCATCTGCCCTGGCCCGCCCCGGATATGCCGCTTCCTACGGAGCTAATTTTCCATTGGATGTGGTTGATCTACAAAGATTTCGCTCCTAACGGAGCTGCGAATCAGAGCGCGCTGTCCAAACAGTGAGATGCGCCCCCGGCTTGCGCCTAAGTGGCAGCTTGGGCCTGCTTTGGATCGCTGTCGCCCAACGTGAAATAGGCAAGTTGACCAGGACGATGCGAAGCAACTGCGGGTCGCCATGAGCGTTCAGGCCCAGGGTGATTTCTAAGAACTTTTTCATCGTTTGTGGTTGCATTCCCATTCAAGAGTGGTAGAATGTTATCCATGCAGCGCCCCTGCGCCCATACAGAAACGCATGCCCGGTTCGCGGCCGGCCCAAGCCGGACCCCCGCGAGCCTCCATCCCCTTCTGCCAGGGCGGCGGAGCGGGCGCGCCAAAACAAAATACGGCGGAAACTGCTCCATCCGCCAGGAAGGATCCCACGCCAGTACAAGCCAGTACAAGTCAGTACAAGTGAATACGACCAATTAAATTTTTTTCTCGCTTCGTTTTTCGGCCAAGGCGCGGACCAGCAAATAAGTTTGCCGGAGACGGATTTTTGCGCTTATGCTGTCCCGCGCAAGAGGTTGGAAGAATATATGTATCAAGGCAAGAAAGTTGTTGTTGTCATGCCCGCTTACAATGCGGCCAAAACCCTGGTGCAGACCTTCAACGAGGTCATCGCGCAGGGCGTGGTGGACCGCGTCATTGTGGTGGATGACGCCAGCCGGGATGAAACCTCCGCCATCGCCAAAACGCTTCCCAACGTCACCGTTTTCACGCATGAAAAAAATCTCGGCTACGGGGGAAACCAAAAAAGCTGCTACCGGCTGGCCATTCAGGAAGGGGCCGACATTATCATCATGGTGCATCCCGATTCGCAGTACACCCCGAAGCTGATCCCGGCCATGGTCTCCATGATCGCCTGCGGCCTCTATCCGTGCGTGCTCGGCAGCCGCATTCTGGGAGGGTACGCGTTGCGGGGCGGGATGCCCTCGTGGAAATACGTGGCCAACCGCATCCTGACGGCGGTGGAAAACATGCTGCTGGGGGCCAAGCTCTCGGAATATCACACGGGCTACCGGGCCTTTTCGCGCGAGATCCTGGAACACATTCCGCTGGCGGCCAATTCCAACGATTTTGTGTTTGACAACCAGATGCTGGCCCAGATTTTGTGGTTCCACTACACCATCGCCGAAGTCAGTTGTCCGACGCGCTATTTTGCCGAGGCTTCGTCCATCAACTTCCGGCGGAGCGTCAAGTATGGTTTTGGCTGCCTGGGCACGGCGCTGTCCTTTCGCCTGGCGAAGATGAAGCTCCGCACCTGCCCGCTCTTTCCGCCGTCGCAGTGAATTCCGCGGTGAAAAGCAGGTGGTTTGCCGCCTTGGCGTGCCTGGCGCTGGCCGCTGTCACGCTGGCTGTGTTTTGGGGGGCGCGGCAAGGCCAGTTTGTCAATTACGACGACCCGGCCTACATCACTTCCAACCAGGAAATTCAGCACGGGCTGACTGCGCGGAGCGTGCGGTGGGCCTTCCAAACCGGCGCGGCCAGCAATTGGCATCCATTGACCTGGCTCTCTCATCTCGCGGACGTGGAGCTTTACGGGATGGAACCTGCCGGACACCATCTAACCAGCGTTGTCTTGCACGCGATCAATGGCGCGCTGCTGTTTCTGATTTTGCGAAACATGACCGGCGCATTTTGGCGCAGTCTGCTGGTCGCCGCCTTGTTCGCGCTCCATCCCTTGCGCGTGGAATCGGTGGTCTGGGTTTCGGAACGCAAGGACGTTTTGAGCACGTTCTTTTGGATGCTCACGGTCTGGGCTTACCTCCGCTACGCGGAGGAGTTCAAAGTTTGCAACCCCGAAAGCTTTCGGGGCAAGAGTTCAAAGTTCAAAGTTTTCTATGCCTTGGGCCTTTTGTTTTTCGCGTGTGGGCTGATGTCCAAACCGATGTTGGTCACGCTGCCGTTAGTCCTGCTGTTGCTCGATTATTGGCCGCTGCAACGCCTGCAACGGGGCGCGGCCGGTTTGATCACGGAAAAGATTCCGTTCTTCATCCTCGCGGCTGCGTCCAGCGTGGTGACAGTTGTTGTCCAGCGTCGCGGCGGGGCGGTTTCTTCGTTGGCGGGTGTGCCTTTGGGCGCGCGAGTGGGCAATGCCTTCGTCGCCTACGCGCGCTATCTGGCCAAGATATTCTGGCCGGTTCGGCTTTCACCGTTGTATCCGCATCCCGGTTACTGGCCGTGGTGGAAGATTGCGGGAGCGGTGCTGTTGCTGGCGGCGATCACCGCCTGGGTCATCCGGCGCGCGCGCGCGCAACCGTATCTGGCCGTGGGATGGTTTTGGTTTGTGGTCATGCTCGCGCCAACCATTGGACTGTTGCAGGTGGGAATTCAATCCATGGCCGACCGCTACAGTTACGTGGCCAGCGTCGGCGTGTTGATCATGCTGGTTTGGGGGGCGTATGACTGGATGGGAACACGACGATGGTTGTTGGGAACCGCGGCCACGCTGGCGGTGGGAGCGTGCGTCATCCTGACCCCCAGGCAGGTGGCCTACTGGCGCACCAGCGAAACGCTTTTCCTGCACGCCGTCGAGGTCACGGACAACAATTACCTGGCTTACAACAATCTGGGCTTTGATCTCTCCAACCGTGGAGAAACGGAGCGCGCCATGGTCTATTTCCAAAAGTCGTTGGAGATTAATTCCAATTACGACGAGGCGCACAACAACCTGGGTTACGCGCTGGCGGCCCTGGGCCGTTACAAGGAAGCGACCAACGAATACATCAAAGCCTTGAGCCTGAATCCGCAACTGACCGAGGCCCACAACAACCTGGGCATCGCCTTGGGCGATCTCGGATTTCCGGAGGCCGGGATACATGAATACCAAGTCGCCCTGGAGGAAAATCCACGCCATGCCGGCGCGCACAACAATTATGGCGTGGCCCTGGCCACGCAAGGCAAACTGGACCAGGCCATCGCCCAATTTCGGCTGGCCGTGGCGTGCCAGGAAAACTACCTCAGCGCCCACAGCGACTTGGGCAACGCGCTGGCGATGAAAGGCGACTTGCCAGGAGCGATCCTGGAATACGAATTTTGCCTGCGAAGCGATCCCAAGGACGCGCGCGTCCACAACAATTTGGGCAACGCCCTCGCCCAGCAAGGCAAACTGGAGGAGGCCGCCGCCCACTACCGTCTGGCGTTGAGCCTCAAGCCGGAGAATCCCGAGGCGCATTTCAACCTGGGATACTGCCTGGCCAAACAAGGCCGGCGAACCGAAGCCGAGGAGCAGTACGTCCTGGCATTGCAGCAACGGCCCGCCTACCCCGAGGCGAAGCAGCACTTGGAGGCGCTGAAAAAGGCGCGATGAACGCCGGATCAAATAGCCCAACTTTTGCGGTATTCCCGCTTCACGAAGCGGGAGGCTTCCGGCGCATTAGTGGCCCTCATGCCGGGTCCGTCCCACTCCAGTTTCTTGCCCACGCGCAAAGCCACGCACCCGAGCAGGATGATTTCGGTAAGGTAGGCCGCAATGTCGAAATTGGAATAAGGCACGTCGTGTTTGCCGTCCTTGCAGGCCTGCAACCATTCCTTGTGCTGCCGTTCGTCGGGCGCGCCGCGGAACGCGTTGCGGGGTATGGATTGTGGGATACCTTGGGCCGCTGGACATTTGTCCAGACCAATCATTTCGGTGTCGCCTTTAAGTTTGATGAAAGTCTTCAAATTCTGGTCGCCGTCGTCGGGCGAAAAAATAATCCCGTTCTCTCCGACCATGATGCAACCGCTGCTGGAAATCCTGCCCAACGTGGCTTCCACGTCGGCCGTGACTTCCAGGGGTGGCTTGTTGCCGCCGTCCGACCAACGCAACGTCACTGCCGGCATCCCTTCACGGGCCGGGAACTCAAAACGAATGTTGGAACTTGTCGGATACATCTCCGTGTTCATGCCCGAAGAACTCGCTTCGATCTCTGTCGGATAGCCCAGCTTGAGGGCGCGGAAAGGCCAATTGACGGTGTGACAGGCCATGTCGCCCAACGCGCCCGTGCCGAAATCCTGCCAACCGCGCCAAGCGAACGGCTGATACACACCGTTCTGTCCATTCGCAGGCCAGTTAGGCCCTTGAGGCCAGTTTTGCTTAAAGGGACGCTCTGGCGCGGTTCCAAGCCAAAGGTCCCAATCCAAGTATCCAGGCACAGGATCGCTGCCCGACGGACGGTCGTAACCTTGCGGCCAGACTGGACGATTGGTCCAGACATAAGCCTCATGGACAGGGCCAATAATGCCGGCATGCATGACCTCGACCGCCCGGCGCAAGGAATCCGAAGCGCTGCCCTGGTTGCCCATTTGTGTGGCCACATTGTGCTCGCGGGCCAGATTGCGCAACGCCCGCGCTTCGAAAACGTCATGCGTCAGCGGCTTCTGACAATAAACATTCTTGCCCATCTTGATGGCGGTGGCGGCGATGACCGCGTGCATGTGGTCGGGCACGGCGACGTCTATGGCGTCAAGATTTTTTTCCTTTTCGAGCATCTCACGGTAATCCTTGTACCCGGTGGTTTCGGTGGCAAAATGATCTTTCAAGGACTTTTTCATGTTGACGATATCATCGGCGTTGACGTCGCACAGAGCCATGACGTTTTCGCCGGCCGAAGCGCAGATATGGCCGTCGCTCCAACCTTTGCCGCCGCAGCCAACCTGGCCAAGGTTTAATTTGCTGTTGAGGTTTTGGCCCCGCACGGGATAAGGGCCGGTTAAAACCACGGCCCCGGCGGCCATGGTGCCGTATTTGATGAAGGTACGCCGGGATGACCGGGAAATAGTGACTTGTTTGTTCATAATATTAAAATTGACCAAGCCGGCCGAAAATTGCAAGCGGCAATTTTCTGCATAATCGCATAATTTTATGAGGCATTATCGGCTGGCCGGCAGAGGCAGGGTATCGCCCGAATTGGCGGGCACCTGATAGAGTCCTTCGCCCAGCCCGACCGTCGGGTCTTGATTTCTGTTATGACTCCACACGAGGTAGCACCCCAAGACGACCAGCAGCACCGCTCCGATCCCCACCGCCGGCCAAACCATGCGGCGGCTGAATTTGGACAGTTGGAACATGGCCGAATCCAGCAGGCTCCGGGAGGACGGGGCCAAGGACGGGTCCACCTGCCCGGAGTCCGCCAATTCGTGCCCCAATTCCTCCAGAATTTGCGCCGTATCCAGCTTTAACAAGGTGGCGTAGCTGCGCACGAAACCGCGAATATAAACCGGCGCGGAAAAGACGCTGTAATTGCCTTCCTCCAACGCCCGCAAATGGTCCGCCCGGATTTTGGTGATATCAACGATTTCGTGCAAGTCCATTTTCTGGGCTTCGCGGGCTTGGCGCAATTGTTGACCGACACTCGGCATGGCGCATGGATAACTCCTTTGCCCTCGCATGGCAACATCGGAAGTGACACATCGGAAGCGACACAACGGCAACGAACTTTGCTCTTTGAACTTGGCACGGCGCGTCTTAAGTTCTCTCTCATGTTGCGTTTGCGGCTCTTTGCCAGGTTCGCCGGTCTGCTCGCGCCGCCAGTCTGCTTGGGCGGTCGCCTTCCAAGGGGCACGTCTGCCGAGCAGGAGCAGGACCCGCGCTTGCAGAAGGGCCGCAAACTGCTCCGCAGCCACAATCTGCCTTAATCCCATGCGCTCCCGGATTTTCTTTCTGGCCATCATCTCTTTTTGGCTGATCATGAATTACCTGCTCTGGCGTTCCCAATGGGACACCCAAAGCCGGATCGGCAGCGCTGTGCCAGTGGAGGTTGTTTGGGAAAGAATCCTCACCGCCCCCGACTCCTCCTCCCTCGACATTTACGATCACGATAAGAAGGTGGGGATTTGCCATTGGATAGCCAATGTGGGCAACTCGCCTTTGGCCTCGAACAAAATCCTGGAGGATGACTACGCTCCCGACGGCCTGGCGGAACAGGTCACCGGATACTCTCTGACCTTCGAAGGCAACGCGACGCTCTCCAACAGCAACCGCATCCGTTTTGAAGCCAGCCTCAATTTGTCCACGAATCGGACGTGGCGGGATTTCCACCTGCACGTGAGCATGCGTCCCACGGTGTGGGACATTCGAGCGGCGGCGGCGACGGAAAAGGTGGTGTTGAAAGTGGAGGATCATGGCCTCAGTTGGCAAAAAACGTTGAGTTTTTCCGACTTGCGCGACCCCCAGACTCTGTGGGCCGGCCTCGGCGGAACGGCGGCGTTGGGCTTGCTGGCTGGCACGGGCTTGACCCCGTCCAAGGAGTCCCTTTCCTGGCTGGCCGGTTCCATGAAGTTGCAGGCACACGAGGATTGGATGCAATTCGGCCATTCCAAGGCGCGGGCCTATCGGCTGGAGACGGTCTTTCTGGGCCGGCACATCTACCTCTTTACCAGCCGGGTCGGAGAAGTTCTATGGGTTATATTTCCTGAGGACATCACGCTTCGCAACGAAGCCTTTGAACACTTTTAGCAACGGGCATGATCGAAATCACCCATTTGACAAAGAAGTTCGGCGACTTGGTGGCGGTGGATGACCTGAGCCTCACAGTCGAGCGTGGCGAATTCTTTGCCGTGCTCGGCCCCAATGCGGCCGGCAAGACCACCTTGATTCGCGTGCTGGCAGGGCTGCTCAAGCCCAGCGCGGGCACGGCGCGGGTGGCCGGGTTCGACGTGCAATCCGATCCTCTGGAAGCACGCCGCCGGCTGGCCTACGTGCCCGATTTTCCCTTTCTATACGACAAGCTGACGCCCTGGGAATTTCTGCGGTTCACAGGCCATATTTTCCAAATGAGCGAGAGCCGGATTCAAGAGGCCAGCCGCGCCCTCGTTCCCCGTTTTCATCTCGAACCATTCATCAGCCGGCCCATCGAGGGCCTTTCGCACGGCACCCGGCAGCGCGTGGCCATCGTTTCCGCGTTGCTGCACGACCCGGAGGTCCTTGTTATTGACGAACCGATGGTCGGCCTGGACCCGCAGCACGCGCGCATCGTCAAGGACGTGCTCAAGGAACGCACGCGCAAGGGCGTCACCATCTTCCTTTCGACCCATCAACTCGACGTGGCCGAGGAAATGGCCGACCGCATCGGCATCATGGCGCGCGGCCGTCTGGCCGCCGTCGGCACGGCCGGGCAATTGCGCCAGCAAGCCGGCGCAAAAGGCGCCCTGGAGGATGTTTTCCTCGCCCTCACCGCGGCAGGCAATGGCGCGACGCCTGTGGAGTAAACAATTAAGATCGCTCAATGACACCTTCTGAAACATTCGCCGCCCTGTTGCGCGGCCAGGAACCCTTCCTGGCCCTGGCTCCCATGCAGGACGTGACCGATCTGGCGTTTTGGCGCGTCATCGCCCCGTTTGGCGGGGCCGATGTTTATTGGACGGAATACTTTCGCGTCCATCAAAACTCGCGGCTCGAAAAGTGGATTCTTGACTCCATCCTGCAAAATCCCACCGGCCGTCCCGTGGTGGCGCAGATGATCGGCAACGACGTCGCCGCCCTGGTCCGCACCGCCCGCGAATTGCAGCAGCATCCCATCGCCGCCGTGGACCTCAATCTGGGCTGTCCGGCCCCCGTGGTGTACCGCAAATGCGCCGGCGGCGGCTTGTTGCGCGAACCAAACCGCATCGAAGCCATCCTGGGCGCCCTGCGCGACGCCGTGACCGTTCCTTTCACTGTCAAGACTCGCATTGGATTCGAATCCGCCGCCGAATTTGATGATCTGCTGGCGCTCTTTGCCCGGCACGACATTGATCTGCTGACCGTGCATGGCCGGACCGTGGCGCAAATGTACCGGCCCGGCGTGCGTTACGACTTGATCGCGCAGGCGGCGCGCTCGCTCCATTGCCCGGTGCTGGCCAACGGCAATGTGTATTCGGCGGAGCAGGCGCTGGCCGTGCTGGCCCAGACCGGAGCGCGCGGGTTGATGATTGGCCGGGGCGCGATCCGCAATCCGTGGTTGTTTCGCCAGATTCGCCAGCATCAGCGCGGTGAGACGATTACGTTTCCCACCGGGCGCGACCTGCTGGCCTACATTCGGCAACTGTGGGAATCGCAAGCGACGCCGGACGCCAGGGAATCGGCCCAAGTGCAACGGCTGAAAAAATTCATGAATTTTATCGGCGAGGGCGTTCCTCCCGCGGAGCGGTTCCTCCATGAAATCCGCCGCGTCGCCACCCGCCATGATTTCTTCCGCGTTTGCGAAAGCTATCTCGATCACGACCGCCCGATTTCCCTGGAGCCGGGCGAGGAGCCGCTGGCGGCGGCCCTCACCAGTTGATGGCGGGGTTATCATAACTAAAGGTCATTTCTGCGCCGTTGAAGCGCTTGTAATGGGTGACATGCCAGTCGGCGAACAGGACGTTGACCCGGTTATTGTGGGTCGGCGACGGCAGGGCGAAAAGCACGTTGGTGTCATTGTCGTTGAGGTCCGCGTTGTTGGGAGACGTAGGATAATTGCAGTCGCCGGACAGCACATAAAACGAGGGGTAAGTGATGCTCCGCAGATTTACGCTCGTCGGCGTCCAGGGCGGCGGCGGGGTTTCGTTGTAGGCAAAAGCCACCGATCCCATGAAGTAATTGAACCCGGATTGTTTGTAAAACGAGTCAAAGCCCGGACAGCGCAGAAGGTTGGTATCATTGGCGAAGTACGGAGACAATGCCCTCGTCCAAGGGGTGAAAGTGGAGTTGGTCCAATTGCCCCCGTTTGGATCGCCAATGGAAGCGTAAGAAACCGGCAGCCGGTCCTCGCTGTCGTCCCCGTACATCATCATGGCCAGCCCGATTTGGTGGAGATTGCTGACGCATTTGATGGACATTCCCTGTTCCTTGGCCTTGCCCAAGGCCGGCAGCAACATGCTGGCCAGAATCGAAATGATCGCGATGACCACCAGCATTTCGATCAAGGTAAATCCCCCTTTAAGTCTTTTCACAGCATCACCTCATTGTTTAAGCCCAATGTAACCTCTTCATCCGCAAATGGCCAGCAAATTAAAGAACCAGGCTCACTTTTGTCGCGCCGCCCTGGCCTCCACCTTGGTAATGGTGTCCTCCAAAATGGCCGTTTGGGCTTTGTTCAATTTGACCTTGTAGGCGATGGTCTTCAACGGCCGCACGGCCGCGGCGTAATCGCCTTCGTCAATGGCCTTCAACCCTTGGTCCAGGTTCTGCCGGGCGCCGCCCGTGAGGGATTGCAACGCATCCCGAACCTTGGCCGTGTCTATTTTCTTTTCGGAACAGCCCGAGACCGCCAGCCAAGCCACGCTCGCGATGGCGACAAGAAGAATCAGCCGTGTTTTCATAGCGTACGGTAATATAGCAGATCGCTCTGGTTTGTCTGTCTTTTTGTTTGGCCCAACCGGCTATTTGGCAAGGGCAGGGGGTGTCCCCGTGCAATATTCTGCAAGTATTGCAGTCCAGCGGCCCGAGACGGGGTGGTATCCCCACCGCAAGTTACCGCAAGTTACCGCAAGTTACCGTAAATCACCGTAACTCAGCTCGCCCGTGAGGAGCGGTAACCGCAAGGCATGGGGTGGGTCCCCCTCTCGATTGGCCCGCTTTGGAGCGGCAAATTTTGCCGTTTTTGGACGCGCCGCATGATTTTTTATATCGTTAAGCCGAAACTAGGCGAAACCAGGCGAAAGCAGCCGAAACTAACCGAAACTGACCGAAACTGACCGAAACTGACCGCGCCGAAAGCAGGACGCTTTGGCTGGATTCACCCGCCTCCGCGACTTCTGGCTTCTGCGGGCAAGCAGGATTCTATAAGGATGGAGTGTCCGGCCGGGGCACCCCCCCACGCTAACTTGCGCCTACTTGAGACTGCTTGAGACTGCTTGCGGGAAACGTGGCGGTGATGGCGCTTGTTGCCGTTCCAAAAAAACCGGAATTATCTGGAATTATCATGGAAATCAACGACTTGCGTGAGTTTGGCCGGCTGGTTTTCCAGACAAGACTTTTGC
>Ga0302325_10016571_pt1 | contig 15605 bp, 13 predicted proteins | sample Palsa_T0_2_FD_201948 | JGI IMG/M metagenome (GOLD analysis project Ga0302325, IMG submission 201948) | Peat permafrost microbial communities from Stordalen Mire near Abisko, Sweden - Palsa_T0_2 | ecosystem: Environmental > Terrestrial > Soil > Palsa > Peat permafrost | place: Sweden: Abisko...
CTAATTTTCAGCCGTCGAACCGCCTGTGTCTCGCAAAGTCAAAGCTGATCTGCTGCTGATCTTCAATACGGTGATCTGGGGCGCCACTTTTGTGGTCGTAAAGGAAGCGCTCTCCGACTCATCCGTCTTTGTGTATCTGGCCTTGCGGTTTGTGGTTGCCGCTATCCTGTTGCTGATTTTTTACGGGCGTACGCTGCGCGACTTGAGCTTTTCGGGATATCGCGCCGGAGCGTTGATTGGATGCTTCATGTTCGCGGCGTACTCGTTTCAAACCGTGGGACTCGGCCTCACGACGCCGTCCAAGGCCGCCTTCATTACGGGGTTTTCCGTGGTGCTGGTGCCGGTTTTATTGGCGATCTTCGGCAGCCGCCGCATTCGCGCGTGGGTGTGGACGGGCGCGGGCGCGGCGATAACGGGACTTTATTTGTTGACCATCCCCGCTTCCGGGGTGACGCATTTGAATAGCGGCGACCTGCTGGTGCTTTGCTGCGCTCTGATGTATGCCCTGCACATCATCAGCGTGGGGCACTACACCAAACAATATTCTCCCAGCGCGCTGGCCCTGTTGCAGATATCCACCACGGCGGCCGGGACCCTGCTGGCCATTCCGCTGTTATCCGTTACGGGGTGGGAGCCCGCGCATCTGCACTGGACCTCGACGCTCATCATTGCAGTGGTCTCCACGGGAGTGGGCGGCACGGCCATCGCCTTTTCCGCGCAGGCCTGGGCGCAGCAATACACGAGCTCCTCGCATACGGCCATCATCTTTTCGCTGGAGCCGGTGATCGCCGGACTGACGTCGTATTTGTTCTACCACGAGCGCATGGGTTGGAGGGCGCTTGCCGGGGCGGCGCTGATTCTTGCGGGGATTCTGGTGGCGGAACTGATGGGGACCGCGCCAGTCGCGCCGGAGTCCACGCTAACGGAAGAGGACGGGGGATTGCCTCAGTCGTAGCTCTTTGGCGCAGGCGCTTCAGTCGCCCGGGGACGATTGGGAGTCCACCGGCGCATACAGCGGGGCGCCGGGGTGGTGGTTCTTTTCGTACGTGGCAATGTCGCGGTCATGTTTGAGGGTCATGCCGATGTCGTCCAGGCCTTCCAGCAAGACCTGCTTGCGGACATCCTCAATATCGAAGTGCAGATTCAAGCCCTGCGAATCCGCAAGCGATTGCTTCTGCAGATCGGCGGTGAGTTGGTACCCGACGGTCGATTCCGTGCGCCGGAAGAGTTCGTCGATTTGCGCCTCCGGCAGGGTGATCAGCAGGAGCCCATTCTTCAGGGAGTTGCTGAAAAAAATGTCGCCAAAGCTGGGGGCGATGAGCGCGCGGAAACCATAATCCAGCAGCGCCCAGGCGGCATGCTCGCGGCTGGAGCCGCATCCGAAATTGGCGCGCGCCAGCAGAATCGAACCGCCCTGGTACCGCGGGACGTTGAGCACGAAATCGGGATTGGGCACGTTGCCGGCCTGATAGCGCCAATCGTTGAAAAGAAAATTGCCGTAGCCGTGCCGCGTCAGAAACTTGAGAAACTGTTTGGGAATCACCTGATCGGTGTCCACGTTGACGCGGTCGAGCGGAACCACCAGGCCGGTATGTTTGGAAAAAGGTTCCATGGTCACTCCGTGACATCCACGCCAAGGTCGCGCACATCCACAAAGTGCCCGGCGATGGCCGCGGCGGCAGCCATGATGGGGCTGACCAGATGCGTGCGGCTGCCTTTACCCTGGCGGCCTTCAAAGTTGCGATTGGAAGTGCTGGCGCTGCGTTCGCCGGGAAGCAGGACGTCTTCATTCATGGCGATGCACATGCTGCAGCCGGCGTCGCGCCATTCGAAACCGGCGTCGAGGAAGACGCGGTCCAGCCCTTCCTGCTCGGCCTTGGCTTTGACGACGCGCGAGCCGGGCACCACCAGGGCTTCCTTGAGCGAGCGCGCCACGTGTTTGCCGCGCACCACGCGAGCGGCGGCGCGCAGATCCTCCAGGCGCGCGTTGGTGCAGGAACCGATGAAGACGCGATCGAGGGGAATGTCCACCATGGCCTGCCCCGGTTTCAGGGCCATGTATTCGAGGGCGCGCGTGGCGGCCTTCTGCTGGTCGGGATCCGCGAACGAACTGGGATCGGGCACGCGCCCGGTCACGCTGGTGACCATGCCGGGATTGGTGCCCCAGGTGACCTGCGGAGCAATCTGCGTGGCATCCAGATCGACGGTGGCGTCAAACAGCGCGCCCGGATCGCTGACCAGCGCTTTCCAGCGCATCACCGATTCCTGAAACTCTTTTCCGCGTGGCGAGAAGGCGCGTCCTTCCAGATAGGCGAAGGTGGTGTCGTCCGGCGCGATCATGCCCGCGCGCGCGCCGCCTTCGATGGTCATATTGCAAACCGTCATGCGCGCTTCCATGGACAACCCGCGAATGGCTTCCCCGGCATATTCGATGACGTGGCCGGTGCCTCCCGAGGTGCCGATCTTTCCGATGAGCGCGAGGATGAGGTCCTTGGAGGAGACGCCGCTGGGGCGTTTGCCATGATAGTTGACGCGCATGGTTTTGGAGCGCTCTTGCAGCAGGCACTGCGTGGCCAGCACGTGCTCCACTTCGCTGGTCCCGATCCCGAAGGCCAGCACGCCGAAGGCTCCGTGGGTGGAGGTGTGGCTATCGCCGCACACCAGTGTGAGGCCGGGCTGCGTGAGGCCAAGTTCGGGTCCGATGATGTGCACGATGCCCTGATTGCGGCTGAACATGTCGAACAGCCGGATCCCGTGGCGCTGACAGTTGCGCGCCAGGGCCTCAAATTGCAGCCGGGCGTCGGTATCCACGATGGGCAGGTCGCGGTTCCTGGTGGGCACGGAATGATCCATCACCGCGAAAGTGAGGTCGGGACGGCGCACCTTGCGCCCGGCGGCTTCCAGGCCGGAGAAGGCTTGCGGCGAGGTGACTTCGTGGATCAGGTGCCGGTCAATATAGAGGAGCGCGGATTCGCCATGGTGTTCCCGGACCACGTGCGATTCCCATATTTTCTCGTAGAGAGTGCGCGGCGGCATAACACACAATTTTAGCATAAGGGTCGCCTCCGCGTTCCCGTGGGGTTAGCCGACGGCCGGCGGGCAGATCCAGCGAGGAGGGCCCAGTAAGCGATCGATAAAAGCAGCGGCAAAGGGAGGATCGGTTGGAGGCCGCGGGGGCAGCGATTGCTTTCTCCGAAACTCCCGTCATGGGTGATCCACGGACCGCCGGTCCGGTGCTATACTTTGGCGTCCGCCTTGCGCGCCGGCTGCCAGGCGAGCGCCTCAAACAGGGAGCACACCATGGGAGTGCAAGTCCGCGAGTTGGCCGTATGGTTTCGCAGTCGCAAATTTTTGGCGACCGGCCTGGTGGCGCTGACGCTGGCGATCGGTATTCTCATCGGCACGGTGATCTCCGGCAGGGTGGGCGCGGAACACACGGCCTTGATCGGGGGAGCTACCCCGCTGGCGATGCCCAATCCGGTTTCGATGTCCAGCGCGTTTGCGGAGATCGTGAAGCGCGATGAACCGGCGGTGGTAAATATCTCCACGACGCAACTGATTACGCGCGGGGAGCCGTCGCAGGACCCCCACAACGGCGATCCGTTCCAGGATTTCTTCAATCGCTTTTTTGACTCTCCCCAACAAGGCCCGGAAGCCGAACGCAGTCTGGGCTCGGGCATGATCGTCGACAAGAAGGGTTTCATTCTGACGAATAACCACGTCATTGAGATGGCCACCAAGATCCAGGTGCAGCTCAACGAGGGCGGCACTCTTTACGACGCCAGGGTGGTTGGCGCGGACGAGGAGACCGACCTGGCCGTCATCAAGATCGACCTCAATAGCGATTTGCCCACCGTGAAGCTGGGGAATTCCGACGGCGTGCAGGTGGGCGATTGGGTGCTGGCCATCGGCAGTCCGTTCGGGTTGCAATCCACGGTCACCGCCGGCATCATCAGCGCCAAGGATCGCGGGAGCGTGGGCCGCCAGTTCCAGCATTTCCTGCAAACCGACGCGGCCATCAATCCCGGCAATTCCGGCGGACCTCTGGTGGATCTTGCGGGCCAGGTCATCGGCATCAATACCGCCATCCTCAGCGGGAGCCGCGGTTATGAAGGCGTGGGCTTCGCGATGCCCTCGAGCATGGCCATCAGCGTCTATAACCAGATTATCGAGCACGGCAAGGTCACCCGTGGGTCCATCGGGGTAAGTTTCGCGGAAGATCAAAGCAAGAATCCCATCGTGCTGCATGATCTGGGAGTGTCCTACGGCATGGTCCTGGAGGCCGTTGAACCGGGGAGCCCGGCCGATAAGGCGGGACTGCGAGCCGGAGATGTGGTGACGGCGATCAACGGCCATCCGGTTAAGACGGGCGGCGATCTGGTGAATCCCGTGGCCGAAACTCCCATCGGCGGGACGGTGCAGGTCAGTTACATGCGCGACCGTCAATCGCACGATGCCACCCTTACCGTCGAGGATCGCAACAAGATTTTTCCGGATCGCGCGGACGCGGACGACGAGGAACCCGTGCCGGACGCCACGGCACCAGCACCGTCTCCGGCCCCCGCGGCGGAGCTTGGATTGCAAGTGCAGGAGTTGACCCCCGATCGCGCGCACCGCCTGAATCTCGGGAATAACCGTGGCGTTGTGGTTTCCGATGTCGCTCCCGTCACTTTTGCGGAAGATGTGGGGTTTATGCGGGGCGACGTGATAGCGGAAATCAACCACATGCCGGTTGCGTCGGTGGGAGCCTATCAGCAAGCTTTATTGGTCCTAAAGCCGGGCCAGGAAGTGGTGTTCAAGGTTTTGCGCCGCGCCGAGGATGACCGTACGCTGACAATTTTCCTGGCCGGAACGATGCCGCTGGCGCGGCGGTAGCCTATTATGAAATTGCGTGGTTGCGCCAGCAAACGTATGCGAGTGAGAAACAATCCGCGACTCCAGTTCGCATTGGCGATCCTGTTGTGTGCATTGCCGTCCGCTGGCGTTGCGCGCGGGAATACGCCGCCGGGACCGGCTGCCGCGGCGCCCGCGGCCAAGATTCCTGCTCGCAAGCTGGTTTCCAAGAGCAGGAAACCGCTCGCGCGAAGGCCGCGCCCCAAGCCCGTGCAGATGGCCCCCGCGCCAGCGCGCATTTCCGAAATTCAGACCGTCCTGGCGAAGTCCGGCTCGTATCAGGGAGAGCCCAACGGGAAGTGGGACGCGGCGACAATTGACGCCTACTCCCAGTTTCAGTCTTCGCATGGATTGACTCCTACCGGAAAGCTCGATGCGCTGACGTTGCAGAAGATGGGTCTTGGTTCCGAAGTCGCCGGCCGCGCCGCGCCATTGCCCCTGCAGACCGCCCCGCCCCCGGCCGCCAGGGATGCGGCCCCTGCAAATCCTTAGGTTTTCTGCAGAACCGTTCCCGCGTGTTTCGTTGACGGCTCCTTGACAGGTTATGTTAAATTGAAATCTGACATCGTTTTTGCTTAATAGCTCTTTTCCCCTGGAACCAGGTCGGGGAGGATCCTATGGCCACCGCGGTTGTCCCCAGAGTCTTCAAGAACTATATAAACGGCGAGTGGGTCGAATCGGCCGGCAACAAGGCCTTTGAGAACCGCAACCCCGCCAATACCGAAGAGTTAGTGGGGCTGTTCCCCGACTCCACAGCGGAAGACGTGGATGCCGCAGTGGACGCCGCGCGGGAAGCTTTCCGCAGCTGGCGCCTGGTCCCCGCCCCCAAGCGCGCCGAAATTTTGTATCAAGCCGCGCAAACGCTGGCCAAGCGAAAGGAAGATCTGGCCCGCGATATGACGCGCGAAATGGGCAAGGTGCTGGCGGAAACCCGCGGGGACGTCCAGGAAGCGGTGGACATGACCTATTACATGGCCGGGGAAGGGCGCCGCCTGTTTGGGCAGACCACCCCGTCGGAGCTTGCCAATAAATTTGCCATGTCCGTGCGGCAGCCGCTGGGCCCTTGCGCGCTGATCACTCCGTGGAATTTTCCCATGGCCATTCCTTCGTGGAAGATCATGCCGGCGCTCGTTTGCGGGAATACCGTGGTGATCAAGCCCGCGGAGGACACGCCGCTCTCGGCCTACAGCCTGGTTCAGATACTGGCGGAGTCGGGCCTTCCGCGCGGCGTGGTAAACATTGTCAATGGCGGAGGACCGGAAGTCGGTCAGCCGCTGGTTCAGCACGATGACATTGCGGCGGTCAGTTTCACGGGATCGGGAGAAGTCGGCCGCATTGTCAACGAAGCGTGCGCCCCCAAGCTTCGCCCCTGCCATTTGGAAATGGGCGGAAAGAATATCCTGATTGTTTTGGACGATGCCAACGTGGACCTAGCCGTGGAAGGGGCCGTGTGGGCCGGATTCGGCACCACCGGCCAGCGCTGCACCGCGGCAAGCCGCGTGGCCGTGCACAAGAAGGTTTACAAGGAGTTTCTGGAAAAATTTCTGGAACGGGTCAAGGCGCTGCGCGTGGGCGACGGCCTGGATGCCGTCACGGACATGGGACCGTGCATCAATGAAGAGCAGTTGAAAAAGGTCATGAGCTACGTGGCCATCGGCAAAAATGAAGGAGCGAAACTCGAGTGCGGCGGAAACCGGCTGGAGGGCGGCGCCTGGGCCCACGGATGGTTCCACCAGCCCACGGTCTTCGCCGATTGCACGGGAAAAATGCGCATCGCTCAGGAAGAGATTTTCGGGCCGGTGGTGGCGGTGCTCCCGGTCTCCGACTTCGAGGAGTCCATCGAACTGGCCAACGGCATTCGCTACGGACTTTCGGCCTCGATCTATACGCGGGACGTGAACAAGGCTTTTCAGGCCATGCGCGACCTGCACACCGGAATTGTTTACGTGAACGCCCCCACCATCGGCGCGGAAGTCCATCTCCCGTTCGGGGGCACCAAAGAGACCGGCAACGGCCACCGCGAAGCCGGCTCCGCGGCGCTGGATTTTTACTCGGAATGGAAGACGCTGTATGTGGACTATTCCGACCGGTTGCAGCGCGCCCAAATGGATCGTTAGAATAAAGGTCAGGTCTCAAGCTATGCCAACGGCGGATACGGTACTTCATAGCAAGCGGAACAGGGATATTCTCGCGGACATTGTGCGCGCCTATGTGGAGACGGGCGAGCCCATTTCCAGCCGGGCGATCTCGCGTTCCCATGCCGAGCCGCTGAGCCCGGCCACCATCCGCCACGTCATGGGCGAACTGGAAGATGCCGGAATGCTTTATCAGCCGCACACCTCGGCCGGGCGCGTGCCCACGGTGCAGGCCTACCGCTTCTTCGCGCAGCAGGCCATGGAGCAGGCTACCCTCAGCCCCGCGGATCAGAAATGGATTCGCACGGAACTGGAAGCGGCCACCACGCCGGAGGAAGTCACCGAGCGCGCCGGCCATGTGCTGGCCGCGGTGTCGCACGGCTTGGGCATCATCGTGATGCCGCCGCTGGCGCGCAGCGTCCTGCAGCACGTGCGCTTCGTGCACCTGCCGAATGGGCGCGTGGTCGTGGTGCTGATCTCCCCCGGCGGCGTCACGCGCGATAAAGCCATTCGCCCGGAGCACGATTTCAGCCAGGAAGAGCTGGACCGCACCGCCGATCATTTGAACCGCCATTATTCGGGCTGGACGCTCGATGCCATTCGCGCCGACCTGCTGGCGAAGCTTTCCTCCGAGCGGGAACGCTACGGACGGCTGCTTCCCGCGGCTCTGGAGCTGTGCAACCCCGCGGTGCTGGATCGCAGCGACGGCCGCGAGGTGTACCTGGAAGGCGCGGCGCAGTTTGCTTCCGCTCCCGAGCTTTCCGCCGGCGAACCGCTGCGCGAGTTACTGGCGGCGATCGAGGAGAAGAGCAAGCTGGTGGCCCTGCTGAACGGATGCATCGAGACTCCCGAGCCCGTGCACATCCAGATCGGGGTGAAGGAGATTAATGCCGCGGGGGAGCATCTTTCCCTGATCACCGCGCCATATTCCGTGGGGGATCAGGGACAGGGATCGCTCGGCGTGCTGGCTCCCATGCGCATGCAGTACGAGCGCGCCATCACCGCGGTGGCTTTTGTAGCCCGGGCTTTCAGCGAGATGCGCGGCCGCAGCTAGGCCTTTTGAGAAATTCTGGAACACTTGGAAATTTTATGAGCGAAAAAGAAAACCCAAAGAAAGACCGGGAAATCGCGTTCGACCTAGATGCCGCAGAGGAATCCCCGGCGTCCGGGCAGGCCGCTGGGAATTCTGGGACGCAAGATGATCCTGGAGATCCATCCCCCGCGGCGGAGCAAATTGGCCGCCTACAGGCCGAAAAGGACGAACTGATGCGCATGCTGGTCGTCCGCCAGGCGGATTTTGAGAATTACAAGAAGCGCATTGAGCGGGATCGCCAGGAAGAGGGACGCCGCGGCGTGGCGCGCCTTCTGGAAGACGTGATTCCGGTGCTGGACGGCTTCGCGCGTGCGCTGCGCGCGCACGACGACCCTGCTTACGAGGAGTATCGCAAGGGGCTTGAGCTCATCTGCCGGCAGCTTTGGGACGCTCTGAGCCGGCACGGCCTGGAACGCATCGACGCCGCGGGGAAGCCGTTTGATCCGCACTTCCACCAGGCCATCGAGCAAGTGGAAACTCGCGAACACCCCGACGGCTCGATTGTCGAGGTCTTACAGGACGGCTATCTGTTTCACGGGCGGGTATTGCGGCCGAGCATCGTGCGCGTGGCTGTTGATCCCCAGGACACAGGCGGAGAGAAGTCGTCTCCGGTTCGCCACCAAGCCCACTGAATAATCGTATTCGCAGCATGACTTCGGAAGGAGCCTATGCCCTCCCATACCCAGCACGACTACTATGAAATTCTCAGCGTCACGCGAACGGCGACGCAGGAGGAGATAAAGTCTTCTTACCGGAAGGCCGCTTTGAAATGGCATCCCGACCGCAATCCGGATAAGAAGGAGACCGCCGAGGCCAAGTTTCGCGAGGCCACCGAAGCCTATACCGTGCTTTCCGACGCCAATAAGCGCTCTGCCTACGACCGCTACGGCCACGCCGGCCTGGCCGGCATGGGCGCGGACGGCGGTTTCAATCACACCATCTTCGAGGAGTTCCAGGACATCTTTGGAGACTTTTTCGGATTCGAAGAGGTTTTCGGCCGCGGCTCGCGCGGCAGAGCCCGCGTGCAGCGTGGATCGGACTTGCGCTATGACATGCGCCTCACCTTCGAGGAGGCCGCCACCGGGGTCACCACCAAGATTCGCCTGCCGAGGCAGGAGTTTTGCGAAGCCTGCAATGGCACCGGCGCCAAGGCCGGGACTGGGGTCAGCGCCTGCGAGGCGTGCCGGGGCCGCGGCCAGTTACACTATCAGCAGGGATTTTTCAGCATCAGCCGCACGTGTCCCAGTTGCCAGGGCGCGGGGCAGGTGATTCGGGAGAAATGTGCGGAGTGCCACGGGCGCGGGCGGCTGGAACGCACGCGCACGATCGATGTGCGCATCCCTCCCGGTGTGGATTCGCAAACGCGCATGCGCGTGCCTGGGGAAGGGGAGCCGGGTCCCAACGGCGGCCCTCCCGGCGACCTCTATATTGTGCTGGAGGTGAAAGACCATCCCTTTTTTGAACGTCGCGGCGCGGATCTGTATTGCACGATTCCGATCAGCGTGGTGCAGGCGGCGCTGGGCACGGAGATTCGCGTTCCGGGGCTGGTGGGAGAGGAACGGGTTTCCATCGCCGAAGGCACGCAAACCGGATCGATTATCCGCCTGAAAGGGAAGGGCCTCCCGGACCCGCACGGCGGCGGGAAGGGCGATCTCTACATCAACGTGCGCGTCATGACTCCCTCCAAGCTCACGCGGGATCAGCGCCGCATCTTGCAACAACTGGGAGAAACACTGGAAACGGAAAATCGTCCCGCCGAGCGAAGCTCCTCGATTTTTGAAAAAGTAAAAGACATCTTCGGATAGCCGGGGGCTAGCGGGGCGGCTAGCCGGGCCATCGGGTTCGGCATTCCCCGGGGCGCGACGGGAGACCCGTGTGCGGCGTCGTTTTTTTGTTGAGGGCTATTCCAACGGCGCGGCGCTCCTGGAAGGGGCCGCCGCGCACCATCTTGCAAACGTGCTGCGCGCCGAGCGCGGCCAACTCTACGAGCTGAGCGACGGCCAGGAGATATTTCTTGCGCGCGTGGAACGCGTGGGACGCGATCGCGTGGAATTTTCTCTGCTCGAGGTGGTGGCCGCGCGCGCGCCGCGCCTTCGTTTGACCCTCCTGCTGACTCTGGTCAAATTCGATCGCTTCGAGTGGGCCCTGGAAAAGGCCACGGAGCTGGGAGTGCAGGTTGTGATTCCGCTGTGCGCTGAACGCAGCGAAAAAAAACTGATCGATGCGGCGGCCAAGCGCGCCGATCGTTGGAACAAGATTCTCCTGGAATCGGCGCAGCAGGCCCGTTGCCTGCGCCCTCCGCAATTGCGGCCCGCGCAACGCCCGGCAGAAGCTTTCCCTGCGGAGGATTCTTCCGTCCGCATTTTGCTCAGCGAGCGCTCGCAGGCGCCGCCGCTGCGGCAGATTTTCCAGGCGCAATCCGCGGAACACACGACCGATCGCGAACCCCTGTCCGTCAGCCTGGCAGTAGGTCCCGAAGGGGGCTGGACGGACGCGGAGTTTGCCGGCGCCGCGCAGGCGAAATTTCTGGAAGCCTCGCTCGGCGAACTTGTCCTGCGCACCGAAACCGCGGTGATTGCCGCGCTCGCCGCCACGCTCCTCTATTTTCAGCCCTCCGCAAAATAATTTGCCGCGATGCGGCCGAGGACTTAGGATAGGGGGCCTTTATGCGTAAACATTTCGTGATTTGCGCGGCGTTCCTGGTGTTAGCGGGAGCGTCCGCGGCCAGGGCGCAGGACCGCCCGCTGCTTTCCCCCGATGCGGATACCGTTCCCGCCGGAACCTTGCGCGGGCAAGTCGGCTTCGATTTTCTGCAGCATATCACTTACCCGCTATCGGGGCTGGAGGGCGATCAGACCAACGTGGGAGACCTGGACTTGCGCCTGGGCCTGGCCAAAATCGTGGAGGTCGAGCTGAACGGAATTGGACAACAGTTCCTGCAGATCGATCGGCAGGGGCCCTCGTTCGTCGCTCTGGCATTGCCCAGCGCCACCTCCACCAGCGACGTGGGAGATTTTTCTCTCTTTACCAAGATCCACATCGCGGACGAAACAGGCATCCGCCCGGCATTTGCCTTCCGCTTTGGCTTCACCATGCCCAATACCAATCAGGCGCGCGGTGTAGGAAACAATGCCACCAACGTCATGGCCGAAGGAATCGCCGAGCGGCACCTTGGGAAGCTGAAAACCTTCGGAAGTTTGGGTTTGGCGATCCTGACCGCGCCCAACCAGAAATTCACGCAGAACGATGAGCTGGTTTACGGCCTGGACGCCGTCTATCCGGTGACCAAGGCAGTGAATCTGGTTGCCGAGGCCGCGGGACAATATTCCACGCGGAGCATCACCCCGGAACTGGTCGGCACCGATAGCCGCGGGCAAGGCCGCTTGGGCGTGCAGGTGCTTGCGGGCGGATTCCAATGGGACGCGGCGCTCATCGCGGGCATCGATCGCAACGACCCGCATACCGGCTTCACCTTCGGCGTGAGCCATGATTTTCATCTTTTTGGGAGCGCGCCGTAGACTGCGATTGCGCAGGTCGCCCTAGCGCCGGCGGCCATCGCGTGGTATAAAGAAGAGACCGAAGTTTCCCCATGGAGCACTTGGCCCAGTCCGGCCCGCCTGAAAAACGCGAAGGCACCACTTCTTCTGCAGGGTTCCATCGCGAACTCCGCACTTGGGCGCGCGATCTTGTCGTCGCGCTCGGCTTGGCCGTGGTGATCATCGTATTTTTTTATCAGCCGGTGAAGGTCGAGGGCACCAGCATGACGCCTGCGCTGGCCGATCAGGAACGCATCTTTATCAACAAGTTTGTCTATCGCGTGGAGCCGATTGAACGCGGGGATGTGGTGGTCTTTTGGTATCCTCTGGACCGCACCAAGTCGTTCATCAAGCGCGTCATCGGATTGCCCGGGGATCAGGTGGAGATTCGCAAGGGCCGCGTGTACATCAATGGGACGGAGCTCGCCGAACCCTACGTTCCGCCGGAATTTGCCGATCGCTCCACGTACGGCCCCTTGCGGGTTCCCGAGGACGAATACTTTGTGATGGGCGATCATCGCATCAGCTCGAATGATTCCCGGATTTTTGGCCCGGTGCCGGGCAGCTTCATCTATGGCAAGGCCGTGTTTGCCTACTGGCCCATGACGCAGTTCGGGACCATTACGGCTTCCGCGGATTCGCAAAAGAATTAAAGCCGTTGAATATCTTGTGATGAGTGTTCCCGGAGGACACGCTGACGGAGATACCTGTAAGGCCCGCTACGCTCGCCCTGGAGGATGGACGGGTTTTTAACGGACGCGCGGCCGGCGCTTGCACGCGCCGCGGCGGCGAAGTCGTTTTCAACACCAGCCTCACCGGCTACCAGGAAGTTTTCACCGATCCCAGTTATTCGGGCCAGATTGTCTGCCTCACCTACCCGCACATTGGAAACGTGGGATCCAACAACGACGATGAGGAATCCTCGCGGCCGTATATCGAGTCCCTGATCGTCCGGGAGTTTTCCGCGCTGGCCTCCAACTGGCGCTCCACGGATACGGTGCAGGACTATCTGAGCCGCCACAACGTTCCGGTAATCTGGGACCTGGACACGCGAGCTTTGGTGCGCCACCTGCGCAAGGTCGGCGCGCTGCGCGGCGTGGTATCCACTGATGGCACTTCCGCGGAGCAACTCATCGCCGAGGCGCGCGCCCTTCCTTCCATGGCCGGACGGGAGCTCGCCAGCCGCGTCACCTGCCGCCAGCCCTATTCCTGGAGCAAGGGTTCCATTGAATTGACGGCCTCTCCGTGGCATGAGTCCATGGGAGAAGCCGCCGCGCACGGGGAAGCCGAGCGCTTTCACGTGGTCGCGTACGATTTCGGCATCAAGCAGAATATCCTGCGCCTGCTGACGGATCTCAATTGCCAGGTGACCGTGGTTCCCGCGCATACTTCGGCCGAAAGCGTTCTGGCGCTCAAGCCCGATGGCGTTTTTCTCTCCAATGGGCCGGGAGACCCCGAACCGATCACCTTCGCCGTGCAGGCCATCCGCGAGTTGCTCGGAAAAGTTCCCATCTTCGGCATCTGCCTGGGCCATCAACTCTGCGGCCTGGCGCTGGGCGGGCGCACTTACAAGCTGAAATTCGGACACCACGGATCGAACCATCCGGTCAAGAATCTGCTCACCGGGCGCGTGGAGATCACCGCGCAGAATCACGGCTTCGTCGTGGACCCGGACTCCTTGCCGTCCAGCGACGTGGAAGTCACGCACGTGAATTTGAACGACCACACCAACGAAGGCATGCGGCACCGCTCGCTTCCGCTGTTCAGCGTGCAGTACCACCCGGAGGCGTCGCCCGGTCCGCACGATTCGCACTATCTGTTTCACGAGTTTGCCGGGATGATGAGAAAGTTCAAGCACTCCGGCGCTCCACAGCTTGGCGGGGTTGCCAGTAGTTAAGGATTCAGCGAGATTCCATGCCTAAGCGAACCGATCTGAAAAAAATCATGATCATAGGCTCCGGGCCCATCGTCATCGGCCAGGCCTGCGAATTCGATTATTCCGGCACGCAGGCGTGCAAGGCCCTGCGCGCCGATGGCTATGAAGTGGTCCTGGTCAATTCCAATCCGGCCACCATCATGACCGACCCCGAAGTCGCCGATCGCACCTATATCGAGCCCCTGGATCGCGAAGTCCTCGAACAGATCATCGCGCGCGAACGGCCCCAGGCCCTGCTGCCCACCGTGGGCGGCCAGACCGCGCTGAATCTCGCCGTTGAGCTGGCCGAAAATGGGGTGCTCGAGCGCTATGGCGTCGAACTGATCGGCGCCTCCTTGCGCGCCATTAAAGTCGCCGAAGACCGCCTGTGGTTTAAGGATGCCTGCCGCAAGATCGGCCTCGAGGTGCCGGCCTCGGCGCTGGTGAATAACGTTCCGGACGCACTGAAGCTGGCCAGCCAGCTTGGCTATCCCGTGGTCATTCGTCCCTCGTTCACCCTGGGCGGCGCGGGCGGCTCCATCGCCTACAACCGCGAGGAGTTCGCCGAATCCATCGCTCTGGCCCTGGACACCAGCCCGGTGCATGAAGCGCTGGTGGAGGAGTCCGTGCTGGGCTGGAAGGAATACGAGCTGGAAGTCATGCGCGACTTCCGCGACAACTTCGTGGTGATCTGCTCCATCGAAAACTTCGATCCCATGGGCGTGCACACCGGAGATTCCATCACCGTGGCCCCGGCGCAGACCCTTACCGACAAGGAATACCAGCGCATGCGCGACGCCTCCGCGGCCATCATGCGCGAGGTGGGCGTCGAGACCGGCGGCTCCAACGTCCAGTTCGCCGTCGATCCGGCCACCGGCCGCATGGTGGTGGTGGAGATGAATCCCCGCGTTTCGCGCAGTTCGGCGCTGGCTTCCAAGGCCACCGGCTTTCCCATCGCCAAGATCGCCGCGCGCCTGGCCGTGGGCTTCTCCCTCGACGAAATCGCCAACGATATCACCCGCAAGACCCCGGCCTGTTTCGAGCCCAGTATCGACTACGTGGTGGCCAAGATTCCCAAGTGGCAATTTGAAAAGTTCGCCGGGGCGGACACCGCCCTGGGCACACAGATGAAGTCCGTGGGCGAAGTGATGGCCATCGGGCGCACCTTCAAGGAAGCGCTGGAGAAAGCCATCCGCTCCCTCGAGCCGCATAGCCCCTGGCGCGCGCCCGCCGAGACGCCGCATTCCCTCCTGCGCGAAAAGATTGCCACGGCGCGGCCCGATCGCATTCATTGGCTGCTGGTGGCCATCGATCGCGGGCTGCCGCTGGACGAAATCGCCTCCATCACCAAAATCGACCCCTGGTTCCTGCGCCAACTGGACGAGATCGTCGCGCTCAAGAAACGCCTGGGAACGCTCACCTTGGAAACCGTCTCGCCGCAACTGCTGCGCGAGGCCAAGCGCAACGGCGCCAGCGATGAGCAGCTCTCGCAAATCTGGAAGACCACGCCCGCCGCGGTGCGTAACCTGCGCGCCAAGGCCAATATCGCTCCGGTTTTTAAGCGCGTGGACACCTGCGCGGCGGAATTCGAGTCGTTCACCCCGTACCTCTACTCCACCTATGAGGACGAGGATGAGGCCGACACCAGCGACCGTCCCAAGATTGCCATCCTCGGCAGCGGCCCCAATCGCATCGGGCAGGGAATCGAGTTCGATTATTGCTGCTGCCATGCCTCCTTTGCGTTGCGTGAAGATGGCTACGAAACGATCATGGTGAACTGCAACCCGGAAACCGTCTCCACCGACTACGACACCTCCGACCGCCTCTATTTCGAGCCCTTGACCCTGGAAGACGTGCTGGCCGTCGTCGAGCGCGAAAAGCCGCAGGGAGTGATCGTGCAGTTCGGCGGGCAGACCCCGCTCAACCTGGCGCTGGATCTCAAACGCAATGGCGTGCCCATTATCGGCACGGCGCCGGAATCGATTGACCTGGCCGAGGACCGCCGCCGGTTTGGCCGCCTCCTCGATGAGTTG
>Ga0302325_10016572_pt1 | contig 15604 bp, 19 predicted proteins | sample Palsa_T0_2_FD_201948 | JGI IMG/M metagenome (GOLD analysis project Ga0302325, IMG submission 201948) | Peat permafrost microbial communities from Stordalen Mire near Abisko, Sweden - Palsa_T0_2 | ecosystem: Environmental > Terrestrial > Soil > Palsa > Peat permafrost | place: Sweden: Abisko...
TAAAGTTACAAAAGGGGTATTATAACACTATATTGAGATGATGTCGAAAAAGTAGTGCATAGAGACTATCTATGAATAAGTAGTAAACATCTCAGAGCCCCTCCCTAGAGACATTATCAACCGAAAACCCCATCGAAACAGGATCCATGGCCAAAGCCATCCCCAAATTGTAAATTCTGACGGCACCCCAGATCTGATCTGTGCATCTCGAACTTTACTTTGATTAAATCGGTCCCTTTTTGCGTAAATCAAGCGGCTACTGAGGTGCGATTAGGGGCAACAGAGTGCTATAGATTCGCGGCACAAATTAAAAGCGACAGCGAGAAAACTTATAACTCGTGGAGCAATGTCGAAGCGCAATGGATGTCAGAAATATATGATTACTCTGCTCAAATACTTCTATCTGTGGATGACCAGTCACTATCTCTCGCTACTTCTTTGAGAACAAATAGTGTGCAACAAACCACTCATCTCCATTGTTATACGCAAACAACTCTGCGCAACTCTAAAGAATCAGCCAAATCTTCAGGATACCGAGATACCAAATAAAATACAATCCACCGATTGAACCATACATTCGCCTTAGCTCCGTACGTCTCGACTAGATCTTTCTTGGCCTGCGTTTGATTCTTCAAAAGCAGTTTCAACCAATCTTCACATGTCCGAGCGTAGTGTTTTCCTACTATCAGTTTCCTGCAAGCGGTGATATAGGGGTTACCATTGACATGCCATGTCCGTTCGATAGTCAGGTCCCGCTGAAAATACAGAAACAGATCAGCGCTGGGGAACGTTCCTCCCGTAAAGAAATAGGTGCTCATCCATCCTGAACCGTTAACTTCCTCGTTACTAAGGGGGAAGATACCTTCCTCCATATCGTATGGATCGCTTTTATGACAGAATATGTGGACGAATAATTTTCCGCCTGGTTTTAACCAATTTGAAACCTTTTTGAGCAGGAACTCGTAGTTCTTCATATGCTCGAACATCTCAATCGACAAAACTCGATCGAACCTACTTTCGTCAAGTCCGTTGTGTCTTTAGGAGGAATACCGATTCTCGGGGAGGTCATAGTCCTTGACATCCCCGGTAACGACCGTGAGATTATGTAGACCCTTCTTCTGCGCTTGTCCATCGATAAAGGCTTTCTGAGAATGACTGTTACTCAAACTAGTCACCTTCGATTCCGGAAATTTCTCCCTTGTCAGCAGTTGCATAGGCAAAGAGAGGATGAAAGTGGTGAGATACCTCCGCGAGAAATAAACTTAACGAGCCCCATCCACAGCCTAAATCCAACAACTCCATCCCATCAATCAGGCCCGCCTTCACAACATAGGACTCCAACATCTCGTTCTCCGCCTGCTCCAGCGTTTCTTTTGCCGTAGGATACAAGCAGCACGAGTATTTCAATCGTGGTCCTAAACATCGTTCAAAAAACCCACTGCTCACTTCGTAGTGCTGTTGGTTTGCCTTATCCGTTTCTGTTGTCAGTTACCCTGGCCAGTGTGATAGCAAGGAGTAGTACCAATGGCTATAGGACGCTCCTTGAGACGTGAGACGTATTGCATTTTCTTTTGCATTGATTCGGTGCAGGAGGGGGACGACATCTGTTGGAGTCTCACAGCGAGTTGTTGACGGATTCCGAGGCGTAGAAGGGGGATTGGAATCCACCCGTTATCGAGAAGGGGTTCTAACGTGTTAGACTTAGATACAATGGGCGATATACCGTACCACTCTGTCATGATGGTGGTGAGTGCTGTGGGTGGGAACGGAAGATGGCGAGGTCTGGAAAAGAGATCTGCAGGGACCGCGGGATGACGATTAGATTTTGAGCACGTTACGGTAGACTTACAACGATATTTATTTAAGTATTTACGACTCTACATATTTACGTGAAACTTGTCGCATCGAGTCCAGGACAACAACAGACAACCAAAAATCTTCAAGAATGAAGCCTCGAATATCCACACAACAGGTCCTATGAGGAAATCCATACTCAACACTTCAGATGGCTACTTACCCGCCAAAACAAAGAAATTCGGCTGCGAAGCAATCTACATCCCTGGCGAAGACGATTCCACCCCCGGAACATGGACTTTCCATCAAAATTACAATCAAGGTACACGCGCTCTTTCCTCTGTTCTCATCCCCAGGAATCATATGGAAACGTCTTGCATTGCCATGGACAGCCCTGGAGCCAGAGGAGAAAGAGGCAGACGCGCCCGTCAAGGCAGTCAATAAACAATTGAAGAAAGCAGAGGCGTATTTAAGGGATGCTTACCCTGATGCTCAAATCCCCCAGGATCTTCTGAAGGAGCATTTATCTGAGTCAATTAAGGATTTGGATGAAAGGGCAGTTAATCTCACACAGGGGGAATTGTTGGGACTGGGGATCACCAGGATCACCAGGTATGCGACGGGGAGGAAACATCCCGGAAGATGGCATGAGTTCTTCGTGGCCTTTCCCACGGGGAAGATGAAGTCACATATCAGTACCTTACTATCATGTAATGAGAGTAATTATTAGGCGTCGCTTCTGTACAGTGGCAAGAAAAAGAGTTGGACGGTGGGAAGACGTTGCGAGTTCCTTATTTGGGGGAGAAATATACTCTTGAAGCACCGTTTCAACAACCGATCGAACAAATTGTATTCCCAACCATGGCTAGAGATGGGATTTTCAATGGTGATCACACACTTAAGGACATTTATTGATCTTAGAATTCTTTGCTGTTCGAACGATGAATGAAGTCACTATACTGAGTGGCTATCGACTAGCCGGGGAGCAGGTCTCCGTCGAGCCATGTCTTACTCTCCCCACGACAACATCGAAAACTACCTTCTCTCGGAAGATATCAGACTTGACATTCGACACATTAGGATCCAAAGTTATCGTCATCACAGACAACGGCTACTGGACTGTTTTTGAGATCTTTGTAAGGACGGGAAGGTTCTCAGGATCTTCCTCTGGACACATCGAAATTTCTTCAAGTCACAAGACTTGTACAGGATGGTGGAAGATGGCATGGATAGATCATACTGATGAGGTTCTCGTTGCTGAGAGCTATAGTTTACATCTCCTCGATGTCATGGTGCCTTTCTCATTATAATATGATTCTAAAAGTAGACTCGTGAATCACGGTTATTGCTTAATTTGGAGCAATGTATAGGTCTTACAAGACTTGAAGGTCTTGAAACGGCTGCGTACGGTCTTCTTACGACATCGGAAATAGTCATTGTTGACAGCACCGACTGGAAAATCCAACTGCGACAGAAACATCGAAGTGATCTAGATCCTTCCCTATTGATGAAGACGTTCTTCGCAGATAATAGTAAACCTTGTGCTCACGCAGTTCTAATTTACAGTCACCAACATCCTTCTCTATTCAAGATTGAATGCCGTTATCACGGTACATCAGATCATCCAGGATATCGAGTTGTCATGGGCCGATACACCTTTCCTTCTACCGATGTTTCGCTCCCAAGCGAATCTCCCGAAACTCATGCCGAATCTCGGACTAGTTATTGTTCCTCCGGAGGACGTATTGAACCAAACTGATTCTGAAGCACTAGAGGACCTCTCAATTACGACACACAGGTTAGTATCAGATCTCAGTATAGTAGGGGATATGTATGCCAAGGAAACGGACATTGTTCATGACTTGTCTGTTCAGAAAGGGACAAGCCACAGGAATAGAAGGAAAGGTCAAGGATTAGGATGGTCAAAACCGGTGTCGGAATTAGATAAAAGTGACGACGACTTGGCTCCGGAAAAGGGTCACTGGAACCTGAACTTCACCCCAGTCGCAAATTGTGTTCTTCCAGTCACTCCGATATCCGAGTCGACCCCAACACAAGTGTCTCTACAACACCTGCGGACACAAATTCTCGATAAAATCACCAATGACTCACGATTTGAGACACTGTAACCTCCCTCCTAATCCAGACAGGATTGACGTTAGATTACCTCAAAAATCTCAGGACATGCTTTTCGTTCACCCTGATGAGCTGACTTCCGCTATTGAGCAAGTAGCGCATCAACTTGAAGACAAGGGATTTCAGATACAGCATCTTCGTATCGCTTCTTCGAATTTAGATGAGGATCCGGAAGACGATCCAGGGAGTATTTCGTGGATATACAATCATCTCCTCTCCAGTCTTCCCAGCCAGGGTCTCACAGCACAACAGATCCGAACGAAAGAGCGACTAATGCGGGAGACAGCCGTAAATATCGGTCTCTCCAACATCGGCGTATTAAAATCGGATCACACCACCGAGACTATTGAGCCCCTCCGTAGTTTAAGACGGTTCATCCACATCGATCCAGAAGTTTCATTATCTGACGCCGCGAGCCAATTATTGGGGAAATGGGATGAGCCAAATCACATTGAAACAGCACAAACCGAAGTCAATGTACGAAAGCGGAGACGCGTCCAGTTGCCGGCGTCACAGCAGGAAGTTGTAGTGCTTGATACACCGAGAATGACGAGGTCGAGGGCGATGATGGAGCAGATGACTCTGTCGCAGCCTGAGAGGGGAAGGCATGGTGGACGGAATCTGAGGCCAAAAACTAGGAGATCTGGGTTTTAGTATGGGATATCCATGGAGAACATCTGTATCATACCGTCAACCAATTCATAATGGTAATCAAGAAGCAAGTTTGAACAAGATAACTGAGAATCGATGTATTTGATTTAATACTTAGCGCATATGCAATCTGTCCATGTCCGTCGTGTATCTCTATATTTACATCCCGCTTTGTGCTTGAATCTGTCAACAATTAGTTAAACCATGCGCTCAGGAAGCGATAAATCATCAACTGGAACCTGCTGAGTCTCGCCAACCGTCGTTTCACCACTCGAAGCTCGACTTTCAGCTGCCAATGTTCTTCCCCAGCTCAAATGACTAGGAATATGTCCCCCATGCATATAGGACGAGATATTATCATTGTTCATCACTGGTCTCCGCGCTACTTGGTGTTGTGAGGGAATTTGTAGATGCTCAGATTGCTGACCGTTCCCGTATTTGGTTTCCTGTTGGGAATAGTGTTTACTTCGTGAGGGTGGTAATGTCGCTAGGTCATATTTGTCTTGGTCGCCGTTTACTTGTTCATAGTCAAGAACTTTCATGAACAAGTAGAGTCCAGTAGCTAGGAATGCTCCCAGTATTGGTCCAACCCCTAGACAACGTAAGTTTTGACAAAAGCACGGAAGTACAGTAGATCCAATGATAAGAGTCAAATGTATGCAAGACGACATCTGGCCCTAAGGAGCGCGCTGGATTCAGACTTCCGCCTGTATAATATACTCCCGCCAATTCTGCCATAAATAGTGCCACTCCAATCCCAACAGGAGCAAGGAAAGTGGCGCGATGCTTTTCTGCCGCCAACATGAAAACCACAAACACAAGCTCCGCCGTCATAAACATCTCAAGAAACAATCCTACGCATTAAACACATCTCAATCTCAAATACCTTGCGCGGTGCTGATATCTCCACCCAATCTCGTGCGAACATATAGACTTCCGGGGAGAAGGGCATTAATGAGAGCCGCAGCGGTGATTCCGCCCAACAATTGCGCAACCACAAGAAGCACAGCTCTAGCGGGGGTAATGGCTTTGACTAGCGCCAATGCAAGCGATATAGCAGGATTAAACAATCCCCCTGAAATGCGAAAGAAGACCCATACATTGACCATGAGCGAGAACCCGAATGATAATGCAATGAACATCAGATTGGACGTATTAACACTGCTGGTCGTTGAGGCTTGTGAAGCTGTAGGTGGTGGACTATTATTGTTGAGATTCGCAATCTGAGTCCCTGCAAACGCGAAAAAGAGGAACATTGTCGTGCCGATGAATTCTCCTACCATTGCGACAAAATCTATTTCACGTTCAGGAAGGGAAGTAAGGAGAGGTACGATTTTTCGCCTTGATGCCTTTTGGTCCAAATCGGCGATTGACTGCTTTTGGAATCGTCGATAAACTCCCGTCGTCGGCAACCATTTTCATATGTTTGTCCTTCTACGTATAGCACGCTGTAGTGTTTTGGGCGACGGCCCCAAGTGCTCTCGTCGTCTATTATATCCCAATGCATTTCAGATAGCCATCAACCTCGTAGCGTCAGATCTGCGCCCACTTCCTGACGTCATGAACCTAAAAGGGTCGCAAACTTTATTTACCTACGATCTGGTTACTTGATGACGAAGTCACAATCGCAGCAGGATATCATGCCAATCGCTCGATGTGGCGTTGGTTGGCTCAAGTGTGGATCTATCAGCCGGCGGAGACTGGTGGTGGTTTCTAAGTGTCCGAGAGGCTGAATACCTTGCGTGTGGTGGCGCTAGTATCAGCCCTTTTCCTGGAAACTATTACGCCGGTGCGGGACAGCTCTGGAGCGGCTGTCGGGGGATTACGACGTTCTAGCGAATAGCGGCCGCTCGGGGGTGAGAACGTCACAGAATGCATCCACCCACTAGTACTTCATTCATATGTCGGTCTATCGCGCCTGTCAGAAGGGTTTTGCAATGCGACACACCCGAGCTCTCAAGCACAACAAGATGTATTTCGCATACGTCACACGGGAAGCGGAAGAATCTTATATCTCAGTTCCATACAACTATTAATGAGCACAAGGTAGTATATATTAACAATGCGAATTAACCTTAATCCAACTACTTTTGTCCCAATGTCCCCATGATTACATTGTTTCCCAGGTTCCTGGTAGTCCTACTGTTTTAAACATATGATTGCACCATTAGCATCGTACAATCCCGTTGCCACAAGCACTCCTTCCTTAGCATCAATAAACCCGCCCGTGGCCCCAGCAAACCATCCCCCATCATCCTGTATCTCCGTCTTCACACGCCACGGCTCTTTATAATTCTTCGCCTCATAGAGCCCTTCATCTTTCGGATCCTTCTCCAAGTTGTCGTGTGAATATCGCACACTCACAATCCAACTTGGTGCATTCGCCACTCCCTTCGCAAACTGTACCAACTTAAGTATATTGGGGTGAACTCCAGCCGTTATGCAACTGTTTCCCCAATTGTCTTTATCAATGTACCCGTCCGCGTTGAAGTGAAGATTATCCGTGAATCCATTGATTGAAACGAATTCCTGGAAGTCGAGTTTGTTGTCTGCCGTACGAGCGTACACACCAAATCCCCCCCTTGCGGATTCTGCAATGAATACTCTCTCTAAATCCGGAGATGCTGTGATTCCATTCGCTACCCGTTGTAACGACACTGCCGTCCTGGCTTTCATAACTGGTTCCGAGAAGTCGATAAAGGCAGTATATGACAAAGGAAGCTGAGAGTACGTTTCGAACATATGTGCGAATTTCGTATCCGCACGACGAAATCGGTGATCATTAGTGACGTAGAATTGCGTCGACGAAACCGGTAGAATCGCATTTGCATTGCGGATAAGGGAATGTGAGATTGTTTTATGCCATGTGAACTTGGGGATTTTGGAATGCGATACATGGAACACTTCGATTGTACTTTGGTTTCTTCGTGCGTTGGTCATGAATAAAGTCGAATGATGTCTGTCATGGAAGAATGCCCCGCCAAGAGGATGGAAGTCATCTGATTCAAGCATTCCAAGGTCGACTTTCTGGAGTTTCGCCGGCTTGGAAGTGTAGTCAACCAAGATCAACCGTCCCTTTGGATTTGGATCCTCCAGCGGGCCCTACAGTCAATTCTCATGCTCATTATGTGGTATGAACGAAAGTACCATGACAGTATTCCATTTCCGTCGATTAGCGTCACAAGTCATTAAAGCCAATCCCCTTTCCCTCCATTCAATGACGTCCTCACACATCCCGCCTCCAGGCACCGTGATCGTTGAACATGACCACCCAGGATGATACTGCGAGGCAAATTGCGTGGGAAACCAGAAATATATCTGCCCGAAATGGAAACGCCATAGGGCCATGAGTATGAATGGAAGGGCATTGAAGAAGAACTTGGTCAAGTTGAAGTGCATATTGTACCGGCCGACTCGAATGGTTCCTGGAGGCCAATCGCTAGATAATCAGCTGTGCGCTTCGGAGGGATACCTTTGAGGGACTTGAGACGCTGGAGCTGCAGCGGGTTGGCCCGTTGGCTTAGGAGGATTGTCCATCCCGGTAGGACCAGCGCAAGAGACAAGTATTCAGAGAATCGGCTGACCGGAGCAACGAGTCTGAAAACTCGAGGCTGGATGAGCGCTTTCTGCGCACGTGCCTAAATTGGAGATGATCAATTGGATGCAACTAGAAAGGCTAATGGCTCCGCCTAATAGCATATATTTTGGCGAAGACTTTGCCTAAAAGGATGGCCTAAGGGCTTTCTAAGAACGAGACATTTCTCAGGTGATAGCAATCGGGACTCAATTTGAGAGAAATTAACAGTTTGTCCAGAAATCATGTATCTTAAGCTTAGGATAGGATAACAATGTGGAGGGCGTGAATGCAAATCAGTGAGATAGAAAACATTGTAGAGATTACTCTGGCTCAGATGTAGTCTGCATATTGTCTATCGAGTTGTCTAGAACACTAAATCTGAACAAGACAAGCTAACATGAAGCTCGAGGCCTGGAATGATAGTACATGAAATTGAGACCTGCAATCTGACGTGATCCAAAGCACTTCCATAGATGTCAACTTCCTTGGAATCACATACGGTACAGCGACGAGAAAATCCTTGGCAGGAAGCGCTGTGGGGTCTAATATATACTCGCGGGATTGTAAGTGAGATGTCCAAAAGTGGTCCGAGCGTTGAATTGTCAAATTTGAAATCCCAAATGTAGCCCAAGCGCTCGGGCCTCTGTGCAACGAAACAGGCCTTGAGACAAACACGGAGGCAGACACACACATCCAGTACAACTCTAATCATCACCGGCATCAACACAACGCCATTTCACTCTTTCGTCGGCCACAATTTTAACTTTCGTTCAGTATTCTCGATAGCACAACTGACACGGCACGTATTGACGATCACGCGATACTTAAAGCGTGAGGAGAATTTTGCCTTATCATGTCGCAGAGAAGTGTGACTGACAATTTGCCTGCTACGCCGAAGACTGAACGACCGTTGACGCCGACTGTTCAAGCGCATTCTATGCCCCTTACACCGCGGCCATCGTCGGAGAAACTTCGATCTCTACCTCGGTCGCGCTCCGGTTCACATGCCTCGGGAAAGTCAGCAGCATCCAAGGTATCAACCATGAGAAAAGGTGAAGAGCTCTCGCAAGGGGCAATTCTTATTGGTATGGATGAAAATGATACAACCACCGTAGGCAGAACAACCACCGAGTCCAAACGCTCGTCCTCTAGCAATACATCGCGCCATCATCGCTCTGAAACAAACGACACCGACCACGACGACTCGGATGATAACGGCCATGATAATGAAAAACAAATTGAGAGGCACGAGCCCATTCCTAGTCGACGGTCAAATTCGTCGTCCACGGCAGGCAATCGACCAAATCTCCCGGCAGTCATGTTGGTCGATCGACGTCGATCGACTTCCACGTCATCCATTGAAAGCAACAGCACCTCCTCGCTTCGTCAACGCACCTCGTCCGTAGAATCATCGTCTCGTGCGAAACGCAAACATACTCCTCGACCCTCTGATCCCCTCGAAACAACGCCGACTAGAGAAGAAGAAGACATCGATAGACGACACAGCGCCACGGAATTCCAAAAGTTTCGCGACCAGTTGCATTCCATTCCAAGCAATCCGGCATTGCGCACGAATACGGAAGAACAATTACATCCGAATCCACACCATCCGAAGACTAAGACCGAGATATTGAGGATTGAGAGGGTCTATACTCCGGTTGCGTTGCCGAGCAAACACACCGTCAGTGATATTACAAATTATGATGTTTTGATTCCGAGGTTTAGTCCTGTTTATCCCGTTCTGTTGAGGGACTTTGGGATCAATGAGGGAGAATGGAATGGGTTTATCACACGAGTCAATCGGTCTTGCATGGAGGCTTTTGATCCGTTTCGATGGAGCAATATTGTTGTTAATATGATTGCCGTCCTGAGTTTTTGGATTTCAGAATGGTTCATGCCGAATTTGACGAAGAGGGTATGTCACCCAAGGTCAATCTAATCCTAGAAATTGATGGAGTTGGAAAAGTATATCGAGGAGATCAATCGAGGTCCATGGCGAGAAAGAGGCGTTCAAATCATCTCCCTGCGACGAACTGCGTACTTGAATGTGTGTATCTGCATAGCCTTGCAACTGACATGTAGATTGATATCGAGCTACAAACCTCCATACTTCATGAATCGAAAAATACACTTCCAACGGTATAATGCGTCCAAATCTATCCTGATAATAGGATACCGTACAAGACGTAGTAATCACAAAACACACAAGAACTACCAGCAATCCCATTTCTCCAGGAATGTCTCTCAACACAAGCACAGCAAGCAATCCGAATTCTCCGTCGATTCTCCAAGGTGGATCTCGTAATAGGTCAGGTACAGGAGTGAATAGTCGTACAAGCTTGGTGGATAGGTATAACGGCACGGGTGCTGTTTGATATCAGGTTTATAGTTTCTTCTGTCGGGGGGGTAAATTTTGGGGGATACCTGTGTTAGGAAGTGCATTATAGGATTAATTCAAGACTAGTGTCGTAGCGTGTCGGATTCAGGTCATAAAGTCGTATCTTCAATCTGTTCAAATGATCGACATCGCGAACCGTCAACCCGAAATCATCGACGTCAACATGCTCCAGCGGATAGCTCCATTCGCCCCTCGAGCGACGCCATGCCTGCGGGCTCCAGTTCCTGCCATATACCGTCCTTTCTCGACATCTCTTTCTCGCCGTTCAGACCCTCTGCCGTCTCTTCTGGAAGACGTATCCTCGCCTCTTGAAATCACATCCGTCCTCCGTAATGGAAAGGGCTTCAAAATCCGCTCCCTCCAAGATCCCGAACCGCACACAATCCACGGCAACGTAATCCTCCTCGACGGAGAATACTTCCTCTGGCGTCCGAAACTCGCATCTCCGCAAACGGGTACGCTAGACATATCACCCGAGGCATGGGGTATTTTTGACGTGATTTCACCCAAACCAGGTACGTCTTAGAATTTGCCTAGCTGATGGAAGAAATTCTGGTACTAGGCACGGGGAACAGGATCATGTATGTACAGAGAGTGAAGGAGGCATTGGCGAAGATGGGAATACAGGTTGATGTTCAAGATACGGTATGTATAGATCTTGTATGCGTACTAATTTTAGAAAAATGCTGCGAGTTTGTTTAATTTGTTGCAGGCCGAAGGGAGGAGTATTGCGGCCGCTTTGCTGACGCAAGAAAGTATCGATAATATCAATCTGAATTGAGATATTTCAGAAGGAATAACTGACTTGATTCAGGCATAGGGGAATCAAAAATTGAATATCGTATACTTCTGACCAACGCGGTCAAGCCAAGCCGATTCTGCGAGAAGGCCAGGTCGTTTTCTACAAACTTAGGGAACACAATTGCGATATAAATCTAAGGATCAATTAATATCTCTATAAAGCATGAACAATTGCGCCAATCTATGCCAATGATCTAACTAGTCTGTAGTGTTCTCTGCTTCGCCCGGGATTCCTCAGGATGATAAAGGGCTCTATGATACTGCACAGGCCATTTTACATCAACACCTAGATCATGCGCCGCCTTGAGCGGAAAGTTAGGATCTCTCATGAACTCCCTCGCCGCAAAAATAACATCCGCATCTCCGTTGTCCAAAATCTCATTCGCCTGAATTCCCTGAGTGATGATACCAACGGTTCCCACCGCAAGCCCAGGGACCGCTTTCTTGACTGCCGACGCAAGAGGGACTTGGAACCCTGGTGCGGCGGGGATCTGTTGGTCCCTGTGATTCCCTCCGGAGGATACGTCGAGGAGATCGACACCCTCTTTGACGAGATGTTTAGCTAGTTCGACGGTCTGGTCGGAATCCCAGCCTTGGCCTTCGGGAAGCCAGTCTGTGCCGCTAACACGGTAAAAGAGTGGCATGGTAGAGGGAATGGCTTTGCGTACTGCGCGGGTTACTTCGAGTGGGAAACGGATTCTGTTTTCGAGAGATCCGCCGTATTCGTCGGTTCGCTTGTTCGTGGCAGGTGAGATGAATGAGTGGAGGAGATATCCATGAGCAGAGTGGATCTCAACGAAATCTACACCTGCTTGGACTGCACGCTTCGCGCCGTCGACAAAAGCCTGTGTGATTCCGTGAATCTGTTCAACAGACAATTGTTTGGGTACAGCGTGTGTCTCGTCCCATTGTTCTGTCGACGGACCCCAGACGTTGTTGGGCCATCCTCCAGCAGCTTCATCGGCAAGACAGGTACCCAACCAAGGAGCCACGGTGCTTGCCTTTCTTCCAGCATGAGCCAATTGAATACCCACTTTCTGTCCCATCGCATGAATGAACTCGACGACTTTCCTGAGTGGCTCGATATGGGAATCATCCCAGATTCCGGAGTCTTCTGGGGTGATTCGACCTTCGGGTACGACCGCCGTCGCTTCGATCATGACTAAGCCGGGGCCGCGATAAGCCATGTTGCCGAGATGGACAAAATGGTAGGGCGTAAGATGGCCGTTGTCAGCGGAGTATTGACACATGGGTGCAATCCAGAGACGATTGTGGAAGGTCGTCCCGCGAAGAGTGATAGGTTGGAATAGCTTGGGAATAGTCGCAGGCCGGTTCGCCGAAGCAGGGATATCGTTGTTGGGTGTTTGTCCCGTGAGAATGGTCCCAGCTGGAGGATCTTGGATAGGATTGAACCATGGCAAATTGGGGGTTCCTCGGTTGGCTGGTGATCTTGTCATTGCTCAATAAACTGAATTGACTGAGTTGACTGGCTGAACGAACTTGATAGTCTTGGAGAGATTGAATGAAGAGGGCCTTCAGTCTTCAAAGGGGTATTTATACTTCGAGAGAAACTATTGCGAGATATATCAGCGTTTTCTTTGACGTATTTGTAATCACGTAACTGGAGCTTGACCTGGTGGCGGCGGATCGTCTTCCGGCGCCGGAGAATTACCGCCGCCAGCCTCCCGACGCACGTTAAAGTCCGACAGGCTTAATTTGTAATAAGCGGAACTTGGACCACCGGGAGAATGAGCTTGGAGATCTTTCAATTTGGTGTCCGGATCGAAGCGAATCGAAGAATACTTGACGACTGCAAAGGGTCAACAAGTCGCACGGTGCTTTCAATGAGGAGGTGACGGACAGGCCGCCCGAAATTAAGGACGCCGAAGGGTCGCAGTTTGGGAAAGTCGGACTTTGCGATTGCGGAAGGATGACACAACAGTGAGATATGTCATGCAGTGGGGATTATCTGACTGCCGATGAACTATCTGTCCCCTTGAAGCGCTGTGTTTGAAGATAATTCCAAGGCGAATCAGGACAACGGGCAAGCAGCATCTAGTCCGTGGACGTCACCTTGGCCCTGAATTCTATGTGCATATAGAAAATAATATCAGATCCAAACGAAACGTTGTTACTTAATCAGTAGAATACTCCAAAACACATGCTTATTATGCTCTCCAGTGCGCCAGATATCACCTCTCCAAGCTATCCAAAATCTCACTCTCCCTAACAACCCGCTCCCAATCCAAAATATACCGTACAGTTCCTCTATCCCCCGCAGTCGGATCCCTTGGCGCCGGCACCCTCGCATCGCCTTCCTCTTCATCCCTCAAGCCTCTTCGAATCTGAATCTGCATATTCATAAATTTCGATAAAGGAAACTCCTGACCTACGTGCGTCATAGCAAGATGATGAATATACAAGTCCAGTAGATCAATCATCACAAGATCCACGTCTGTTTGACGAGCCTTGAATGAACGGTAGGGTATGGTGATGGGGAGCGAGTGCAGGAGACAGGAGAGGTGGATGTAGGCCAGGGCGAGGATATGCGGAGGGTGTTTTAGTGGGGCAAACGTTCTGTATCCATCGAGACTTATTATCCATGCCTGATTCGCTATTTTCTTGGACACTAACAACGTTAGTCCGGACACTGAAAGGGCTACATTTGAGATATTTTGTGAACTTTATGATGTATGGTTGGGGATGTCGGGTCCTGAAATCAAATGAAGCTGTCTCCAAGACATGTCTTTCATAAATAATGACCTTTTTCCTCTGTTCTTCCAAGAACTAGGACGTTAGCTTGCATGTATAGAGAGGATCAACCTGTGACTCGGGGTTGATTTCTGGGCCATTAGGATGTCGGACCTTGTACCCTACGAATAATATTTCTCGTAACTTCTTCAGTGTGTCTTCTTGTTTACATGCCACAAATAAACATGCCGCAGCAACATCCTGTTATCAGCGCCCGCACCACAGAGTATCAGGAAGAAGTTTTCTTACAGCGAATTGAAGTTGAAAATCGCTCATTCGATTAAACAAGTGAAATCTCAGATACAGCATCATGGCGGTTCCTATCGTTCTTATCGGACTACAGTCAATACTTCCTCGCAATCTGGGAGACAGAGACGTACCATTGCAGTTGGGTCGCTACTTCCTCGATCCAATAACATGCCTGTAACCGTATTTGCACCTGCTTCGGTTCTGGCAACACCGGCGTTGTGAGCCGCGTTGTGAGCGCAGTAATCTGCTTGGAAGTGAAATAAGGATACGAAGGCTGCAGGACGATTGGATGTGGGTCCTGTGGTGGTTGCGACGACGGCGAAGGTGGTGTCTGCGGTGTTGGCATCATCCTCGCCTTGGATGCTCTCGCTGCCCACAGACGATCAATCCCTGATGCTGAAAGAGATTCGGGTTCGGTTGCTTCGGCAACGGACCCTCCCAACTAAAAAGGGGCCAGTGCGCAGCGGCCAAATAACACGGCAGGGATCGCCGGAGGCAACAATCAAATTTCATCCGTTGCTCCTACTTCTGCGCCGCTTCACCTTTTGCTTCTTTCGCTGCAATCTCATCTCCAAACCCTTTCATTTTGCACTTTTGCTCATCTTTCACTGGGACGTATTCTATCTTGATTGAACCTGCAGAATCCATTGTTTCGGAATGGAATTCGCGGGCTTTACTTGCGAAGTATTAGATGATGACCGGATACGGTTTACTCGAAACCCAAGGACCGAACGTATCTCCCATCTGATATTTTCTATGGCGAATATCTGATTATAGAATCTCTGCCGCCTGCTCATTATGGATTTGGACCCAAGAAAAACTCTTGTATCTCCTGTCTTTCCATGATTTGACGATAGTTGAAATCCCATTTCACAACATGATACGTGTGTTCGTCGGCCCTCGGGGCTTGCAGCAAACTATCCAGATTGTAGCAATGTTTCCAATCGTCGGAAAACCCAAGCAATACCGGCCAATAAGATGCTCATTTACTCTCGTCGACGGGTCCGAATTGACAGCCCAGACAGCCGCTCAATACATCAACCTCGCTGCCTTCCAAGATCCATGTATGCAGCCTCATCTCCTTTGTATAACCAGTAGTTCCGCAACCCAAACGCTTCATGATCATCATCAATCCCAAATCGGGCAAGGGCAAGGCCGTTGAAATGTTCAAATCATATGTCAGACCTATTCTTGAAGCTTCGGGTTGTAACGTGGTGGAGAGGGACCAAATGGATGATGAAACACAA
>Ga0302325_10016573_pt1 | contig 15603 bp, 12 predicted proteins | sample Palsa_T0_2_FD_201948 | JGI IMG/M metagenome (GOLD analysis project Ga0302325, IMG submission 201948) | Peat permafrost microbial communities from Stordalen Mire near Abisko, Sweden - Palsa_T0_2 | ecosystem: Environmental > Terrestrial > Soil > Palsa > Peat permafrost | place: Sweden: Abisko...
TTCGAGGTGATGGGAATCCAGCCGCTGCTCGGCAGGTTCTTTACTTCGGGGGACGATCGGAGGCACGTGCCGGCCGCGGTGCTCACCTATTCGTGCTGGAAGCGGTGGGGCGCGGAACCCGGGATCGTCGGAAAAACGGTGACGATCAACAGGTATCCGTTGACCATTGTCGGGGTGTCGCCCAAGGCCCTCATCGCGCCGGTGATGTTCGGGCTCGGCGCCGACGTGATGGTGAACCTAGGCGCTCCGGCCAGGATAGGGGGAGCCTCGCTCGATGACCGTGAAGAGCGTTCCCTGCTGCTGCTCGGCCGTCTGCATGCGGGCACCACCCGCCGGCAGGCTCGCGCGGAGGTGCGGGTATTGTGGAGTCAACTCGCTGCCGCCTATCCGAAGGCCGAGCGAAACCGGACCGCGGATTTGACCAGCGCCACTCTTCTAGCGCCGGACGAAATGGAAACGGCGCGGCTGATCCTGGCGGTATTGATTGCAGCTGCTCTGCTGACGCTGTCGATCGCGTGCGCGAACGCGGCGAATTTGATGCTGGCGCTGACGACCGAACGGCGGCAGGAGGCATTGATCAAGACTGTGTTGGGAGCCTCGCGATGGCGGCTTATTGGCGAATTCCTGAAAGAGACCGCCGTGCTGTGCGCGGCCGCTGGAGTGTTGGGTTATGCGATGGCCCTGGCGGCGCTCGCATTTTTGTCCAGATTCGAAGCCCAGGTCCCCGTCATCGGGTCCGTACGGATTGCCGCGGACCTGCATCCCGGCTTGTTGGTCGCGGCATTAACTCTGGCGCTCATTGTTCTCGCCAGCATCGGGAGCGGACTCGCGCCCGCGCTGTACGCCTCCCAGCCGAATCTTGCCAGCGCGTTGAGCGGCGAGATCGCGATCGGCGGCACGCGGCGCGGAGTCATCCGCAATACCATGGTTGTGATTCAAGTCGCACTTTGCACATTGGTGCTGGTGGGAACGGGCCTATGCTGGCGCAGCCTGGACAATTTACGGCGGGTGGATCCAGGTTTCTCGGGGAGAAGGATCGTAATGATTTTTCCCGATACCGAAGGGCTTTCGAAAGATCAGGGGTTCAGGCTCCAGGACGAAATGCGCCGACTCGTAAAGCAAATCGGCGGCGTTGAATCCGTGTCGCTGGTTCGTAGTATGCCGCTCGGCGGATTCGGTGGGAACGACTTTGCGCACGAGGAAATCCGGCTTACCGATGGTCCCGCGAGCGGTCAGAAAGCGTTCGCCTATTCGACGGCCGTCGACCAGGATTATTTTTCCACGCTTGGCATCCGCGTGCTGGCAGGCCGACCGTTTCGCTCCTCCGACATGGAAAACAGCGCCGAAGTAATCGTGATCAACCGCTTCATGGCGGAACAATACTGGCCCCACCAGGATCCTCTCGGCAGAACCATTCGGATCGCCCACCGGCTCCTCACCATCGTGGGCGTGGCGGCGGACGGTAAGTATGGCGATCTGGATGAGCCGCAGCTTCCCTTTATGTATCACGCGCTCGGCCAGCGCTATCAATCCGACGTTACGCCGATCGCGCGCACCAAGGGAGATCCACGGTTGTGGGTCGAACCGATTTCGCGCGCGATGCGCCAATCCGGGTTGAAGCTGCCGCTGCCTCCAGTCACCATGGAAAGCTGGATGAATTTAACGCTGTTCTATCCGTTGCTGGCGCTTGCCTCGGTGGGCGGGCTCAGCATAGTGGGGATGTTGCTTGCGACGGCCGGCCTTTACGGAGCGATCTCGTACTCCGTCGGCGAACGCGGGAGAGAGATAGGGATTCGGGTCGCGCTGGGAGCCCGGCCGGCTCAGTTGATGCAGCTTCTGTTTCGGGAGACATTGCGCATCGCGGGCACGGGTGTGCTGGCGGGCCTGGCGCTTGGCGTTGCCGCGAGCGCGATTTTCCAGTCGCAATTCTACGGGATTCACCGGCTGGAGTGGTATGTGCTCACGCCGGTTGCAATGGCCATGATGGCGGTCTCGCTCGCGATCGCGTTTGCGTCGGGATGGCGATGGACGCGCATGAATCCGATGGATGCCGTTCGCCATGCGTAGAGTTCTTCAGCCGCCGCCACCGGCGCCGCATGTATGTGCAATTCCTGCCTGACATGCGGCAAGAGGTGCCCGTAAGCCGGCTACAGTTGGACAGTGATCGCCAGTCTGAAGCTCGGATAACTGCGGTTGCAAAGGTAGTACCCGTCGGCATAGTCGATGTAAACGTCATCGGTGGCGTACCAATTCGCCGCCCACGATCCTGGCCATGGATCCACGAGCAGGAACCAAAAGCCTCCGTAAGAGAAGCGCGGATACCCCATGTAGATCACCGGCTCGCCCTGCATCCGGAAAAAGTGTTGGCTTCCGAAACTGACGTTGTAGGTGCTCTGAGGAATGAAGTAACCGCCATAGCCTCCACGCTGCGCCCAGGTGCGATGATCGGAGGCCCAATTACGATCGCCATCCTGCTGCCAGCTGCTATGCGCCTGCCAGCCGCCGCCCTGTTTGAGCCATCCCTGCTGCTTCTGCCACGCGACTGCCTGCGGCTGGGTGGGGTGCCCTTGCGTTTGCTGAGCCGGCTGAGCCTGATGGGCCTGCTGCGACTTAGGTTGTTGCTTGGGAGCCTGATGGGCCTGCTGCGACTTGGGCTGTGGCTTGGGAGCCTGGTGGGCCTGCTGCGACTTGGGTTGCTGTTTGGCAGCCTGGTGAGCTTGCTGCGGCTTGGCCTGTGGCTTGGGAGCCTGGCGGGCCTGCTGCGGCTTGGCCTGTGGCTTGGGAGCCTGGTGGGCGGCTGGTCGCGCGGCCTGCTGTGGCTTGCTCTGCTGCTTTTCAGGTTGAGCTTGTTTTTCGCCTTTCTCCTCGTGCTGGGCGTAAGCAGGGACAATCGTCCCGAAAAGCAGAATCAGGGCAGCGGTACTTGTAGTTCTAAGGAAATACATGTCAATCGTCTCCGTTAAGGTCGTTACTTGTGTATGCACGCGGACGGCCAGTACGCCGTAGCGAAAACATGCGGGTGCGACGTGCGATAATTTCAGCGGAGTGCAGAACATTTCGTCGGTAGCTTGTTTTCTCGTGGGGCTGGCGCTGGGAGTGCTGCTGGCATGGGTCTGGTTACGGTCCAAGGCGCAGCAGGCCTACCAACGCGCCAAAGCGGAGTGGGAGCCCGAGCGGGCCGTGCTGAACGAGCGGCTGCAAAACCGCGAACAGCAATATCGCGAACTGCAGGCCGCACTGGAAGATGCGCGCCGAAAGCTGGCGGATACCTTCAAAGCGCTCTCGGCCGAAGCTCTGCAGAGCAACAACCGGGCGTTTCTCGACCTTGCAAAAGCAACGCTGGACCGCGCGCAGGAGGCCGCCCACGGCGATCTGCAACGGCGGCAGCAGGCCATCGCGGAGATGCTCGGCCCGGTGCGTGAATCGCTCGATAAAGTAGACAGCAAGATGCGGGATCTCGAGACCGCGCGAGTCGGCGCGCAGGCAGCGCTGGCCGAGCAAGTGCGCGCGCTGCTCGAGACGCAAGGGCAGTTGCGAACGGAAACCGGCAGGCTGGTCACGGCACTGCGCTCGCCCAGCGTACGCGGCCTATGGGGCGAGATGCAGCTCAAACGCGTAGTCGAGCTTGCGGGGATGCTGGAGTATTGCGATTTCTACTCGCAGCCGACCGCCATCAGCGAAGAGGGGCGCGTGCGTCCGGACCTGTTGGTGCGCCTGCCCGGGGGCAAGAGCATTATCGTGGACGCCAAGGCGCCGCTCGAAGCGTATCTTGCGGCGCATGAGTCCGGCGACGAGGAGACCCGCCGCGCGCACCTGGTGGATCACGCGCGCCAGGTGCGCAACCACATGGCCGCGCTCGCCCGGAAGTCATATTGGGAGCAGTTCGATCCCGCGCCGGAGTTCGTGGTGCTGTTCCTGCCGGGCGAGAGTTTCTTTAGCGCGGCTCTGGAGAACGATCCGTCGCTGATCGAGACCGGCGCGGTGGAGCGAGTCATCCTGGCGACGCCCACTACCTTGATCGCGCTACTGCGCGCGGTGGCCTACGGCTGGCGGCAGGAAAATATCGCGGAGAACGCGGCGGAGATCAGCCGGCTGGGCAAGGAACTCTATAAGCGGCTGGCCGATATGGGCAGCCACTGGGCTAAGCTCGGCAGGAGCCTGGAGCGCGCCGTGGAGGCTTACAATGGCGCCATCGGCTCGCTCGAAGGGCGCGTACTGGTGACGGCGCGCAAGTTCGTCGAATTGGAATCGGGCGCGTTCGGCGTGGAGATCGAGACTTTGGAACCGGTGGATATCAGGCCGCGAGATCTTGAAGCTCCCGAGACATCCGCGGGGCAGGCCGACACAGCCGCTCAGTTGTAAAGCCGGGGTGTCGCGCGCGCCCTATTCCCAGCGAAACACCTTCGCTGAGAGCGCCGTGCAAACCGCAAATACGACCACCAGGGCCGCGACGTCGCCCATGTGCGCCGACCACGCCTCACCTTTCCAGATCCCCTGGAGGAGCGATACGGCGTAGGTCAGCGGCAGCACGCGTGCCACAACCTGGAGCGCCGGAGGCAGCGACTGCAGCGGCACGAATAGCCCGCACAGACCCAGCATCGGATACAGGATGGCCGCGCCGATCGGTTGCGCGAAGCGCGCCGTAGGCACAATGCTCGCGATCAGAAAACCGATCGACAGGATGCTCCAGGTGCTGAGCAGCAGGGCCATCGCAAATCCGAACAGGGGAACGTCAACATGGATCGGGTAATAGCGCTTGCCTGCCAGCACCATCAAGGACATGGTGACCAACGTCAGCGCCAGTTTGACCAGCACGTGAGCGGTGAGGATGGTCTGTGGACGGAGCGGCGTGGCCCGGAGCCGCCTTAGAATGCCGCCCTCGCGATAAATCGAGATGATGGTAACCAGCGACAACACGCTGTTGATGGCGATCAGCACGGACACAAAAACCGGTAATCCGACGCGTATGAACCCGGTGGCAGCCGTGGCGCCCGGCATGCGCCCGCCACCCAACCACCGGCCCACGACCAGGAACACCAGGACTGGAAATAGGATCGAGCCGAACGCTCCGAGCGGCTCGCGCAGGAAGATCTTGATCTCCAGCCAGGTCAGTTTCCAAAGTCCGCGGAACATTGTGGATCTCTGCTTCGCTACGTGTTTCCTAATCGCGAATCGAATGGCCGGTCAGCTTCAGAAAGACATCTTCCAGGCTGGGCAGCACCGTGCGAAAATCGGTGACTCGGATGCGGTGCTCGGACAGACACTGGATCACCTCGGTCACGAAGTCGTCACCCAGCCCCTGAATGGTGAATCGCGAGTCTTGGTGCGTCACCGTCTCGACTGACGGGATACCGCGCAGCCGTTCGTCGGCGAGCGCGTCGCCGGTGGCCAACAGGACGGTTCGCGTGGGGCAATGCCGCCGCACCAATTCCTCAGGGCTGCCGATGTCGATAATCTTTCCGTGCTCGATGATGGCGACGCGATCGCACAAACGCTCGGCCTCCTCCATCAGGTGAGTGGTCATAAAGACTGTCTTGCCGCGGTCGCGTATGCCGCGCACCAGCTCCCAGATGGCCCGCCGCGACTGCGGGTCGAGCCCAGTGGTCAGCTCATCCAGGAACACCACCTCCGGATCGTTGATCAGCGCCAGGGCGATGAACAGCCGCTGCTTCTGGCCGCCTGAGAGGGTCATGAACCAGGCGCTCCGTTTGTTGGCGAGCCCGAGTTGTTCCAGAAGCCGATCGCCGTCCACAGCCCTGGTGTACAGCGACGCCCACAGATCCACGGCCTCCCAAACCTTGATTCTCTTCTGCAGTTGCGCCTGTTGGAGCTGTACGCCGATGCGGTTCTGTAACCGATACACGTCGCGGAACGGATCCAGACCCAGGATCGAAATGGCGCCGCGATCCGGCCGGCGTACTCCTTCGACGCACTCCATAGTGGTAGTCTTCCCTGCGCCGTTCGGTCCGATCAAGCCGAAGATTTCACCCTCGTTGACTTCAAACGAAACGTCGGAGACGGCCACCGTTGCCTTGTAGGTCTTGCGAATGCCGAGAACCTGGATGACCGGGCGAGGGGGCACGCTGTTCGCTACCAAACCCGGCAGGGCTTTTCCCGCACCATGGGCTGGCCCACCCGGCAAGCGAAGGCGGTCGCAAACTCCGGCATATTCGACACCACGCCGTTGATGCGGTACTCCGCCGGCGAGTGTGGATTGGTGATGGCGCTGACGCGCTTGTTCTCGTCGCGCTCGTTTTCGCAGGCCCACTGCGCAAAACCGACAAAGAAACGCTGGTCCGGATTCAGTGCGTCGATCGGTTTTAACTGCTGGTCACGGGTGGCGTCTTTCCAGGCCGCATAGGCCAGAATCTCGCCGCCCAGGTCGGCCACGTCTTCGCCCAGGGTCAGACGGCTGTTGATCTTGATGTCGTCCACGATGGTGTATTGCGCGTATTGTTCGGCGACGCAGTCGGCGCGCTGCTGAAATTCCTGGGCGTCGGCCTTGGTCCACCAGTCGCGCAGGTTGCCATGCGCGTCGAACTGGCGGCCTTCGTCGTCGAAGCCGTGGGTCAGCTCATGGCCGATGGTGCCGCCGGTGTCTCCATAATTGGGGGCATCGTCCATTTTGGGATCGAACACGGGCGGCTGCAGCACCCCCGCTGGAAAGTTGATATCGTTCATCTGCGGATCGTAGTAGGCATTCACGGTGGGCGGCGTCATGCCCCACTCGCCGCGATCCACGGGCTTGCCGATCTTGGCCAACTGGCGGCGCCCTTCGAAGGCGGCAGCCCGCTCGACATTGCCCGCGAAATCGCCGCGGTCGATTTGGATGGAACTGTAGTCCCGCCACTTATCGGGATAACCGACTTTGTTGACGATGGAGTGCAGTTTCAGGAGCGCCTGCTGCCTGGTGGCCTCGCTCATCCAGGGCAACCGTTGGATGTCATTCTCCATGGCCTTCTCGATCTCTTTGGTCATAGCCAGGGTGCGCGCTTTCATATCCGCGTTGAAGGTGCGCTCGACAAATACCTGCCCCAGCGCTTCGCCGAGATTGCGGTCCACATACTGGACGCATCGTTTCCAGCGCGGCGGCATTTGCGGCGTGCCGTGTAAGGTCTTGCCGAAGAAGTCGAAATTAGCCTGCGCGAAAGCGGAGGAGAGATACGGCGCGCGGTCGTGCGCCAGGTGCCAGCGCAGGTAGGCCTTCCAATCGGCGAGCGGGGTAGCCACCAATTGGGCCTGCACACCTTTAAAAAATTCCGGCTCGGTCACGTTGTATTCGCTCTGCGCGGGAAGCGCGATGGCCTTCAGGTAGCGCGTCCAGTTGAACGAAGGGGTCAAAGCCTGCAGCCTGGCGAGATCCATCTTGTGGAAGAGATGATAGGGATCGCGCTTTTCCACCATGGTGAGCGAAGCCTTCGCCAGGGCTGTTTCGATCCGCAAAACAGCCTGCGCTTCGCGCGCGGATTGCGCCGGAGAATCTCCCAGCAGTTGGAGCATGCGCCGCACATGAGCGACATATTTCGCACGGATCTCCCGTGACTTCGCGTCGGTCTTGGTGTAATAGTCGCGGTCGGGCAGGCCCAGGCCGGCGGCGGACGCCTCGGGAATTTCGCGCGATGAGTCGGCGAAATCCTGGTTGGAGCTGAAGGCGAACAGCATTCCGAAGTTCATGGCAAGGTGCTCGCGGGCCAGCAGCTCCGGGAAATCGGCGGCGGACTTCAGCGCGCCGATGGCATCCAGTTCCACGCGCAGGGGAGCGCGGCCGGCTTTCTCCGCGGCGGGCTCATCCATGCACGCCGCGAAAAAATCGCCGATCTCCCGCTGCACCGCCGGCCGCGACGGGCTGGGCTTGGCGGCATCTTCCAAAATGCCCCAGAGGAAGCGCTGGTTGTCCTCGTAGAGCTTACCGTAGACGCTCCAACTGGCCTGGTCGGCCGGAATGGGATTCTTCTTCAACCAGCCGCCGCAGGAATAACGGTAGAAGTCCACGCAAGGATTCGCGGTGCGGTCCATATCGGTCAGGTCCAGGCTGGGACTGTACGGGAGCGATTGCAGAGGCGTGTCCGGAGTCTGCGCGCAGGCAGCGCAGCCGACGATCAAGAGGACGCAGGAAAGCCGCATATTCACCAAAGCAACGAGAGTAGTATACTTGCAGCACCATGGCAACTACGCAACCCGCGGGACCTTCGCCCGAGCTCATTTTCGATACGCTGAACGCGTATCAACGTTCGGCGGCGCTGCGCGCGGCCATTGAGCTGGACCTGTTTCGGGCCATTGGCGCCGGGCCGGGCGACGTGGCCTCGCTGGCCCAGGAGTGTCGCGCTTCGGAGCGCGGCACTCGAACGCTGTGCGATTATCTGACCATCCTCGGATTGCTGGCCAAGGAGGACGGCCGTTACCGGCACACGCCAATCAGCGCGCTGTTCCTGGATCCCCGGTCGCCTGCGTGCATCGCCTCAATGGCGCGGTTCCTCGGCGATCCGGTGATGATGGAAGCCTACACGCACCTGGCGGAGATGGTGCGAAAGGGCGGCACAGTGCTGCCCGGACAGGGTTCGGTGGAACCGGAGAATCCCGTCTGGGTGGAGTTCGCGCGCAGCATGGCACCCATGATGGCGCCCCTGGCCGGACCGCTTGCCGCTATCGCCTTGGAGGGGCTGGCCGGTCCGGTGCATGTGCTGGATATCGCCGCGGGTCATGGCTTGTTCGGCATCGAGGTGGCCAAACTGAATCCGGAGGCGCGCATCACCGCGCTCGACTGGGCTCCGGTGCTCGCGGTGGCACAGGCTAACGCGCGCAAGGCAGGCGTAGGGGATCGCTACGATCTGCTGCCGGGCAGCGCGTTCGATGTCGAGTACGGAGGGCCGTACGACATTCTACTGCTCACCAACTTTCTGCATCACTTCGATCCGCCTACCTGCATTGGATTGTTGAAGAAGGCGCACGCGGCGCTGAAGCCTGGCGGCCGCGCGGCGACGCTCGAATTCGTGCCGAACGAGGATCGGATTTCGCCGCCCATAGCCGCCGCCTTCAGCCTCACCATGCTGGCGAGCACCGCCGCGGGCGACGCTTACACCTTCCGCGAGCTGGAGGCCATGTACCGCGAAGCGGGCTTCGGCTTCATCACCGCGCATCCCGTGCCCAACAGTGCGCACACGGTAGTGATGGGGCGCGCGTCAGTATAATCCGCGCGACGGTAGCTTGTCGCTGGATTTCTCAAGCGGCTCCAGATAGCGCTTGGCGCCGGCGGCCATAAAGCCCAATTCGGTGGGCGCCTGGAAGAGCAGAAATCCCTGCTCCATGTATCGCCGGGCAGCCTCCGGCGTAGTGGCCGGCCGCCCCAGAAACTTGCCGTGCCGCTTGCCGGCCTCCACGATGCTCGCGATGGATTCGTGGAGCTTGGGATCGTCCTGGTTGCCGCGCAGCCCAAGCGAAAAAGAAAGGTCGCTGGTGCCGATGAAGAGCACGTCGATGCCTGGCGTGGCCGCGATTTCGTCGATGCGGTCGACGGCGCGGGCTTCTTCAATGATGGCGATCACCATCACGTTGCGGTCGGCCGAATCGGGATAGCTGCCGGTGTGGTCGGGCCAGGTGAAACGCGCCAGGTTGGCGCCCGAACCGCGCCGGCCGTGCGGCGGATAACGGCACGCGGCGGCGGCCTGGGCGGCCAGCTCCGGCGTGCTGGTGAACGGAAACATCACGCCGCTCACTCCGGCATCCAGCACGCGCTTGGCGGTCCAGAGCTCATTCACCGGCACGCGCGCGTAAGTAAGCGCGGGCAGTCCGCGGGTAGCCAGCACGATGTTGCGCAGCGTTTCCAGCGTGATGGGCGAATGCTCCATCTCGATCCACAGGAAATCGAAGCCGAGAGTAGCGGTATGCGCGGCCACATCGGGATTGGCCACGGTGATGGTGGCGGCCACGACGGGCAGCCCCTCTTGCAAGCGTTTTTTGACGGGGTTTTCCCAGGGTGTATTCATTTCTTGATCAGCCAGATTTCGGCAACTTCGCAGCCGCGGCCATTGCCTCCCAGGCCCGCCTCGCCGTACCAGGCCAGCTCCAGCTCGCCTTTCGCGGTGGCTGCGCGCGGAATATCGAATTCGACGGGTTCGACCGGTTGGGGCTTCCGCATCAGCGGATGAATCTCGATGCCGCCGCCCGCGCCGTCGCTCGCTACCAGCCGGATTTTGCGGCCGGGACTATCGCCCGCGTAGACCAGTCGAACGCGGTATTGCGCGACCGCGTCGAGACCGGTGTAGCGCATGCGGAGCGGCTCGTCGCCGAGCGATTCCGCATAAGTCCACCAGGACTGCCGCCACCTCGGCTGATACTCGAGGCTGACGCTGCCGCGCACCAGGTGCGGCTGGCGCGTGAGGTCGCCCAAGTCGTCATAGAAGCCGCCCGGCCCGGGATCGGTCCAATTCAAAATGCTATCGATCTGCGCGGGATCGCCGTGCGCTTCGGAGAATTTTCGCTCCAGCCAAAGGCGATCGTTCAAGGGCACATCCAGCGTGTCCAGGCTGGCGCCGCGATCCACGCCGATGGCTTTATAGCGCGGCACGCTCAACTGCATGCCGATGCTTTGGAAGAGCGCCTCCGCCAGCTCGAAAATGCGGGCATGCCATGCGGTGGCGACTGGCTGGCTGACGGCGCGGTCCAGAACGGCCGTGGCCGCACCGGTGTCGCGCGTCTGTTGCAACTTCCGCATAGCTTCCTCTTCGAGCATTGTTTCATAGCGCAGGCGGTCGCGGGTATAAGCGTCGTAATAAGCGCGGTAGAGGGCCTGTTGGAAGCGCCAGTTGCGCAGAACCGCCGGCGGCGCGGAGTGTTCGATGGCCTGGAAGCTTTCGAGCGTGGACGCCACACCGGTGTTGGCTGCCAGGGGACCGTGCCAGTTGCGCTCCAGTGCCAGCAGGCCTTGGGCGAAGCTCTCAGTGAAAGCCTCGCCAATGAAATAGCGGGTGTACTGCCGCAGGATTTCAGTGACGTCCTGATCCGGATTCCAGCCGAGCGCGCTCCATACGAATTTGTTCACATCGTCGTTGGAGCCTTCCGAGTAGCTGATAAAGCCGATGGTGTCGGGCTGGAAGATATGGAAGATGCGGGCCTCCTCAACGGGACGCGGATTGATGCTCTCGCGGCCTTCGGTGACCGCATACGCGGCGTCCCAATCCGGAACCGGAAACTGGCATTGAATGTTGTGGGTGATGTCGGGGTAGTGGCGGATCGGGTAGCGCCGCGGAACCGCCGCACGCAGCTCCGGCAGGCCGATGCGGGTCTGCGGTCCGAAGACTACACCGCTGAGCCAGGCCGGCTGCTCGGTGCGCAGGATGCCGAGGAATTCGTCGAGCCATGCCTGGTTGAAACTTTGCGGCGAGACCCACATCCGCGCCTTCGGATGATAGCGGTGCAGGACCTCGGTTTCCTTGGCAAGCAGCGCCATCAGGTAGCGGGGGCGCGTGTGGCCAGGGTCGCCGCCGGGCACGAACACGGCATCGATGCGCGGCAATTGCCGGAAGACCTCTCCCCATTCGCGAAGCGCCGCTGCAACGGTGGCGGGATCGGAATAATCGCGATCCATGGCCGGATACCAGATCCAGACGTCCAGGCCGTATTGCTCGAGCAGGCGCGAAAGCTCGATCATCATGCGCATGGGCGGCAGCGGAAAGTGCGGGCTATCGGCGGCATCGTCCGAACGCGGCGGGATCAGCTCCACCGCATTAGTGCCGAATACGGCGAGATCGCGAATGTATTGCTCGAAGACCGGCACGGACCAAGCGTCATACGTGTTGGATTTCGGACGGTAGCCCAACTGGTGGCCGCGCAGCGTGTAGCGCGGCGCACTGGTTTCCTCAAAACGGTCCGGAAGCTGGATAGAGCCGCGAGCGATGCGCAGCTCGCGCAGCAGACGTCCGATGCCGAACAGGACGCCACGAGCATCGTTCCCGGAAACCGTGACGGCGCCGCCGTTTGAACGGATGCGATATCCCTCCGCCGGGCCGGCGCCGCGCTCGATTCTCACAGCGGCCCCGATTGCGTCTGGCGCGATCTCCCAACGGATACCGGAGCGCTTCTCGACTTCTTCGACCAGCAGGGCGACGGCCTTCGCTTCGGGTCCAGAGAAGCCCGCGGGATAGGCGACCTGCGCGCGGCTGAGGTCCATTGCCGGGAGCGGGGCGGCGAGCATGGCTAGCAGGACGGGGATCGAATGTCGGGCCACGAATCACTTGGATATCACATATAGCGCTTTGCATTCTACTTATCCCGCACCCGGAACCGCGGCAAGCAGGCCGCCCGTCCGTTCAGTGCTAGATTGAAGAGAGGTATGAAACCCTGCGGCTATCGAGCATTGCTGTTGGCGGGCGCACTGGCAGTGTGCGGCTACAGCCAGCAAAAGGGAGTCGAACCGGATTGGGACATTCGCCCCGTGCTGAAGGAAATTGCCGCGCACGCGCAGCGGCTAACCCCGGCGCTCGAGCAGATAGACGCGAAGGGCATGGTGCAAAACGGCGCGCCGGAGACCTACGCCTCGCAGATCAATGAGAGCAAGGTGCAGGCCAAGGCTGTGGCGACCGAGGCCCTGGCCCTCGCCAACTCGCCCGAAAAGCTCTCAGCGGATCTGGAGACATTCTTCCGCCTGCTGTCACTCGAAAAGACGCTGCTGTCGGTCGAAGAGGGCCTTCGCAAATACTGGAACCCGGCGCTGGCCGATCTGCTGAGCAGTCAAATGGCGCAGAACAGTCCGAATCGCGAGCGTTTCCAGCGGTACATTCTGGACCTGGCGGCCGAGCACGAGCAGGAATACGCCGTCATGGATCACGAAGCGCAGCGCTGCCGCGGCGCCCTGGCGAAGCAGCCGCCCAATACGGAGAAAAAATAGCATGACGTTTTACTGCACCATCTGCGGAGAGGAATCTACGCGTATCTGCGTGTGGTGCACCAGAGACAACTGCGTGAACCACCTTTGCGAAAAATGCGGAAGGTGCAGCGACTGTTGCGAATGCCAGGTGCCGCTTGAAGAACCGGTGCGAGAGACCGCGCGCACCCATGTACCGCATCCCCACACGCCGCCCGAGCCGGAGCCGATTCCGCCGCCCGATCCGGATCCTGTTCCGACTGAACCGGATCAAGTTCCGGACGCCGGGTTCGAGCCGGATGTCGCCACAGAGATGCCGGCCTGAGTATGCGCCGCCCGGATTCTCTGTTCCGTTTTCTGCTCCAGTTTCTGCTCCCCGTGTGTCTCGCGCAAGCCGGGACAGCCATTTACAACGTGAAAGATTACGGCGCCAGCGGCCGCAAGGCGGACGATGCCCGGGCCGCCATTCAGAAGGCCATCGACGCGTGCGGCGCGGCGGGCGGCGGTTCCGTCTACCTTCCGCCGGGCGAGTACACCTCGGGCACGCTGCATCTGCGCAGCCATGTGCGGTTGTGGATCGATTCGGGCGCGACTCTGTTTGCCTCGCTCGATAGTAAGGCCTTCGACAAGCCCGCCCTGCTGTACGGCGAAGGCGTGGACAATATCACCATCGAAGGGCGCGGCACAGTGGACGGCCAGGCGGAATACGTATACCTGCCGAGTGACTTCGACGACCCTTACATCCGCGATAACATGCTGCTGATGAAGGCGCTGGGCAAGCCGCTGATGCGCTCGTTTCCCAAGGGCCATCCCACCGAGACGATGTACCCCCATTCGGTATTGCTGCTGCGATGCAAGGACGTGCGCATTGCCGGGCTGTCGTTCGTGCGCTCGCGAAGCTGGACCATCAATCCCTACGCGTGCGAGCGCCTTACCATCGACGGCGTGTACGTACAATCCAGCCTTAAGGATGCCGTGTGGGCCGATGGCATCGATCCGGACGGCTGTAAAGACGTGCGCATCGCCAACAGCACCATCGAGACCGGCGACGACGCCATCGTGTTCTATTCCGCCGATATCTGGGGTCCGGCGCTGCCCTGCGAGAATATCACGGTGACCAATTGCCGGCTCTCTTCGGCATCCAGCGCGCTGAAGTTTTGCGACGGAAATATGAATTGCATCCGCCACGTGACCGTGGACAATACCGTGATTACGGATTCCAACCGCGGCATCGCGTTCATGGTATTCGATGGCGGATACGTCAGCGACGTGGTGCTCGCCAACCTGACCATCGACTGCCGCCGCCATGCCTGGTTCTGGTGGGGCGACGGCGACCCGATCCACTTCAACGTGAAGCGGCGCAGCGAAGTGGATGGCGTGGCGCGCACGCACGAGCCGCCGGCGGGCTCCATCCGCAATGTGACCATCCGCAACGTGGTGGCGCACGGACAGGGCTCTTCGATGATCAACGGGCATCCGGATAGCTGGCTGGATGGCGTCAGCCTCGACAATATCAAGTTGTTCGTGGCCAACGATCCGCAATCGCCGCTGCAGAAGACGGTAAACGCCATGCAGGTCCGCTGGGCACGTAACCTGAAGCTTAAAGATGTGGACGTGATCTGGGACAAGCCTGCCTCGGACAAATGGCGCAGCGCGTTGCGCCTCGAGGACGCGCAGGATATCGAGTTGGATGGCTTCAGCGGCCGCCAGGCAGACGCCGGTGCGCCGGCGGTCGAATTCACCAACGTGGAGCGCGTCACCGTACGGAATTCGAAAGCCAGCCCGGGAACGGATGTGTTTCTGGGAATCGCGGGCAGCAGGACCAACGGGATTCGCCTGTTCGGCAACGATCTCGGCGCGGCCAAGGTTCCTTACCGTATGGACGCCGGAGTGAACAGCGACGCCGTGACCCACGTTATACCGTAGGCCTGGCTTCACTTCAGCAGACCGGCAATGGCCGGGAGGGCACTGCCTTGGTAGGATCGAGCAAATGTTTGGGCTCGTAAAGCTCGCGAGACCACTTCAGCCCGCCCTGAAACTGCACTCCGACGAAATATCCTATTTCATTGTGAACACAGTACTTCACCTTGCCCCGAAGCCGGCATCGGCGGCACAACAGGCAGACCGGGGCGTCCAGCGGCAGCGGCTCCTCCAGCTGCAGGCAGGCGCCCGAAGCCGAGATATCCTCAAGATTCGCCGTAAGCTCTCTGGGCGCTGAGCCCTCAAGGCGAACTTTGATCAGATCCGAGCACAGCAGACGGGTTTCCGTACGTCGTTCGATCATATTTCCATTTCATATCGGCACACTCGGGGGAAACTTTAGTCCGGGCGTCCGAATTTCTCTTCGAATCCGGCGATTTTCGCCAGCCTGCGTTTGTGACGCTCGAGTCCGGAGAAGCTTGCCGCCACGTACTGGCGCACCAGGTCCACGGCCAGTCCCGAGCCGACCACGCGCGAGCCCAGGCACATGACGTTCACGTCGTCGTCCTCCACCGACTGGTGGGCGGAAAAAGGATCATGACAGGTGGCCGCCCTGATGCCTTTAAATTTATTGGCTGCCACGCAGGCGCCGGCGCCGCTGCCGCAAAGCAGTACGGCACGGTCGGCGCGCCCATCAAGTACCGCTTCGGCCGCCGCGCGCGAGTAATCGGGATAGTCCACCGGATCGGTGGAATCCGTGCCCAGGTCGAGCACCTGGTGCCCTAATTTGTGCAATTCTTCGATGACCCGCGCCTTCAGCGGGA
>Ga0302325_10016577_pt1 | contig 15600 bp, 18 predicted proteins | sample Palsa_T0_2_FD_201948 | JGI IMG/M metagenome (GOLD analysis project Ga0302325, IMG submission 201948) | Peat permafrost microbial communities from Stordalen Mire near Abisko, Sweden - Palsa_T0_2 | ecosystem: Environmental > Terrestrial > Soil > Palsa > Peat permafrost | place: Sweden: Abisko...
CCAAGATCACACGAAGAAATAATCGCTTTTCAGAAAACACGAAGCATCTACTAAAATATTCGTCCAGTTCACATCACATGCTTGAAGCATAAGCTGTCCCTATCTGGATATTCATCATGAAGCGGAAGGGGTATGAATGACATGGAGAAGAAACAAAGCATTCGTACCTCTTCCAGGGAGCCGAAGGGCTCAAAATGCTGCCGTAAATCATCCTCTGATGCAGAATACGGCAGGTTTCGTGCGAATAATCGCCCATTCGTTTTGATTGCCTCAATTGTTGGGTCTAGCTTGTCCTCTTCCTCCTCAAATGCGTCCTCTGCAGGCACATCGTCTACGTTGACAGGTTTGTCGACGTCGGCGCTGATTTCAGCCACGAGTTCGATATTCTCGTTTGTCAAAGTCCCTACCCCACCACCAACCATATCTTCCGGATCCATCAAATCCAATAAACGGTTCGTACGACTCCGAAGCCAATCATCATCCGTAGCGTTTGGTGGAACTGGATCTACCACTGCCTTCCCAGGGATTATAGATTGTTCAGCCGTACTGATGATAGGAGCTGGCATTGGCGGAGCTGTAACTCTGGATGGGCTCTTCTTCCTCGACTTCTTTAGTACTGTCTCATATTCGCCATCGCTCCCTCCTTCCGGGATCTCCATAGCCTGCATCTTTGTCGGTGGTTCGATCATAGAGTCAGCTTCCAGCTGTTTTGCTAAGACCTTCGGTTTTGATGCTGGCTGCATGACCTCCAAGAACTCCTTCAACTTAGGATCAGATTCATCAACATCACTGCGCTTTCGTTTCGTCCCGGCGTTGAGAAAAGGGGCATTAGCCGCTTCCTCCTGTTCCATACGACGTATTTTCGTGGTCTCTCGCTCTTGTTCTCGTTTTGCTTTCCGCGATATTGGTAGAGTGGCGTCGGAAATCTGATTGATGTTAGCAGAGCAAGAAATGGATTCTCGGGCCATATACAGGTCGAGCAATCTCCACTCCAATCTTCGACTGCCGTATGAATGATCGGTTGAAGTATTTAACTGCCTTTTCGGCATCTTCTGGGGTCTTGTAACCAACATAGCCAATCCTCCTGTGGGCTATCAATTTGGCATCTGTGATTTCAGACTTCGCACTGAAGTGCTTCTTGAAATCCTCTTCGGAAAAGTTGGTGGGCGGAAGACCCTTGATGAATATGCGTGAAGAGGCCATTGTGTTTCCAGTGGTAGCTTCCAATGGTCAGGCCATGGCGCTCCTCATCCAATTCGGAAGATGCAGTATTAAAAATTGTCGAGATGGAAAAAAGTTCTAAGTTGCGGTTCGACTAAATCCCGCTAAGAGGGGCGACTTCCCTGCCGCCTCGACCCCTGCAGCCACTCCTCACTCAAGCCTAGCTCGAAGGGCGGCCTGTGCACGATGACCCAAAAACTACAGCAACAACAACAGTGCCACGGCTGCCAGTCGGTCTCCGAGCAAGACGACAACATCGAAATCCACCTAAAATATACCTTTGATACCACAGAGACTTCTCCTGACGAAGCCCTCCTCTCAAGGATCCCTGCTGTTCCTAGAAACCTCAACCGGCTTGCTTTTCAGTGCTATCGCGACACGGAGCAAGCAAGAGCTAGCTGCACGCAAACGACCCAGACCAGATTTGCCCAATTCACACCGAGAAGAAGATCTACTTTCGACATTTTTGAGATCCCAATTGACCCTGAAACCGCAGAGATGTCGAGCGAGAAGGCGAGCAACCCGAAGGACAAGCTGGAGGGTATGTACTAAGGTGGAGTCTGAGCTCATCCTTTTTCCTTCCACACGTGTCGACCTACGGGACAACCATACTGATTTCCTTCTTTTTAGCGCAGATCAAGTCTGCTGATATGGTGAGCGAAAAATTTGCGAATGGAGGGGGTTGAACAGAACGCGACTGACATGGACGCAGACCGAGGACATGCAGCAAGAGGCTATTGATATCGGTATGGGCCCATATTACAACACTCTCGATACTATATTCTACCGACTATAACTAATTGCACCAACAGCACAAGAAGCTATGGCAAAGTACAGTATCGAGAAGGTAAGCTCGCCAACCCCGCGTCAGGGACCCCCCTATTCCCAATTGAGATGGTACTGATATACCCCGCCATAGGACATTGCAATGCATATTAAGAAGACCGTACGAGCTCTATATCCTCGAATTCGAACCGCAAGACAATTACTGACCACCCTTTAGTTCGATGAGCGAAAAGGCCCTACCTGGCACTGCATCGTTGGACGCAACTTCGGCTCATTTGTTACCCATGAGACAAAGCACTTCATATACTTCTACCTCGGCCACTGTGCCATCCTCCTCTTCAAGACCCAGTAAAACCCCTTCGATTTCCATGCGGCGTATAAGGTGAGGCGATATCGAGCCTTGAATGGGGGAACGGGAATGTGGATATTATGTTCTTCTATCTGGGATTTCTAGACGCTTTTGCATGCGAATGACGGTCAGGAAAAGCCACACAAGAAAATGGATGGATGATAATGCTTTTGTAAAATGAATGCAAAGCGATGAACTTCAAATCTTGACTGTTGAATTCCTGCATGAAGCTTCGATTTGAAAGTACCCCTGCTGCTCTGGCACCCTACGGAAGTCCTTGATACTAGTCAACAGCGTCAAATTTCAATTGTAATCTTACTCAAGATGGGCATGCTTTCTACTCATGATACTTTTTTACTTTTATTTTCACTGGAAATAGGCAAGGTAATTGAGGTTGGGGCTTGGGCTTAATGAGACCCATAAGTAAGTTGCTGATTCCCATGCTCTGTCTAGCACCGTCAGACTCTGCATATCTACCCCGGGATTCACGTCTCAACTTGAGGAATCGGTGGTAGAGATTGGAGAATTGGAGACGTGCAAACTTCGCCTCCCTTCATCTTCAACCTAATATCTACATCTCTAGTGCATTTCTTCAACAGCGATCCACATTAAAACTCTAGCAGTCATGGAGCAAGAAACAAACGAACCGGAGTCCGAGTCTACGGATACTGTGAAGGTGATTCCGACGAGCTCTAACTCAGACCGCTTGTTCGACGACAGAAACATCGACAGTAACTACCGCAACTGCTTCAGCAACACCCGCCGTCGACTGGTATCACATTACCCTGAATTTTGGTGCGCCTTGATCAGCCCTAGATGCTCCCATAGCTCGGCTGACGAACGAAACGGACCTTGATACACTTTGGTTTGTTAGCAACTACAAATTCTGCAATTCTAGATCCAAGACTTGACTCTAGCACAGGTGGAAGGATATAGAAAGGATGCAGCTGTACAGTACGTTTTCATTTCAATCTAGAAAGAGAGGGGGTTTTCTGACTTGTTGACGTTGACAACATCTTCATTGATACTGGGCGAACATATCTCAATGCAACTACGCAGAGCTAGACGTCTCAAACAAGAAGTCTTCAGCTTGGGTTTGAGCTTATGAGGAGATAGCAAAACGGCTGGAATCAGATGAGAGGATGAATTAGGGAAGACGGGGAACTGTTATAAATGAGAAATTAGGGAAGAGAAGTGAAGGGGGAAAAGGGAGAGATAGGGCGATAAGCTAGGTTATTGTGAGTGATTATTCAAAGCATACTCTCTGTTCATATCCCTCTAATTAAGTCTTAATTAGGATAAGTATAAGGCCCTACCATCTTCCTTCTTTTCTCCTACTTTTCTCCTCCAAAATAGAACCATCAATATCTCAACACACTTCGCCAAAACACACAAACAATAGCAAGCTTCGACAAAGACTATATCTACAGATGCAAACACGACCCAAAGAGGTAAGACGAAAAGACCTCCAGGGCCAGAGCCAAGCCAGATCCGAACCCCCCCTTCCCCCGCAAAATACAAAGCCATGTCCGACGAGGAACTCTATCGCAACGGCCAGCGTCGACTAAACCGGAATCCTGAGCGTGTTGAGGAGATCAACAATTAACCTGGGTTCTGGGAGAGGATGATGGCTAAGAGTAGACGACTCGGAAGCAGCGTGTGTAGAGGCCCGAGTTCAGGAGAGCGCTTGGAGCGTTGCTTGGTAATGCAAGATATTGAACCATAACCCAAATTTGCCATGGGCTCTTTGCCGAAGAGGCTGAGGGGCTTCTTGAAGACCAGAGGGGGAAATTTTGTCGATAACTTACTTGCTGGGATCTTGGAAGATTGGAATTTACCATTAAGAGAGTTGTGAGCTTTGCCGGTCATTGCTGCTGTGATGAAGAGTGAAATATACACGAGAAATTGAATAAGATACAATTGAAGTAACTTTTACTTGCATTTTCACAATTTTAAGAGAAAGAAATAATCGCTGTAACTGAGTTCTGGTCTTGCAGATGCTAATAGTGACGTCGAGACATCCCTGATCAATCTGCAGGGTCCCGCAATCCCAACCAAGCATCGATCACGACATCTCAACTTTGAGCCTCACTTCGATCTTGCCTCCCTTGAAAGTACGACCCGTGGTCCATCATTCCAGTAACCAGGGAATCGTCTCGAGGACAGAGGTACACAGATTCCCCCAATGGCTGCCGTGAAGACGTACCCAGCCTCCTGCCCGGACCCAGCACCCCGGGAAAAGTATATATAGGGGCGCCACGATCCACATAGATTACCCAAAATTAGAATATCGACTTGGCGAGATGAGTGGCGCCTCCGCTCACATCAGCAGACTTACCGAGAACGCAGATTTCATTTTGGGTATAATTTAAATGCCCGTCTTCCTCAGTGGTACAGGGAGATAGAGACGTTTGTTCCGAGATTGTTCGTGGTACGGTACAGTAGAACCTGGTTATAAGGGTAATCGTTATAACAAAGTAAGGGTAACCTCGGATTTCGAAATCGAATCTCGATTTTAGACATAAATTTATTGAAAATCAAGGGTAACCTCCTTATAAGGGTTTGAATCGTCGTACTGACTAGTGAAGATGTACAAGAAACCATGAATACCCGTTCGGATACCGTTTGGTGTCTCTAGATCAACTGCAGGAATGCAGCCCAGTGAGGAGCCCTCAGCCCCGCAAGAGAAACGAACGCGGAGAGCCAATCAGGAATGCTGGATTATACCTGCTGCATTCCTTCTCTTGCCAGGGAAACAAGATTTGAGAAAATAGCGAGAGTAAAGGGAATGATGGAATTCTTGCGTTACCTGGTTGCCAAGTGGAAATCGCGATCTTCAGCCGGAAGATCAGCGCAAGCCCAGCGTCTTCGGGTCCGCCTATCGATAACCAGCCAAACCAGCCAAACCAGCCATCGCCCCTCCACCAGCTCCCAATTCCATGTGATGCACCGAAGACAGGCAGGATCATTGACACCCCGGAGCAAGGGACCCTTCCACCCACTACCGCATATGTACAGAGCCAAACCGGATCTTTTCTTTGATCCGGATACTTGTAACGTTGGATTGTCACTGTAAATTACGCAGGGTCCATTTGTACCGGATGGATAAAAGAAGGAACGGATCACTGCAGCTCGGCATTCGTGTAGGCTGGAAACTTATGAGGAGGATTGGACTGTGGCTCGTAACAGAGAGATTTTGTGGGAGCTGAGCTGTTGCTGAAAGGGGTGGTTGTACAGCTTACTATAAATGCTTTTTGGAGAGGCGATGGTAAGCTGTGCAGATGCTAGAGTGAGATTTTCAAGCTCAAGGGCGGAGAATTTTCGCTCCCCAGCTTGTGGTCACGACCAGAGGAGGGGCAGTTTCTTCTGCACGGTGAGTAGGTGGTGGGGAAATCATTGGTTGCAGAGGCATGGTGTTGTGCAAGGTACGATTGTTACTTGTCAGACGGCGGGCCGCCATGACGCTGCTGATAATTTTCCTGGGGGGTGGTGGCTGCATTGCTGATCTGGGAATGCCTCGTCTCGTAAAATTCTCGATCATAGCACCAGTATGCGGACTGCGAAAGTTGAGACTGTTGATGTTTCCTGAAGATTACGGGTTCACCACATTAGGTAAAGAAGCATGCGAGAAGTCCAATTCAAAACCGCAAACAGTGAGGGTTTCTCATCGAAATGAATGATGCCGATTGAGTATCCTTATGGAAGTCTAATCCATGATCCACAATGCATCACCAGCATGTGCGACTCAGTTAGGAATTGGACACCCGTACTCTGCAGCGGCAGAGGCACGGATGCGAGGAGTTCGTTGGCTACGAAACACGGATGAGGGACAGGAATATTTGGGGTGTTAATCGACTTCCTGATATGGTATTCCAGGTCCAAGAAAATGGCAGAACGGCAGATATTGAACACAATTTGAATGCCCTCGCTCGTCCTTTGTGGATGCTATGTGCCGACCATTTTCAACGGAAGATCGGGTAGACGAGGTGATGCTGTGCGTCAGTAGCTTCAATCTTCACTACGAATATGGCTGGAATATCGTAGGCACCCTTCACCTTAGGGCTTGATGGTGGCGTGAGATGCAGATACGGCTTACTCTTTTCTTTGTTGGCTGTGTGCTTTGAAAGCGCCATCCACGTCGGCGAAAAGTTGCCCCTCAGTCCATTTGTTGGTTTCCCCTCCCTCCTTTCCAGAATTGTTCTGCTGACAGAAAGAAATGCTCTCCCTCACATTGGCCCTCTCCATGAAGGCCAGTCGTGCAGAGAAACCCATCCAAAGCTTAGCTAAGCCCAACCTCGACCCCCGTTGAACATTCTGACCATCAGCCGAGCGGTTTGTGAGAGTCAGGTCTGGGTGGTCATCCGTGTGGCGGAAGGTTCCGTAGTAATGGAAAGCGTGTACGGTGTATCAGTGTTACAGAATCGACTCGGATCCAGAAGTGGCCTTTGATATAAGAGAGACATCAGGCCGAGGGAGATTAGATCTGAGGGAAGGGTGCTCTGGACTTGAATGCCCCTTGCCTGAGGCTTGATAATCTTCCATGGGCCGGCAACCTCTACTGGTACCTTTGGACGTTTCGAAACATCTAGATTTTCATATGCGACAGACAACTTTTTTGATCTAGAAACATGATGCGGGCACGTTGGGGGAAGACCAGGAACAGCTAATTCCGAACAATTATCTGACTATTCCAGGTTGTATCTCAAGGGCAACTCCTAAAGAGGGCACCAATGCCATCCGCGCTGCCTTTCGAGGTTATGTCCATTTCTGCGGGGACCTGGTGGACCTAAAGATTCTCTAGCGCTCTGGGGGGGGGGGGGGGGGTTGCCGGTGCGAACGCAGCTGCGTGGAACAAAGGGCATCGAGGGAGAAAAAGGAAAGACATCTGGGCCAGCAGAGACCGACACGGGCATCAATCACTCGGGAGGCTGGGCGAATTGCCGGGCGACAGCGAGCTTCACCAGCGCATGTAAGCATGATTTGACGACGAGCCCTCGTCCCCCTCATGATTGCAGTAGCCGGGAGAAATGATTCTGAGTTGTGCCTGATGTTTAAGTGACGGGCCGAGCCAAGCATTTATGAGGCGAAGTATGGGGTACATTTCCATGTTCCACATGGCATGGCATGGTGGAAAGTCCCCTTTGTGACGAAAGGGATTGTTTTGACTCTGGACTCCCTCCTTCGACGGGCTGGAGGGCTGGAGGGCTGACTGTGTCTGATGGGTGCCGGATAATAAAGGATTCATCAGGTACGAGATACAGGAAAGAGAAGCGAAGCGAAGAGAAGAGACGAACATGCATGCATTTTTCTTTCTTCATTTGCTCGCTGCTGCATGAGACAGACCACGAGCTGGTGGAGGTCAAGCAAACCGGGGAATTAATAATGTTCGGATTTGATGCTCCAAAAAATGCTAGTGACTGTGATATCCCACTCTCAGCCCTTCAATATCATGGAATAAATAGGTCAGTATTGACGGCGCTTGGAGACTGTGCTCCGAGTCTCCGAGATTCAGGTCATGTCCTACGAAGTACTCCGTAGATGTCCAAATGTGACTTCACTCTCCAATCTCTCCAATCTTTGGTGAGACCGCGGTACCTGACTCCAGAAGATACAGTACTGTACAGTACTTATTATGCATGGTGGATGGTGGATGGAAGCAGTGCCCGCCCAATGGAGCAGCTGGGTGTCCATGGTGGCCGTCACCCTTCAGAGTCACACCATCGCATTTTGCCTTGCACTGGTGCAGGTTCTACTACTTAGTACTTCGTACCTGTGCCTTCGTACTGTACAGTACTGAACCACTGGTACAATGCACGCCCCAAAGAACGCCTCTCGTGCCTCTTTCTGGCGACCCAACACGCCCACGCCTACGCCCATGCCCACGCCCGCCCGAACCAGCCCTCGGTCCCAGTCCGCCGTCCTTTGCCCACGAGTCCCCGTCGCAGCACCGCAGCAGCCAGCAGCAGCCAGCAGCAGCCAGCAGCAGAACCAGCACGCCAAACCAACGCGCGCAAAGCCGTGGCATCCTAGACAGCTACTGTATTTCGTAGATTTATACGACCCAGACCAGAGCAGGCCCGCAAGGCCCGCAAAGACCCTTCCCCCCCCCTCCCCCCGGCTACAATAGTCCCCTGCTCATCCACCCTCTGCTCTGCGGATGATAGATCGCAGCCAGTCACAGCCATCGCCGTGGGCCTGACCCAGACCCTCGCTAGTCCGAAAGCTAGCTAGCTGAGGACCCGTAGGAACAACGCCTCGCTCTCAAACAAAGATCCATCCTCCCCTCATGCCTATGATGATTCTCTCTGCCATTCACTGTGCCGTCGACCGCCTGCTGTGAATCTTCTTTGCTGTGACTATATACTTGCACTTGCGCTTGCTACCGTTCACAAGAATCACGGACTCCTTCCATTTTACCCGAACAAATGGACTCTGATACCGCCTTTATGTCGAGATAGCGTTGAGCGTCACCCACGTCGTGACTTGGCAGCGAGCCAGAACAACCGCGAAAGTGCCCCACGGATTCCACCAAATCTACCATTTTCTGGCAGATCAACATTCAAAATGCCTTCCCTCGACATTCCACAGTCTGGGCTGTCGCTGGGAAGCTCCCCAGCGCCGCCCTTCAAACCCGGCTCTGCAGTTCCTGATGTCTTCGGCCTCACCTTGACGGACGGCGTGATTGAAGAGATGATCAAATGCGTGCAAAATGGGAAACCTATTCAATTGTCGTTAGGAGAGCACCCTGTGAGTATTCAATCTACCGAATCTATAATAGTTGTTTTTCTATTGTTCAGCCCAATTCACTATAGCATCGCTTCCTATTGAATGCTACAAACAATACGAAGAGTTTTGCTAACCACCCACACCATATAGAATATCTCGTATGGACCGAAAGTTCAACATCTTTCTACATCTCGCGAACCTTTTACATACGATCTCTTTCGAAGCACCAATTCTCCAAACTCGTCCTCAAATTCGCCCGACATGCCTTTCCCAGGACCAAAGGCCAACCCTCACAAGGGAATCATCAAGGTCGAACCTAAGCACAATCCTAGCTTTTTCCGCAGCCTGGGAATCAAGCTCAATCCTGCAAACCCTATCCACGCGATGGCCATGTCCAAGGGCAAGGCCAATACGAAGACAAATGCTTCCTCGAGTTCCCAACCTACTTCCGAAACTGCTGGAGCCGATGCCGCACTTGCTGCTCTGCAGAGTTCCCTGGCGGAGGAGAACGCAAAGAAGCAAGGAAATACGTGAGTGCTGAATTTCGAAGAGAGAAAACTCAAATTGACATAAAATAGCATCAAATATATCAAGGACGGAGCCGGATTGCCTGCCCCTGGCCGCCGCGGAGCAGTTAAGCCCTCGAATAAGTCCAAGTTCCTGTCCCAGAACCGTGCCCTCGGCAGCGATACCACACGATCCATACCATCCAGTCCAGCTCTCAGCGGCATTGGTTCTCCATCCCAGGGTCCCACCTCAGTGCCCCTCTCTCAACAACAAGCCGAGCAGGCCAAAGCTGCACGCAAACCAGTCATACATCTCCTCTCTGTCCAGCCAATGACGGAGAAAGCACTCAGAGAGAAGGTCCCCGACACATCGAGAAGTCATTTGAAGGAAGCTTTGCAGAAAGTAGGAGATTTGAATGAAAGCACTGGCAAGTGGGAATTGAGAAGGATCTTCTACAAGGAACTCGATGTTTGGACATTCGATTATACTCCGGCCGGGGATCGTCAACGTGCGATTGACAATGCTGTCAGACAGTATGATAAGATGAGATTGGGAGTTAGTGAACCAGAGTGGGACAAGCTGTTAGTGAAGGCCGAACGTGGTACAGGCAAATGCCTCAGCAAGCTCCAGGCTCAAATTGCACAAGGTCCTGTCGCCAGAGCTCCGAAGATAAACGTGCAGAAGGCAGAAGATTCTGGTCGTGATACCCCCAACGGCGAGGATGATGTATTCACGGACAAGAACCTTTCCAAGATCAAGGGCGAGAGCATGACCAGATCTGTCTCTCAGCCACCGACGACGAAGACGAAGAAAGTCAGCGAGAAGGAGAATCAAGCAAAGAGAATGCTCTCGAAGAACCCCGCTAAGTCCACCACCAAAGCAGCACCCACTAAGAAGGCTCCACAACCCAAGGCTGGCAGCAAGGTCCTTTCTTCCGAGTTTGTCAATGACTCGGATGAGGAGGATGACTACCCAGTTCCAACCAAACCAGCCCCCAAACCCACGACGAAGCGCTCTCGGCCCGACGAAGACCTTGATACAAGCGACTCCAGCATTCCCCTCAGCAAAAAGGTTAAGAAAGACCCCCCTACGACTCACCGCATATCAGATGCCAGCCAATCATCTCGAGCTACCACTTCTTCGCACTACTCGTCCAGCAGCAGCAAGGCCAAGGGCAACTCTCCTCAGAAGTCATCTCCCCTCGCATCCTCACCACCAACCAACGCCTCCGACATGGAGAATAGCTCAGGCGATCGCACCTCCTCATCCGAGTCACCTGCCCAACACCTGTCAACCAAGAACTCGCAATCCCCGATCCACAAGAAACGTCACCAAAAATCCAGCTCCGTCTCATCCTCTGGTTCGTCCCGATATCTCAAGCCTGAAGTCACTGATCTCGCTCGGCGTTTCAAGATGTATTACCCCAAGTACGAGGCATTGCACCGAGAATTACTTTCTATGGGCGAGCATCGAGACAAGCGAAAGGAGAGGGACTTGCTGGAGATGCATGAACGCTTGGCTGGAATGAAGAAGGATATCGAGGCAGGCATCGTTGATGTTGAGCCTCAATGAGCACTCTCGGATGATTGATACAGAGATGGATATTTTATTTTACTTTGTTGTATTACAGGACCGGGACTCGAAAGCATATGGGCGGATATTTCTGTTTCCGCTGGCTGGTTTATTGATTGATTCAAAGCATGCATTGAGTGGTGCCGGCGCAAAAATGGCGTATATGGATGGCTGAAAAACGGATGGATACCAAGAAGAATTGAAAAAGATGTGTTATACCATTGCATGGAAGCGGCATTCACGATTAATGGACAAGGATTCGAACAGGAGGTAGATACGATATGAATGAAGATCTGAGAATTGAAGACAGTCATGCTTGAATGTGACTTGTGATATTGAGCTTGAAGTGAGATCATCGAGTGGATGTTTGAATTGGACGGGTTTCTTATTTGTGGTATGGGAAATGAAAGAAATGTCTCCAGAACCATCTTTTTCGAGCATTTACCTTTCCGGAGGGCGCGAATGATGCGGTCAACTCTAATTTAGTTGAATAAAGGTAATCACAGTTGCGAATCAACAAGATTTGCCGCGTGGAGGGTGGGTTCTTCTTTGGAAGTCAAGATGTCGCCAAGTGCTCGTCTATCCTAAGTCGCAACCCGGGTTGGGACATCTGCTGCGTCTCTCCCTTCCTTCTACCAACTCCACGAAAATCGCCATCAACAGCAAGATGATTCAGACCTCCATTCTGAGGTACATTACCTCGGACCGCCAGCATCTGTCTACCTCGAATAAGTCCTCCATCCTACTCCCACTCCCATCCGACATCCGACGTCGAATCTACGAGTATGCTGGTCTGTCCGACGGGACCTACATCTCTCTTAATTACCTGCATCCTGACACCGATGCATGTCCTCAAACCTATGACTCTTTGGATTTGGAGAAGATCTCAGCGGATAACTCTGAAGACTCTGGTAACTATAACAACTGTATCTCGAGATATTCCCAGACTGTGTCTCGATTCCTGAACGGCCCCATGCCATATCCCGATATTCAGCTTGAGCGACCCTGTTGTGTTGAACATGAAAACCCCACGTACTGCAACTGCACTCCACCGCTGCCTAGCCAACTTCTCGATACCTGTCGGACCATTTCCGACGAAGTCAATCGGATCTTCTATTCCAAGAGCCACTTCATCATCTGTCGAAGTGATCTAGGAGGTCTCTCTGGGCTTTTCTCTTTGAAGCCCAGAGCATTGTCGTGGATGTCCTCACTCTGCATCAGGCTCAACATCTGCGATTGCGGCTATGCCCCAGAATCCTGCACTTCCAAGGACAGTGAAAACCATGAAGTGACCTGTCACAAATCATGCATCCGCAGTCATGAAGAGCTACTTCGAAAACCAACATTCCAAGGCGAGATCAAAGCCATGGCAGAATGGAAACATTTATGCCGCCACTTGGCAGCTTCCACGACACCCAAGCGGCTGAGACTTTGCGTTATTTGTGATGTGGTTGATGTTGAAGCTGCAAAGCAGATCGCCGAGCCAATGTTGGAGATACCAATCCTGCGAGAATGTACGCTTCGCTTTGGTCTGAAGGGCCGTCAGGAAGAACTTCAAGAACTAGCTAGGAAGACTGTTCTCAAACTCACCGGGCGGATCATCACCGGTATTACTGATACCCCATTCAGATTTATGGATCTTCCTCGGGAAATCCAACTACACATTCTCCGGTACACCGATCTGGTCAGTCCCAAAGATCTTGCATGGTGCCCGGATCAAGCAATTGATGGATATAGAGTCGTCCAGTCTAGTAGCATCAGGTGGCAACTTCACAGTTCCACCACAGCTTATGATTACTTCTGCTGCGGCTCCTGCTCCTGCTCGGGCGCCACCGACAGCTGTTGTTGTACGATCAGACACACTGGCTTTTCGACGACCTGCGAGTGCTGGACCATGCCAACCGCGTTGTTCTCACTGAGCCGTAGGATGAAGGAAGATGCGACATCCATCTTCTTCTCTCGAAACCACTTTGTCATTCTGCCACCGAGATTTCGAAACGCCCACCACAAACCTCTGGAAATTCTGCAGTTTCTCACTCGATTCGCTCTACGAGGAAGACGGTACTTACAATCTATTACTTGGATGCTTCCAGAATTCGCATATCCTGTTCGGGGCACCAGGCGCCATACAGAATGGAACAAGGTCGTTGATATCTGTGTCCAGGAAATGAGTACGAGTTCATTTTTTTCTTTCTTCTCCTTTGAATAACTCACACGTTTCTTGGACATTCAAAGTTCTCTTCCCTTCCAAATGCCTCCAAAGTCCAGGCATCAAGTAATACTGATTTCAAGATTATCCAGGTCTCTCACGTCTATCTTTCACGATTGACATCTCATATCATGGCCGCAAGCGCAACGCAAACGACCGCTACCGCAGCCCGAGGCCGATTGCACAATTAGAGGAGAGTGAGTGGACTGCCGGCCTGCTTATGGTGGAGTCTATGGCACGCTACCCGACGTGGAAGAACGTTTTCGTCCACCTGAATTGGCCTTGGCACAATCCGAACAACCCCAATGACATTTATATCTCTTCCGAAGAAGCGCAGGAGCTCCGTGAGCACAGGGAAGCGGTGTTGGAGCAGCAGGTTATGGGACCTGACGGTGCTGCAGTTGGCAAGTATAGCAGGAGACATGTTTGGAATGGATACATTTGCGCGTGTGAGGATTGCGAGGATTTGTGAGACGACATTCATTGTACTTGCTTCTGGGGGACATTGCACTTTCTATTTTGGTGGCCGCATAATGTTGGCGCTATTGCCACACACTTACTAGTATGATAGGAAGAATTGATTCATTCTGGTAAATCTTACATCGCGAGTGCACTAGTATTCTAGTAATCTCCTCAAGGCCAACACAGAAACCGGAATGAAAGATATCAATGTCCCAGATTTGCTCGTAGCAGTCATATATAGCTGGATCTGATCGTCGAACACTGGGTCGGATGCTTCCATCTCTTGTTTCCAATTCATGCATGCACAAGTAATTCAAGTTAGGATAAAATTTTCTAATCGATTCGAAGAAGAAATGCTAATTTAAAGAATCTATGACCTCTATATCTAAGGAGCGTTCTCATCATGCATGAAATCCAAAGCTATAACAACGGGGAAAACCAGAAATAAGCAGCGCGAACGATAGTCGAGAATGACTGAAAAGAAGAATCCATGTGCAAGTCCAACCCAACTTCTATGGTGACAAAATCTAGCTCGTTGTAGAAAGTAGGCAAGAGCAAGCGGAGCTGATTTGCAAGACGGCGTTGGTTGTGCATTGAGTCTGGTACGTCGGTAGAGCTGCTGTATTGGTGACAACGGAGGTCGTGAAGGCCGAACAGAACGCTGTTGCGCCGAAGCCGCCTTCTCTCTCCATTGCGCGGAGACAGTTGTCTGAATTGCAGCCGGGTGCAAGAACGGCTGGCGTTTGAGTGGATGATGAGAGGGACTTTGTCGAGTTTGTGCTCCTGCGCGTGCTTGAGCTTGTGAATGTCGTGGTGGGCGAAGGGCCCATGGAGCTGAAACTTGGGGTTTGAATTCCGTGGTAGTTTAAGCAGGTACATGCTGAGGAAACGCGAGCAGAGGTGCTGCCGGTACACTGGGTGGCGTATGTTGGGAGAGAAGGAGCAGCAGGTCCCCCGAGGGTGAAGATAGAGCAGAAGGCTTCGCCGTTTCCTCTGTCGAATGCTCGGAGACAGTTATCGGCGGCGCAGCCGGGGCCATATGCTCTAGGGATAGAAGAATTGACGGTTGCTGTTTTAAGAGTAGATGAATTTTTTGATGAGGTAGTCTGGGAGCTGCTCGAGGAATGGCTTGTCGAGGAACTCGATGACGAAGAGCTGCTAGATGAGTTCGTCAAAATGGAAGATGTGCTCGACAAAATACTGGACGAGAGGCTAGACGAAGAACTGCTGCTTGAGGAGAGACTACTGGATAGGCTAGAAGACAAGCTGGACGAGAGGCTACTTGATAGGCTGCTGGAAAGGCTGCTGGAAATGAGACTGGAACAGCTGATTGGACATGCCGTAGTGATTGCAAACGGTGCCGGGGTGATTTTTGGCGTTACTAAGGACGAAGTAGGGTATGCACATGAGCAGACTGAGGAGATTTGAGCCACCAAAGAACATGCTGGAGTAGCGTAGGCTGGGAACCCATTTGTCGTCAATGTGGTGCCAGTCGTGAAGTTGGAGCAGAAAGATGCTGCGGCATGGGTATGTAAGTTTCCATTGAAAGCTCGCTCACAACTAACCTATGGTCAGTAAATTATGCCAGAAGGGAGTCTGATGCTGCAGGAACTACGTACTTGTCCGCGGCACACCTGGGAGGAGACGCGGCTGCTAGGTCTGCTATGCTTAAAATGGCCAACAAAACAGCTCGTAAGGAAGACATAATTTGGAGCCTTAAAAAAGAGGGGTACGAGGTGATATAAGGATTATTTTAAGTTGTAGATAC
>Ga0302325_10016581_pt1 | contig 15600 bp, 12 predicted proteins | sample Palsa_T0_2_FD_201948 | JGI IMG/M metagenome (GOLD analysis project Ga0302325, IMG submission 201948) | Peat permafrost microbial communities from Stordalen Mire near Abisko, Sweden - Palsa_T0_2 | ecosystem: Environmental > Terrestrial > Soil > Palsa > Peat permafrost | place: Sweden: Abisko...
GAACAACCGCTCCATCCGGCCCGGTCACCACCGCGTAGCCTCGATCAAGGGTCCGCGCCGGCGACAGGACGTGCAGGTGCCGGAGATCGGCACTCAGCCGGCCTTCCGCCCGGGAGAGGGCCTCCCAAGTGGGACGCCGCCAGTCGGGGGCCCGGAGACGGGCCCGGCAGTCGGCCAGGCGGCGCTGCGGGTGCAGGGTCTCCAACCGCCCGGCGGACCGATCCAGCCGGTTGGCCCCCCGCTCTACCCCCTGACCCAGGGCCCGGCGCGGTTGGACCGCCTCCCAGCGCCGGACGGCACCGCGCAGTTCGCCGACTAACAACGAGGCGGCCCGGGCCAGCCGGCCGTCGAGGGCCGCCACTAGACCAGCCCGATCCGGCACGACGGCTGCGGCCGCAATGGACGGGGTCCCGCACCGCAAGTCAGCCACCTCGTCGCAGAGCGGCTTGTCGCCCTCATGGCCGATCGCGGAAACGACTGGGACGGCGCAGGCCGCAACCGCCCGGCACACCTCCTCGGTGCTCCACGGCAGGAGCGACGGTCCATCGCCGCCGCCTCGGGCCAGGATGACCACCTCGACGCCCGGGCGGGCCGCCACCGACCGCAGAGCCTCCACGATGGAGACCGACGCGCCCGGACCCGACACACTGGTCTCCTCGAAATACAACGGGTAACCGGCAAAGCGGACCGCCGCCACCGACTCGATGTCCTTCCGCACCGCGGCATCGGAGCCGCACACCACCCCGATCACGGTGGGCAGGACCGGAATCGAACGGCGGGCCCGGTCCAGCAACCCGTCGGCAGCCAGCTGGCGCCGGGTCTCGGCGATCAGTTCGGCGATGGCGCCCTCACCGACGGGGGTCACCTCCTCGGCCACCAGGTGGAGCTGACCCCGGTCGTTGGCCCACTGCAGGGCCCCGACCACGCACACGCGCTCCCCGTGGACCGTGCGGCTGCGGCGCACATTGCCGGAAGGCACCTTGACGTCGATCTGGGCGGCCCGGTCCCGAAGAGTGAAAAACACCCATCCGCCCCGGGAAGTCGTCGGCCGGTGCACCTCGCCCTCCACCGCGATCCGGCCCAGACCGCCGAGGGAGCGGGCGATCTCACCCGCCAGCCGGATCAGGGTCACCTGTCGGGGTGCACCCCCCGCGGGCTCGTTCCACAGACGCATGCTCATCAGCCTGAAGGCTAGCGACGACCTGTGACCCCGTCGCTTGGCGCTAGGATGTCATGAAGTGCCGGGTGACCAATCGGGTCGCCCGGGTGGCCTGGCCTCAGATCCTGCCCGGCCGACCTGACTGGGATCCCATTCCGGTCACCTCAAGATGCCTCAACAGGAGCAGGTTTGACCACTACCGAGCTACCCGGCTCGTTCGCCGCCCTTGGGGTGGCGCCCGAACTGGTGAGCGCTCTGGAGTCCCAGGGCATCACCGAACCCTTCCCCATCCAAGCGCTCACCATTGCCGACGCCCTCGCCGGACGTGACGTATGCGGCAAGGCCAAGACCGGGTCAGGCAAGACGTTGGCCTTCGGCGTGCCGGTTCTGCAACGGCTGGGGGACGCCCGGGACGGCGGACCTACCCGCCGGCGCCGCCCGCGCACACCTCGCGGCCTGGTGCTGGTCCCCACTCGGGAGTTGGCCCGCCAAGTCGCCGACGTGCTGATCCCGCTGGCGGAGAAGGTCGAGCTGGTGCTGACGCCCTGTTACGGGGGGGCCGGCATGGACACCCAGATCAAAGCCCTCTTGGACGGGACTGACGTCGTAGTCGCCACCCCGGGCCGGTTGATCGACCTGCGCCAGCGGGGCGACGTCGACCTGAGCCAGATCGAGGTGCTGGTCATCGACGAGGCCGACCGCATGGCGGACATGGGCTTTATGCCTCAGGTCGAATGGCTGCTGCGCCACTTGGGTCGAGACCACCAGACCATGCTGTTCTCCGCCACCCTCGATGGTGACGTTGATCGCTTGGTCCGCGATCACCTGACCGATCCGGTGGGTCACGAGGTGGCCTCCGCGCAGCCGACGGTCACCGCGATGGCTCACCGTTTTCTCCTGATTCATCACATGGACAAGGTGAAGGTGGCCGCCGCGATCTGCCGGCACTCACAGCGGTCACTGGTCTTCTCCAGGACAAAGAGGGGAGCCGATCGGCTCACCGAGGCGCTCCGCAAGGAAGGCGTCGACGCCCGGGCCATTCACGGCGACCTGCGCCAGCAGATGCGCGAACGGGCCTTAAGGAGCTTCTCCGAGGGCAAACTTCCCGTTCTGGTGGCGACAGATGTGGCGGCCCGCGGCATCGACGTCGACGGCATCGACGTGGTGATCCATTTCGACCCGCCGGAGGATCACAAGGGTTACCTGCACCGTTCGGGGCGGACCGCCCGGGCGGGCCGCGAGGGCCTGGTGGTGACCCTGGTCGAATGGAACGAGCAACTCGAGGTGGAGCGGATCCAGAAGCGCCTCGGACTGTCGTTGCCGATTATCGAGATGTTCTCCAACGACGCCCGTCTGCGCAACCTCCGCGGCTGGGATCCCGTCGCCGCGTCGGTGGCCTAACCCACCCGCACCACGCCCCGACGTGACCGCCGCGCTGGACACGCTGGCATTCGCCGGCGGGCTGGTACTGGTGATCGCAACGGTCCTGTCGGCCATCAAGGCCACCATCCTGCCTCGCGGGGCGCGGAGCCATATCACCCGAACCACGAACCGTGCCGTGCGGGCGACGTTTCGGCTGTGGACCCGACGGTCCCCGTCCTACGAACGCCGGGACCAGATCATGGCCTTGCTGGGGCCGATCTCCCTGCTGGTGCTGCTCGCCACCTGGCTCGTCCTGATGATCGGCGGGTACACCCTCATCTATCTGGCGGTCACCGGCCGTTCGCTGAAGACGTCGGTAGAGCTGTCCGGCGCCTCGATCTTCACCCTGGGCACCACCGCCGACGCGCGGCTGGGGCCCTCGCTGCTCACCTACACCGAGGCCGGTCTGGGGCTGCTCCTGGTGACGCTCCTCATCACTTACCTACCGAGCATCTACGGGGCCTTCTCGCGGCGCGAGAACGGGGTGGCGCTCCTCCAGGTCCGCGCCGGAGATCCGCCCCGGGCGGCCACCATGCTGATCCGCTACCACCGCATCGAGGAGTCTCGGTACCGGCTGACCGAGCTGTGGCGGCAGTGGGAGGCTTGGTTCGCCGACATCGAGGAGACCCACACCACCTTTCCCACCCTGGTGTTCTTCCGATCCCCGTCTCCGGAACGGTCCTGGATCACCTCCGCCGGCGCCTTGCTCGATGGGGCCAGCTTCTGGGCCGGGGCGATCGAGCACCCCAAGGATCCGGACGTGCAGTTGTGCATCCGGGCCGGATTCCTGGCCCTGCGCCGCATCGCGGACATCTTCCACGTGCCCTACGACGCCGACCCCCAGCCCGACGGTCCGATCAGCATTTCCCGCCAGGAGTGGGACGACGCCATGGCCGAGATGGAGGCGGCAGGCATGCCCCTCAAGGCCGACCGAGATCAGGCGTGGCAAGACTGGAAGGGCTGGCGGGTCAACTACGACACCGTGTTGCTCAACCTGGCTCGCCTGGTCGAAGCCCCCCTGACACCTTGGGTGTCGGATCGGACCCCGGTCCCCCTCAACGGGGCCCCTCGGCGTCGCCTGCGCCTCCGCCGGGGCGGCGGAACACCAGCCGGGTGATGACGATGGCAACGAGAATGACGGCGAGGGCGAGACCGATCCCGTAGAAATCGGCCGGGTCGCTCTGCGGGCCCGGGGCGTTGGCGGTGGCGTTGGGCCCGCCGACGATGGTGACCACCGATCCCGGCGCCGTCGTGGTCGAGCCCGGCCCAGTCGTAGAGCCCGGCCCAGTCGTAGAGCCCGGCTCAGTCGTCGAGGTCATCGGCGTCGAGAACTGGATTGTGTGCAGAAGTAGACCGTATGTGACGTACTACTGAACACTATCCAGCGCGCCGGGCGCATCTCGGGTGGCCGCCACGCCAGTTGAGGGCAGGTACCCTTCAGGGCGTGTCGGACGCCTGGCTGATCGAACCAGCAGGACCGCTGCGCGGCGAAGTACAGGTCCGAGGCTCGAAGAACGCGGTCACCAAGCACATGGTCGCGGCCATCCTGGGCTCGGGGCCGAGCACCATCACCAACGTCCCCGAGGTCGGCGACGTGGACATCACCGCTGGGATCCTCACCGCGGTGGGTGCCGGCGTGGAGCGAACCGGCGACTCGATCACGATCACGCCGCCGGCGGAGGTCAACCCGATCGTTCCGTTGTCCTTCAGTGGACTCAACCGGATCCCGGTCCTGCTGCTCGGCCCGCTCTTGCACCTCGCCGGCGAAGCCTTCGTCCCCCGCGTCGGCGGCGACCGCATCGGCGGCCGGCCGGTCGACTTCCACGTCGATACCCTCCGCGCCCTGGGGGCCGAGGTCGAGGTGACCGACGAGGGCATCTCGGCCCGCTGCAGCCGGTTGCGCGGCGGCATCATCGAACTCCCGTATCCCAGCGTGGGGGCGACCGAGACTGCCCTCATGTCGGCCGCCATGGCGGAGGGTAAATCCGTGATCCGGGGCGCGGCCACCGAGCCGGAGGTGCTGGAGCTGGCCCTGTTCCTTCAGCGCATGGGAGCCCGGATCGAGCTGCGCCCGGATCGGCGCATCGTGATCGAAGGGGTCCCGAACCTTCGCGGCGCCCGCAACCGCCTGCAGGGCGACCGCAACGAGGCGTTCAGCTATCTGGTGGCCGGCTTGTTGACTGGCGGCGAGGTTCGGGTGGTGGGATGCGGTCAGGATCGGCTGGTAACGGCGATCACCACCCTGATGCGGATGGGCGCCCAAGTCGACGTGGACGACAACGGCATGACGGCGTCGGCTCCCGATGGATTGCGGGCCGCGGCGGTGCAGACAGACGTGCACCCCGGGTTCATGACCGACTGGCAGACCCCGCTCATGGTCCTGTTCACGCAGGCAGAAGGCATGTCGGTGCTGCACGAGACCGTGTACGAGGACCGCTTCGTGTACGTACCGGCCCTACAGGCCATGGGCGGCGAGATCGAACTGTTTTCCAGCTGCCTGGGCGGGCCGGCGTGCCGGTTCCACGAGACCAGCAACCTCCATTCGGCGGTGGTCCGGGGCGTGTCAAAGCTGCGCGGTGCCGAAGTGGAGATCCCCGACGTCCGGGCCGGCTTCTCCAGCGTCATCGCGGCCGCAGCCGCGGACGGTCCGTCCACGCTCCGGGGCGTGCACCACCTCGAGCGGGGCTACCACCGCCCGGCGGAGCAGCTGCGCTCGCTTGGTGTAGACCTCACGACGACCTGAGTCGTCGGTAGCCTCCAGCGGTGCCCGACGCCCTGTACACGTCCGATGGGGACCAGCTGGTTCCGGGTCCGTTGACTGTCGGCCCGTGGTCGCCCGACGCCCAGCACGGCGGACCGGTCGCGGCGTTACTGGCGCGAACCGCGGAGTCGGTGCCGGCGCCAGGACCCATGCAGCTGGTCCGCCTGACCGTAGAGCTGTTGCGGCCGGTCCCGCTGCGTCCCCTCTCGGTATCGGCCACAGTCTCCCGTCCCGGCAAGAAGGTGCAGATCATCGAGGCCGGCGTGGCGGTCGACGGTGTCGAGGTCGCTCGGGCTCGGGCCCTGCGGATCCGGACGGCCCCGGTGGACGTTCCCGCCCAAGCACCTGACCCGGCGAGCCCTCCGCCGCCCCAGGACCCGACCCGGCCGCCGGCCAACAGCGTCCGCACCGCCTTCGCCGAAGCGGTCGATCTCCGTTTCGTTCACGGCGGGTGGGACGAGCTTGGCCCGGTGACCATGTGGACCCGGCTGACCGTGCCGGTCGTCGCCGGCGAGGAGCCGTCGGCGATGCAGCGGACCACAGCGGCCGCCGACTTCGGCAATGGGGTCAGCCGAATCCTCGACTTCGACAGCCACGTCTTCATCAACCCGGATCTGACCGTCTCTCTTTCGCGGGTGCCGGTCGGAGAATGGATCGGTTTCGATGTCGTGTCCCGCCTGTCTGAGGAGGGGTACGGGCAGGCCGAGAGCCTGATCTTCGACCCCATCGGCCCGGTCGGCCGGGCTGTGCAATCTCTGCTGGTCGAAAGCCGCTGAGCTACCGAATCACGAGGGCGGCGCGGCCGAGACGGTCGCCTCCGGCCAGGTCCTATGCTGCCGGATCGCGATGGGTGTGGTCGAACGGATCATGGAGCACGCGGAGCGTCTCACCTCCACGGAGCGCAAGATCGCCGAGGTGCTGGCCGCCGAGCCGCAAACCATCGCGTTCGGAACGGTTGCCCAAGTCGCCCAGCGGGCCGGCACCAGCGGCCCGTCGGTGGTCCGGCTGGCAGTCAAGCTCGGCTACGAGGGCTTCGTCGGCCTCCAGGCGGACGTCCAGTCCGAGCTGGCCCGCCAGCTCGGACCCGCCCGGGACCGGATCCGTCAGCGCCCGCCGACGGATGTACTGGCCAGAGTCCACACCGCCGAGCAGGACAACGTGCAGCGCACGCTCGACGGAATCAACACCGCCGCCCTGGACCGGTCGGTGGCTCGGCTGGCCGACCGGCACCACCGGGTCTGGGTCCAGTCGGCCGAAATGACGGCCCCGATCGGCTTGGTGCTCGCCGGCCAGCTCGCTCAGCTGCGCGACGGCGTCACGTTCCTGGAGGGATCGGAGGTGGCGGTGAGCCGGACCCTGGCGGGACTCGAGACCGGGGACACCCTGATCGCCATCGACATCCGCCGCTACGAACGATCCCTGGTGGGCCTAACGCGCTGGGCCAGTGAGCAAGGCGCAAAGATCATCGCCATCACGGATAGTCCGCTGTCCCCGCTCGTCGCGGGTGCAGCGGAGTCTTTCTTCATATCCGCTCAAGGCGTCGGGCCGTTCGACAGCGTAACGGGCGGCGTGGCGCTCGCCAACGCGCTCATCGCCGGGGTGGCGGCCCGGCTGCGCCAGAGCGCTCCCGCTCGGCTGGACGCCATCGAGGAGGCCTGGTCCGCGGTGAGGGCGCTCATCGCCGAGCCCGGTGGCCACGGCCCCCTGGCCGGCATCGATCGGATCAGCCACCCGCACGGCGACGATCCGGCCGGGACAGGGGCCGGGGCCCGACCTGACGGGGGCGGCGACGGCAGCCGAAGCCCGACCTGACAGCGGCGGCGACGGCAGCCGAAGCCCGACCTGACAGCGGCGGCGCCGGCAGCCGGGGCCCGACCTGACAGCGGCGGCGCCGGCGTCAGAGACCCGACCTGACGGCGCCCGGACCGAGTCTCAGAGGGCGAGTTGGAGACGGCGCAGGACCAAGGCGGTGACGGCCAGTGGGTCCGCGGTCGATGGACCGAGGGAGCCCAACAGCACCCGGGCTCGAACCAGTTCGGCCTGGCGAGCCGCCTCCCACATCGAGACCGCCTCTGCGGGGCCGCCCGGATGGGCGAGGGCGTTGCCGGCGGCTGCTCTACGCCACGCGCTCAGATCGTCGAGAAGGGCCCGACCGTGCCACGTCGTCAGGCGACTGGGCGCGGGGAGCACGCCCAGCGCTCGGCCCACGGCATCCACCAGGCGGTCCGCCCCGGCGGCCCGGCTGACGAGAACCACCGCCTCGGCCGCCTCGATGACCCCGCGACCTGTGCTCCGGGCCACCGGCCCCGCCTCACCGACTTCGGCCCGGCTCGCGGCGAGGACAAATCGATTGGCCAGGTCCCTTCCTACGCCGAGAGCCACCAGCGCGTCCTCTTCCGACTTCGTGACATCGGAGGAGGCCGCCGCCACCACGGAATCCGCCGACGGGACATCACGGGTGACCACCTCGCCGAGATCGAATCCACCCGGACTCGTCAGGTAGGAGCGGGCCAGCCCCGCGACCGCCGCGCTGATGGTGGCGTGCAGAGCCGCTTCTGCGTCAGCGGAGAGCCCGGAGGAGCGTTGCTCCAGCTCGGCCCATCGGTCTCCGGCCCCGACCACCTGGCGCGCCGCCCAGAAGGCCGCGGCCACATCGGCGAGGTCACGACCGAGCTCGGCTGCCGTCTCGTGCGCCCAGACAATGCCGAGCTGATCCACGATCTCGCCGGCGAGATCCGTGGCGACGAGCTGTGGGTACAGCCGGTGCCGGGGAATCAGATCGGCGAATGAGTCGCGGATCGCCGCCGGGAAGTAAGGGACGACGGCGTCGAGCAGAGCCGGATCTTCGACCATCGTAGAACTTTCGATGGCCGAGACCAGATCTGATTTGGCGTACGCCAGCAGTACAGCTAGCTCTGGGCGGATCAGGCCGGCGCCCGCCTCCCGGCGGATGCGCATCTCCTCCAGGGCCGGAAGGCACTCCACGTCGCGATCGAAGCGGCCGGCGTCCTCGAGCGTGTCGATCAGCGCCTCGTAGGCGTCGAGTTCGCGGGCGCTGCCCGGAACTGACCGGTTGAGAGCAGCGACGCTGTGGTCAACCTGGCGCAACACCTCATTCGCTACTTCGTCGGCAGACCGCTGCAGGTAGGAATCGCGCTCGCCGTGGACCAGGCGCCCCTCCTCGATCGCAAGCGCCAGAAGGATCTTGAGGTTGACCTCGCGGTCGGATGTCGCCACGCCGGCCGCGTTGTCGATGAAGTCCGTGTTGATCCGGCCGCCCCGGCGGGAGTAACGGATCCGGGCCCGCTGAGTGAACCCGAGGTTTCCCCCTTCGGCGACGACTCGCGCCCTGACCTGGTCCGCGGTGATCCGGACCAGGTCGTTGGCGTGGTCGGCAACCGCAGTGTCCGTCTCCTCGGGTGCCTTCACGAAGGTGCCGATCCCCCCAAACCACAGGAGATCGACGGGGGCGGCCAGGATGGCCGAGATGAGGCGCGGTGGGCTGAGGGAGTCGTCTGTTACCCCGAGCGCGACCCGCGCGGCCGGGACCAGGCCAATGGCTTTGGTCTGGCGCGACCAGACTCCACCACCATCGGAGATCAGCTCGGTCCGGTAGTCGGCCCAGCTGGAACGCGGCAGCCCAGCCAGTCGAAGCCGCTCGGCAAATGACGTGACCGAATCCGGGTCGGGGTCGAGGAATATGTGGCGGTGGTCGAACGCCGCGATCAGTCGGATGGTCTCGCTGCGCAACATCCCATTACCGAACACGTCGCCGGACATGTCGCCTACGCCAACCACCCGGATCGGATCCGCTTGCACGTCGATCCCCAGCTGATGGAAGTGGCGCCGGACGGCCACCCAGGCGCCGCGGGCGGTGATGCCCATGGCCTTGTGGTCGTAGCCGCGCGACCCGCCCGAGGCGAACGCGTCGGCCAGCCAGAAGCCGTATTCCTCGCTGATGGAGTTCGCCAGATCAGAGAAGGTCGCCGTCCCCTTGTCCGCAGCCACGACCAAGTAGGGGTCCGGGCCGTCCCGCGCCACTACTCCCGTCGGAGTGACGACCCTCCCCGACACCAGGTTGTCCGTGACGTCGAGCAAGGCGCGCACGAACGTCTCGTAGGCAACGCGCACCTCCTCGGGACCGGGGGGTGCGGTGCCACTGGCACCTGGTGTCGGCGGGCGACTGCAAACGAAGCCGCCCTTGGCCCCGGTGGGAACAATGATGGCGTTCTTCTTGACTTGGGCGAAGGCGAGGTCGAGGACCTCGGTGCGAAAGTCCCTGGGCCGCTCGCTCCAGCGCAGACCGCCGCGGGCGATCAACCCGGCTCGGAGATGAATGCCCTCGACCGTCGGACCGTGTACAAAGGCTTCTACCAGCGGACGGGGGGCCGGCAGCCCAGGGACAGCCGAGCTGTCCAACTTGAGCGTCAGCGCGGGCCGGTGACGCCCTTCGGCGTCGACCTGGAAGTAGTTCGTCCGCAAGGTGGCGTCGATCAGTTGCAGGTAGCCGCGCAAGACCTGGTCCTGTTGCAGCTGGGGCACCAGGTCCAACTCGGCGACGCAGCGGGCCCGCTCCGCGCCTTCGGGCGTAGTCAACTTCGGCCCTGCGGCCGAGTGGTCGGACTCGGGATCGAACCGGCCCTGGAAGTACCCGATCAAACCGCGGGCCACCTCCGGGAATGTCACCAGGGGTTCAGTGAGGTCAGCCGCGGAGAACGGGGTGTCACCCTGGAGCCAGTAGCGCAGATAGGCGCGCAGCACCGTCACCTGCCGCCAGTCCAGGCCGGCGACCGTCACCAGCCGGTTAAGGGAGTCGACTTCGGTCTCGCCCCGCGCCAGCGCCTCGAGGGCGGCGACGAGCCGGGGGCCATGGATTTCCGCCACAAACCGAAGGGCTTCCGGCCCGAAGGGTGAGTCGATCCGGACTCCAACGTCGTCGATGTGGACGGCCGGCTGCCCGTCTGCGCCGGGGACGAACCGGTACGGGACGGACTCGACGACCACCAGGCCGAAGCTCTCGAGGACCGGCAGGAAGCGCGTCAGCTCGATCCCGTGCTCACCGAATCGGCGGATCCGGAATGTGATCTCGTCCGATTCGGGCGCCGGACGAACCGACAGGCGGTGATGCCCCCCGAAGGCGGCACCCGCTGAGACGGCCCCAACGTCCGTCGGTGGCAACGCGGCCAGAGCAGCCAGGTCGGCCATGTCAAGGGCAGCCTCCTGGGGCGACGTCTGCTCGCGGTAGCTCACCGGCACCCGGGCGGCAAAGCTGGCCGCTTGGGCGCCGGCGTCGGGCCCCGGCACCAGCGAGGCCAGCTCGCGCACCCACATCGACAACCCTGGAACTGCCTCCGGGTCCGGTACCTCTCCGCGCCCGTCCATACCGGCAGCTTCGCGCAGCCGAGCCCGGTCGCGGCGGGACTACAGGCCGACTCCGAGGTCAGGGCCTCGGTCGCGGCGAAGCGATCGACCGCGCGTCCACGCCAGGTCGAAGGCGTCGCCTAGCACCCGCACCGCCTGGACGGGATCGGGACGTTCCAGGCCGGCGTAGTCGACCATGCCGGCGCCGGCCGCCGCCGCGGTCAGGCCGCTCCCTCGTCCATTGAGCACGACCGTCGGAGCCTGGCCTTCGGCCTGCAACAATTTGTTGACCACGGACCTGGCCCCCGGAGCGATACCGCCCCGCGCTTCCCGGCCGAGCCAGGACTTGACTTCCACGGGAGCGTCGCATACCAGCAGGTCGGCCGTACGCCCGTGGTCCCGCCGCTCGGCGAGTGAGCGGACATGGTGGCCTTCCGACGCCAGCTGCCGGGCCACCTCGAACTCCTCGTGGGTCAGGCGGCGCGCCGTCTCGTCGAGACGTCCCGGCGAGCCGTCATGATCGCGGCCACATGGCACGGCCATGGCAGGTTGGAGCGCCCCCACCCTGCCTGTTGGGCGCCGCGGCTCCTGATCTCCGGGCGGAGCTATCACCGTCACCCGGCACCATCCACGGCCGGAGCGGCGGCCGGGGTCCCGCTCGCATCTTGGTCCACGCCGGGCCGGTCGCGATACTGGAGGTCGAGCACCACGAGCACCGGCCAGGCCGGTCCTTGCGCGATCTTCTGGGCGATTCGGCGCAGTAACCCCGCCTCGGGGCTGTCCTGCGGGCGGCCGTCATTGTCCACCCGAGCGGACAAGGCGAACCGGTAACGGGTGAACAGCAGCTGACCGTCGTCGCCGTAGGGGTGCTCCGCCAGAATGGCCTGCACCGGCCCCTCCCGGAGCACCCACCTGGCGTCACCATCGGCGACGAGAGCAGAGCCGGCGTGGCCCCCAAGGGCGGCCGCCATCTCGTCGAGCGACAGGTCAGCGTCGACGAACAGATCGACAGAACGGGACATCACAACCTCCTCGTGGTACGGGACACGGGCCGGCTCGGGACCGGCGAAATGGCACGCCCGAAACGTGCGAGAAGGGAGGCTGAGCCTCTAGGAACCTTCCGCCTGTCAGGCGACCGGAGGTACGTCCCGGTGGTTCACAACCATCATCGCGGTTGCCAGCCGCGAGGGCAAGGCCCCAACCGGCGGTTGTGCCACCGACTCGGGTGGCGGATACTGGCCGCGTGAGCGAGGATCAGGAGCAGCCAGCCCAAGAGACCGCTACGACCCTTGCGGCCTACCCGAGCGATCCCCGAGACGGGTGGGAACCAGGCCCACCGTCCCCGCGGGCAATGCTCCCCAGCGTTGTCGGCGGGGCTGTGATCCCCTTAGGCGTGTACTACCTCGTGCGCAGCCATGTCAGCGGCGACGCGACCGCCCTCGCCATTGCTGGGGTCCCCGCCGCGATGTGGGTCGGCATCCAATGGTTGCGGCTTCGGCGGATCGACCCCATCGGGGCGATCATCCTGTTCGGGTTCATTGCCGGTTTGATCGTCTCAGCCGCCCTCGGCGGGAACGCCTTCGTGCTCAAGGTGCGCGATTCGGCGTTCACGGGCTTATTCGGCCTCAGCTGCCTGGCGTCCCTGGCGTTCAGCCGGCCGCTCATGTTCTACGTCGGGCGCGCCATGTCCGCGGGCGACGATCCTGTCCGGCGGGAGGCTTACGACGCCTTATGGGAGATGCCGCAGGCGCGGCGGGTCTTCGCGATGATCACGACGGTGTGGGGCATCGGCCTGCTCACGGAGGCTGGGTTGCGCGTGCTCCTCGCCGCGGTGTTGCCCACCGGGCCGTTCCTGGCGATAGCCCCCACGATGGCCGCCGTCATGATCGGGGGCATGTTCGCCTTCACTGTCTGGTACAGCAAGTGGGCGCGGCAGCGAGGCGAGGCAGAGCGAGTGCTCGAACTTGGGCTCGCACCCGATACAGGCCCCGTCTGAGCGCCCTCGCCAAGCAGACAACCGAGCCAACCGGACGCAGGCAGCTGACGGTGGCGCCGGCAACCGAGATGCACAGGCTTCCACCGCTCGCGAGACTCAAACGGTGACCGTCGACAGCGACATCACGGGGTTGTGGTCTCCGGGGGTGCGCCGACTCACCGCCAGTCTCAGCATGACTGTCACTCTGGTGGCCTTCGAGAGCCTGTCCGTGGCGACCATCCTACCGGTGGTGAGCCGACACCTGGGCGACGTGCGGCTGTACGGCTGGGTGTTCAGCGCGTTCTTCCTCTCCAGCCTGGTCGGGATCGTGGTGAGTGGAGCGGTATCCGACAGTCGGGGCATGGGGCTGCCGCTCATCGGGGGCTTGGTCATCTTCGGGGCCGGCTTGGCAGTGGCCGGCACCGCTCCCGACATGCCCGTCCTCGTCGCCGGTCGAATCGTGCAGGGGTTCGGGGCGGGTTCAGTGCCAGCGGCCGCCTACGCGGCCATCGGCCGGGCTTACCCTGAACGGCTCCGGCCCAGAATGTTTGCCACCTTGTCCACCGCTTGGGTGGTCCCGGGCGTCGTCGGCCCAGCCCTGGCCGCCCAGGTGGCCAGCCATCTGGGCTGGCGCTGGGTGTTCCTCGGGCTGCTGCCACTGGTGGCGATCGCCTGCGCGGTGGCCGTGCCCTCGCTGTCCACCGTGCCGGGCCAGCCCAACCCGAACGCTGCCCCCATCCCGATACGCGCCGCGGTCATGGTCGCGATCGGCGCCGGACTACTCCTGGCCGGCCTGACCCTGGCCATACCCGTGTACTCGCCTCTGCTGGTGCTCGCGGGCGGGATCATGGGTGTCCCTGCCCTCCGTCGGCTTGTACCGCCCGGGACGTTGAGGGCCCGCCGCGGACTGCCCGCCGCGGTGCTGACGAGGGGGCTGCTCACCTTCGGGTTCTTCGCCGGCGACGCCTACGTGCCGCTCACTCTCACTTCGATCCGGCACACGTCGGTGACCTTCGCAGGGATCACGCTCACCGTGTCGACCATGGCCTGGACGACCGGGTCCTGGCTGCAAGCCCGCACGATTCACCGCCACGGGCCTCGCGTGCTGGTGGCTTACGGGCTGGCCCTGGTGGTCGCAGGGCTGGCCGCGATGGCGAGCCTGCTCTGGTCCGCGGTCCCTCTGTGGATGGCCCTGGTCGCCTGGTCGGTGGCCGGGTTCGGGATCGGCATCGCCTACTCCCCCATCAGCCTGACCGCTCTCGGCTGGGCCCGACCCGGCGAGGAGGGACGGGCGACCGCCTCGGTACAACTGTCCGACGTGCTCGGGGTGGCGCTCGGTACCGGCGTCGCCGGAGCTGCGGTGGCGATCGTCCACCAGCATCGCGGCGATCCCCGTCTGGGGCTCGGCCTGGCCTTCGCGGCCGCGGGCGTGGTGGCGCTTGTCGGGGTGTTGGTCACCCCGAGGCTTCCGGGCCGCACCACGCCGGCTGCGGCCCCGGCCGAAAGCGACTCTCAGGGGCTCGTGGCCAGCCCGGACGCGACGGCGCGGGAAGAGACCTGACGACATACGGGTTGCACCTAGTCGATGACCGAAACCCGAGACACCGCCGACTTCTGGTTTGACCCCCTATGCCCCTGGGCGTGGATCACCTCCCGCTGGATCCTGGAGGTCAGCAAGGTTCGACCGATCGACGTCAGCTGGCACGTGATGTCGCTCGCCTACCTCAACTCGGGTCGCGAGGAACTACCCGAGGAGTACAAGCAGAAGTTGAAGGAGGCCTGGGGGCCGGTGCGGGTCTGCATCGCGGCGGCCCAGGCCCACGGGGACTCGGTGCTGTTACCCCTGTACACCGCCCTCGGTACCCGCTTCCACAACGAGAAGCTTCCGAAAGACCGCGAGACCATCATCGCGGCCCTGGAGGAGGTGGGCCTGCCCGCGTCCCTGGCCGACGCGGCCGAGAGCACCGACTACGACGACGCCCTCAAGGCGTCCCACCATGAGGGGATGGACCAGGTCGGGATGGATGTCGGTACCCCGGTGATCAGCGTCAACGGCATCGCGTTCTTCGGTCCGGTGGTCACCCCGGCCCCACGGGGCGAGGCGGCTGGCAAGCTGTGGGACGGCGTGGTGCTCGTGGCCGGTACGGACGGCTTCTTCGAGTTGAAGCGCAGCCGCACCCGCGAGCCCATCTTCGATTGACGGGCCACAGCCGCCGGGCGTCGCCCTTTTTCCAGTGCGGTGTTAGAAGTTGATGACGCCGCGGAGGTTGCGGCCCTCGCGCATGTCCTCGTATCCGTGGTTGACCTCGTCGAGGCGATACGTCCGTGTAACCAGCTCGTCCAGCTTGAGCTGACCGTCGGCGTACAGACCGAGCAGTCTCGGGATGTCGACCCGCGGGTTCGCCGAGCCGAAGAGCGACCCGACGACCTGCTTCTCCAGGAGCGTCAGCTCGAAGGCGCTCATGGCGACCTGGGTCTCGGCAGCGGAGTGGATGTTCGTGACGACCACCCGACCTCGTTTGGCCGTGATCGCCAGGGCCGCGGCGATGGCATTACCGTCGCCCAACCCCATGGTCATGATCACCTTGTTCGCCATCCGACCCAAGGTGACTTCGCCGATCTGCGCCAGCGCCTCTTCGAGCGACGAAGCGGTGTGGGTGGCCCCGAACTCCATGGCCTTTTCCCGCTTGAAGGGCAGCGGGTCGATGGCGAATATGCGGTGGGCGCCGGCGAGCTTCGCCCCCTGGATGGCGTTGATCCCGATGCCGCCGATGCCCACCACGGCCACGTCCTCGCCCGGAGTCACGTCGGCTGCGTAGACCGCCGAACCCCAGCCCGTCACCACCCCGCAACCCAGTAGGCACGCCACCCCGAGCGGCACGTCGGGCTCGACCTTGATGCAGCTGGCTTCGTTGACGACCG
>Ga0302325_10016582_pt1 | contig 15600 bp, 15 predicted proteins | sample Palsa_T0_2_FD_201948 | JGI IMG/M metagenome (GOLD analysis project Ga0302325, IMG submission 201948) | Peat permafrost microbial communities from Stordalen Mire near Abisko, Sweden - Palsa_T0_2 | ecosystem: Environmental > Terrestrial > Soil > Palsa > Peat permafrost | place: Sweden: Abisko...
CTTGCCGTCGCCGGGCAGATGGACCGGCACAAGCGCGCCGATCGGCAGATCGGCCGTCGGCCGATGATCGCGGTGATGGCGAAGACGGGCCTCCGCGTCACCGAGCTCTGCCAGCTCAGGTGGCGAGCGGTCGACATCCACCACGAGCGGTTGATCATCGAACAGGCGAAGACGGAGGCCGGGAAACGCCAGGTCGACCTCACGATCGACGTGATCGATGAGCTCAACTCGTGGAGGGCCCGGCGTGGGGAGGTCGAGCTCGACGGATTCGTGTTCGCCACCGCGAGCGGGAAGCCGCGCAACAAGGACAACGTCCGCACGATTCTCGCGCGGGTTGTCGAGAAGGCCAACGACAAGCGGGAGGACCGTGGGCTGGCTACGCTTCCTGCGGTTGTGCCGCACACGCTGCGGAGGACCTACATCAGCCTGCTGCTCGAGGCCGGCGCTCCGCTGCACTACGTGATGGACCAGGTCGGGCACGAGGACTCGAAGACGACGCTCGAGATCTACGCCCAGGTGCAGAAGCGGCTCAGCCGGACGCAGGTCAAGAGCGCCTTCTTGGCGCTCCTGAACGGGACGGACCTGAACCACGCGAGCATTCCAGCCGAGGGTCGCGAGAAGATGTCCCGCCAAGCTGGCAAAAGCGCGCCGAAGCGCTCTCGTCGGAAGGCCAAAGTGGCCGGTGGTCCCCAAAAGTGGTCCCCAAACGCAGAATCAACCCCTCGAGGATGCCCTCAAACTCCCTCATCACACGCAAAAAGGCCCCGAGTTCCAGGGCCTTTCTGAATGGGCACGGCTGGGCTCGAACCAGCGACCTCTCGCGTGTGAAGCGAGCGCTCTCCCACTGAGCTACGCGCCCGGAGGGGCGGGAGTTTAGGCCCTCAGAGCCGGACGAGGTTCGCGCCGTGCCGGCCGCGGGTGATCCCGCGCAGGTCGACGAAGAGCGTGGCGGCCTCGGCCACGGCGAGGTGGTCGATGGTGGGGTGGGCGGTGACGAGGACGACGGCGTCGGCGCCGGCGACCGCGAGGTCGAGGGGCTCGCTGGCCAAGCCGAGCGGCTCGAGCCGGGCGACGAAGGGGTCGTGGTAGTGGAGGTCGGCGCGTCGCGTCGCGAGCTCCTCCATGATCCGCAGCGCCGGCGACTCGCGGATGTCGCCCACCCCGCCCTTGTAGCTGACCCCGAGGATGGTGATGTGTGAGCCCTTGACCGGCTTCCCGGCGTCGTTGAGGGCCCGCTCGATGAGCTCGACGCAATAGTGGGGCATCTGCTGGTTTATCTTGCCCGCGAGCTCGATGAACTCGGTAGACATGTTGAACTCGCGCGCGCGCCACGTGAGGTAGAAGGGGTCGACGGGCAGGCAGTGCCCGCCCATCCCGGGTCCGGGCTCGAAGCGCATGAAGCCGTACGGCTTGGTCGCGGCGGCATCTACGACCTCCCAGATGTCGATGCCCATGCGGTCCGAGAGGATCGCCAGCTCGTTGACCAGGGCGATGTTGACCGAGCGGAAGATGTTCTCCAGGAGCTTGGACATCTCCGCCGCCTCCGGCGTGCTCACCCGGACGATCTCGTCGCAGATCTTGCTGTAGAGCTCCTGGGCGCGGTCGGCGCACGCGGGGGTCATCCCGCCGATCACCTTGGGCGTGTTGCGCAGGGTGTAGTCGGTCCGGCCGGGATCCACGCGCTCGGGCGAGAATGCGACATTGAGTCCATCCCCGACGCGCAGGCCCGACTGCTCGAGCATGGGCACGAGCTGCTCTCTCGTGGTCCCCGGATAGGTCGTTGACTCGAGGACGACGAGCTGGCCGCGCCGGAGGACCCCGGCCAGGGCACGACCGGCCGCGATCACCGGCCCGAGGTCGGGCTCGCGATTGCGCGTGAGCGGCGTCGGGACGCAGATGATGACGGCGTCGGCCTCGGCCAAGAGCGCGTAGTCCGAGCTCGGGCGGATCGAGTCGAGCACGGCGCGCAGGCGCTCGGAGGGGATGTCCTCGACGTGCGAGTCGCCGGCGGCGAGAGCTTCGATCCGCCGCTCGTCGATGTCCACCGCCAGCACGTGCTCGCCCGCCTCGGCGAACGCCACCGCCAGGGGCAAGCCTACGTATCCGAGGCCGATCACTCCAACGCTCATGTCAAGTCTCTCTTCGAGTCGCGCCCCGGCGCCGGCGACCCTCGCCATCCGAGACGCCGGACCTGAGCCACGATACCGATCGGATCGATCTCCGCGACCCGAGCACCCGTCTCCGCCGGCGTTCATGCGGTTGAACGCTCAATAGGCCGGGATGGTCATTGATCGGCCCCCGGAGCACCTCGATACTCGCACCTCGACGCTGAGACAGCGGGGCTTCACGGCCCGGCAGGGGGTGTAGATGACTACTAATGACGTGGTAAGCGATGGGCGCCCGGACGGCGCGGGCGCGGCCATAATGGCACGGACCCAGATTGGATTTCGGTGCAAGACGTCGTTCGACGGCTCGCCGAAGGCGCTGCGCGAGACGAGACTCGCAGTGGCGCGGGCGAAGGAGGGGGACAGGGAAGCATTCCAGTACCTCTACGTGTCGTACTCGGACAACATCTACGGCTACGTGCGCAGCATCATCCGGGATGAGCACGAGGCCGAGGACGTGACGCAGCATGTGTTCGCGAAGCTGATGACCTCGATCGTCAAGTACGACGATCGCGGCGTTCCCTTCTTCGCATGGCTGGTCCGCTTCGCGCGCAACGTCGCGATCGACCACATGCGCGCCAACCGTGCAACGCCGGTCGAGCACGTGCTCGACCCCGATCACGACGACGGCGCCGACCTGGACCACTCGTTGACGGTCCGGGAGGTGCTCGCCTGCCTGCCCGAGGAGCAGCGCGAGGTCGTGGTCCTGCGTCACGTAGTGGGTTTGTCGCCAGGCGAGATTGCCGGCCGAATGGGAAGAACCGAAAGTTCGGTGCACGGACTGCACCACCGTGGGCGCCGAGCCCTCCAACACGAGCTGGAGCGGACAAACTCGACACCGTCCACGAGAGCCGCGAAGCGGTTGGTCGCGGCTTGACGTCGCCGCCGGTCTGAGGCGCGGGCCGACCAGCCCGGGCCTCAGCCGGCGACGACGCACCACCACCTCAGCCGGCGACGGCCCGCGGCCTCAGCCGGCGACGACGCACCACCGGCGCGCTACCAGCGCCATCTTCTTGCAGTGGGAACAGAGCGCGTCACGCGTTCGCGCGGCGCAACCGGCGCCGCGCGAGCCGTGGCCCCTCACACGCTCTCACACCGCCCGCGAAGAGCTCTCACACCGCCCGCGAAGAGCTCTCACACGCTCGCGAAGAGCTCCGAGCCGACCCAGTCGACGCTGCTCCGGGCGCCGGCGGGCGCGAAGAAGTAGCCGCCTCCGACCGGGGTGATGTAGTCGATCATGGGCTCGTTGTTGAGCCGGTTCTGGATCGTCGCGAACTGACGCGCCGGACTCTGGTTGTAGGCGACGAAGACAAGTCCCTGATCGAGTTGGCCGGCCTCGTCGAACCCGCGGTGGTAGTTGAAGCCGCGGCGAAGGATCCGCTCGCCGGCGGTCGCCGCGGTGCGCGGGTTGGCGAGACGGATGTGCGCGGTGAGGGGAATCCGGTATCCGTGCGGATCGAGGTCGTAACGCGGTTCCTCGAACTCGTTGGTGCCGCCCAGCGGGGCGCCCGTGTTGCGGTAGCGCCCGATCATCTTCTCCTGCTCGAGCAGTCCGACGCGATCCCAGAACTCCACGTGCTGACGGATGATGCGCACGACTTGGTAGGTGCCGCCCGCGGCCCAGGCCGGCTCGTTCGCGCCCGCCCACACGAGCTTGCGCATGAGCGCCGCGTCGGTGGGGTCGGGGTTGGCGGTTCCGTCCCTGAAAGCGAACAGGTTGCGTGGGTTGCTGCGCTGGGTCGGTCCGCGCGAGGCGCCCATGAAGCCGTCGATGGTCCAGCGCTGCTGGAGCGTGCCGCGGACCGTGCGCACAAGCTCGCGCAGGGTGTGGACGACGGTGTCGCGGTGCTGGGCGCAGATCTGAACGAGCACGTCACCATGGCTCTGGGCGGGAACGAGCTCGTCGACCGAGAAGGTCGGCATCTGCGTCAGCTCGAGCGGCCGGTGCCCGCCCAGGCCGTAGCGCGAGTCGAAGAGCGAGGCGCCGAAGGCGATGGTGACGGTGAGCGCGTCGGGCGCGTTGTCGGGCCCGAGGATCCCCGAGTCCGGCGGCGGCGCATCGACCTCGAGCAGCGGCACCGGCCCTCCGGCGGTCAGCTCGTGGGCGCGGCGGCTCAGCGCCTGGAGCGCGGCGGCCAGGGTTCCGCGGTCGGGAGCGAAGGAGTCGAAGACCACGAAGGTCGCATGGGCGGGCGCGGGCGTGAGGATTCCCGCCTGGTGGACCCCCTCGAAGGGCTCGACCGTGGCCAGGTTCGACGCCGCGACGGCCGCCCCCGCACCCGTGCCCGGATCGTCGGTCGGGTTCGCGGCCAGCGCGCGGTCGGCCACGCCGGCGCCGCCCACGAGCGCGCCGGCGCCGCCCGCGCCGAGCAGTGCCGCGGAGCGCGTCAGGAACGAGCGGCGGTCGACCGGGCTCACGGCTGGTCGATCCGCACCGCGCTACGCGGTATCCGGGGGATGACGGGGGTGTAGGCGGTCTCGAGCGCGCCCGGCACCTGGGCCAGCGCCTCGAGCGCTCCGCCCATGGCGTTGTCGAGCAACTCTGCCTGCTCCTGGGTGAGCTCCCCGTTCGTGGGTAGGCGGCCACCGTGGGCGGCCTTCAGTCTTTCCATGACGCCCTCCAGCGTAGCGAGTTGGGCGTTGGCCACCGGGAGCACGTTCTCGCGCTTGAAGAGCAGCGGCTTGAGCGTCAGCAGGACCTCCTTGGTGGCGAGGATCCCGTCCTCAGTGCCGAGGACTCCCTCGCCGCTCCAGGGCACGTCGGTGCCGCTGAGGAGATCGCGTACCGCGTCCTCGAGGATCTCGTGGGCGCGCGTGGCGTAATCGAGCGGGGAGATCTGGACGCTCGGGAGCACCCGGCGGAGCTCGCGTACGTCGGCGGCGAGCTTGTGCGCGTACGGGAGCAGGGACGACAGCGGCCCCCCCGTCCACAGGCCGAGCTCGATGCGGTGCAGACCGGTGAACTGCGGGCTCCGGATCCCGCCCGGCAGGCCTCCCGGGTTGCCGTCGATGGCCTGGTTGAGGGTCGCGATCTGGCCCTCGAGGTAGACGGCGCCGAGCTCTAGGTAGCGGGAGTACGCGCCGCGCCAGGCATCCTGCGCGGCGGCGCGGTCCCCGGCCGCCAGGGCGCCTTCCAGGTCAGTGATCTGGCCCTCCATGAGGCCGAGCTGGCTGCCTGCGAAGGCGCGGTACTCCGCCTCGGGAACGTTGAAACGGTCCGGTGACAGGGGCGGAAGCGCGGACGGCGGCGTCGAGGGCGCTCCGCGCACCACGCCCTGGACTCCGTAGGCGTTGAGCTGTGAGAGCACGTGCGGCGCGCGTTCCGCGTAGACGGCGAGCTCGGGTGGGGCCGCCACGGCCGCCCGGTGACCTCCGTCCGCCTGCGTCACCAGCAGGATGAGGGGAACGGCGATCGCAACGACTACGAAGACCAGAAGCGCACGCGGCGCGGTTCGTTTCGCGGCCATCGTAGAAGAAACGCGCCGGCCGTCATCGAGCTTGCGCCCGACGGGCGCCGAGCGATCAGCGCAGGCCTGCGGGCGCGACCCTCAGCATAGCGCCACCTCGTCGCCGTCTCCCACCCACAGGCGCATGGCACGGGGCAGGGAGAAGTCGCGGAACACCCGCGCGTTGCGACCGACGAGGCTCGAGACGAGACGCCCCCCGACGTGGACCACGGTAGCTCCGGGGGAGATGATCGAGCGCTCGATCTCCGCGCCCTCGATGCGCGCGCCGGCCCCGACCGAGGTGTAGGGGCCGATGTAGGCGTTCTCGATGCTCGCTCCCTCGCCGATCACCGTGGGCCCGATGATCACGCTCGCGCGGGCGGACGCGGTGGGGTGGATGGCTACGCGGCCCTCGATCCGGTTCTCGGCCCTGAGCGAAGGCCGCACGTCGGAGCACAAGGCGTCGAGCGCGAGCCGGTTGAGCTCGAGCAGGTCCCGGCCGTCGCCGTTGTACCGGCGCCAGCTTTCGGCGAGCTGGAAGCGCACGCTGGCCCCGGCGCTGGACAGGCGGTCGGCGATCAAGGCGAGATCCGCCCGATCTTCGGGGCCGACCAGTTCGCATGCCCGCCGCAGGGCTCCGGGCCCGAACACCGCGACCTCGGCGTTCGCGTCCACGTGCCGCGAGGATCCGTTCGTGGCCGGGCGCAGGATGGTTCGCTCCCAGGACCCAAGGCCGGCCGAGCCGTTGACCGCGCCGGGCTCCTCGTCGCCGAGCGCGTTGGTGAGATCCGGCACGGGGAGAATCAGGTCCGGCGAGTCCGGCGTGACCGAATGCACGAGCGAGGCAACCGGCTCGCCGAGCAAGCCGTCGCCGGGCTGGAGGATGCAGGGCGAGTCGCCGACGAGCCGCGCCACCGACCTCAGGGTCGCGGCCATGTCTAGACCGGGCTCGCAGATGGCGTATTCGAGCTCGCCGGCGCCGTCCTCGGGCGTCAGGCAGTTGCTCACGGCGATCAGCGTGTCGGCCTCACCGGCGATGATCAACTCGTTGATCGACGCGGCGCGGAATCCGTCGAGCACGTGTTGAATGATCGGCCGGTTCGCGACCGGCTCCAGGGCGGGGATCATGCTTGCGCCACGGACGGGCGGATCGCCGAACGATCCGCGTCCCACGACGATCACGGCTTTGGGCAGCACGTAGATCTAACGTGGCTGACGGGCCCTTACTCGCGCAGGTGGTCAACGCGATCTGCTCGCGGACCCGATGTGCGAGGTAAATACAATCCCTCCACAAACCTGCAAAACACTGGTTGCGCAGGAACTCTTTCCGTGACACTGTTAGATCACATGTCTAGCGGGGCAAGCGGGCATCAGCCGGCGCCGATTCGCGCCCTGGTCGTCGACGACCACGATCTCTTCCGGACCGGGCTCTCTTCGCTGCTCGCCGCCAGCCCCGATCTGGAGGTCGTGGCCCAAGCCTCCGGTGGGCGGATGGGCGTACGCCTGGCCCGGGAGCTCAAGCCCGATGTGGTCCTCATGGACCTCCGCATGCCCGACCTCGACGGGGTGGACGCGATCCGTGCCATCGTCGAGGATGACCCCGCCGCCCGCATCATCGCTCTGACCGTGGCCTCCGACGAAGGCGATGTGGCCGCCGCCGTCCTCGCCGGAGCGTGTGGCTACCTGGTCAAGGACTCGCCCATCGACGATGTCGTCATCGCCGTCCGGGCCGCGGCCCGCGGTGACGCCTGGCTATCTCCCCGCGCCGCGTCGGCGCTCGTCGACCGCGTCCGGCGCAACAACGTCGAAGCCCCGGCCGAGCCCGAGGTCTCGGCGGAGCTGTCGCCCCGCGAGCTCGAAGTGCTCCGCCTGGTAGCGCGCGGCCTCGAGAACTCCGAGATCGCCGCCGAGCTCGGCATCAGTCCCCGTACGGCCAAGAATCACCTGTCGAGCATCCTGGCCAAGCTCGGCATGACCAACCGGATCCAGGCGGCTATCTACGCCGTCCGCAGCGGGCTGGCGTAACGCGACGCCCAGCTAGGACGTTGGCCCCGCGAGGTCTTCCTCGCGGGCGACGAACCCGAGGGCGAGCAGGCTCTGCGAGCTCTCTCCCACGCGCTGACGCAACTCGGCCATTGCGTGGCGCAGCAACTCGATCGCTCCGCCGATGTCGGCCTCGGCTCGCCCGTGATCACCGGGCACCATGCGCATGCGCGAGCGGCTCACCTCGAGGGCGAGCAGGGCTACGCATTCGGTCTCGAGCACCGCCTCGAGCGTCGGTAGGCCTGACCGGTCATGGCCGTGGGAAGAGTGCATGAGATCTGGCCGCCGCTCCTCGCGAGGTTCCGGGTTCTGTCCGATTCGAGGATCCTGCCTGGGATCCTGCCCCGCCGCAATGAGCCAAGCGGCCTGTTCGGCGTTCAGTTGCCCGCTGCCACGCGGGACAGGCTGGCGAGCCGCTGGCCGTGGCCGATGAGTCCAGCGCGGTCGGGGACGCCGACCTTGCGCACGAGCTCGGAGATGTGCCGGCGAACGGTGACGGGGGAGATCGCGAGCCGAGCGGCGATCGCCGTGGTCGAGTGCCCGCGGCTGAGCATGCCGAGGATCTGAGCCTCCCTCGCGGTGAGACGCTCGTCGCCCGCCGGCTCGGCCGTCCGGAGCTCACCGAGCAGGTCGATGACCATTGAGCGGGGGACGGCGGCCTCGCGGGCGGCCCCGGCCCGTACGATCCGGCGCAGCTGGTCGGCGTCGACGCCGCCCGGGATGTAGCCGACCGCGCCCGAGCGGACCGCGGCGAGCAGGTCATCGACGTCGCTGACCCCGGCGAGCACGATCACGCTTGACTCGGGCGCCACCTCGCAGATGCCCCGCACGGCGGCGATCCCGCCCCCGGGGATCTCGAGCCCGACGAGGCAGACGTCCGGCTGGGTGGCGCGGGCCTGGGCGATGGCCTCCTCGGCCGTGCTCGCCTCGGCGCAGATGAACGCTTCCTCGGCGAGCGCCATGCGCGCGCCGAGCCGGGTCGGCGCATGGTCAGCAATGAGAACCCGCGGGGCCGTCACAACCCCACGACCAGCTCGAGCTCGGTGCCACCGCTCGCGCGCTCGGTGGCGGTCAGGCCGCCCCCCAGCGCCTTAGCGCGCTCGCGCATGCTGAGCAGTCCGAAGCCACCCGCGCCCTGCGCAGCCTTGGTGCCGATCCCGATGCCGTCATCGCGGACGCGCAGGACGAGCCTGCCTTGGGAGGGCGTGAGCGTCACGATCACGTTCCGAGCCCGGCCGTGACGGGCCGCGTTGACGATCGCCTCGCGGGCGATGCGCACGATGTGCTCGCGGTCTGAGGCCTTGACGGCGAAGGGCTCGGCGACCACCTCGACGTTGATCTCGAACCGGCTGCTGAGCTCACGGGCCACCTCGCGCAGCGCCTGAGCGGCGGTTGGAGCGTGAGCCGCCGAGAGCTCGGCGATCGCGCCTCGGGACACCGCCAACGCGCGCCGGGCGGCGATCGCGAGTGGGTGCTCGGCGCCCGATTCGTTGGCCAGGCGATCCCCGTGGGCGGCGATGAAGGCAAGATCCTGCGCCAAGCCGTCGTGCAGGTCACGCGCGATCCGGCGCCGCTCGCTGGCCGCTGCCTGATCGGCGACCGAGCTACGAAGCTCCGCTTCCCGTCTCAGCCGGAGGTGGAGGAAGCGCATACCGACCACCGCCGCGATCGCGAAGGCGATCTCGATGGCCGCGCGTACCACCGGCCCGCCGAGGAACGCGAGTGCCGCGCCTCCGACGACGAGCAGACACACGACGGATACCCCGCCCTCGTGCCTGCGGTACGCATAATTCTCATCCTGACGCTCGTAGTCGCGGGCGTCGATCCGTCGACGCAAAGCGCCCAAGCCCTTTGCCCCCTGCAATTTGAACCCCTTTTGCCCGACGTTGCTCTACATTCCTGGTCGGGAAGGTAAGGTACATCATCGTGCCGACGCGTGCAAGGTCGCGTTCGTATTTAGGTTAGATATCCGAGGCAACCGGGTAGTGGGGGACACGGGGAGTGGTTCAGACCCCGCTCCAGCGCCATCGGCGCCACCGCAGACGCCCGATGACGTCTCCCGTGACGCGGCGGCTCGCACCGGCCAGGCCGCGGTCGAAGCGGTCGCCCCCTCCTGCCGCGCGTTGCTCCACCGTCCTCCACCGGCGCAGGTTCCGCGCCGCGGGCCACACGCGCTCGGCGAACGCGAGGTACTCCTCGACGGGCTCGACCTCGGCGCTCCCGCGCTCGTAGGCGGTGCAGGCGTAGCCCAGGGCGAGGACCGCCAAGCTGCGTCGTGCCGTGGCGAAGAGCTGGTTGCCGCGCCTCAGGCGCGCCTGTGAGCCCACGAGGACCTTCTCGAAGGCCGCGAGGCGTCCTTCGAGCTCGTCCATGCGGCCGGTGTAGATCGTGCGCTGCATGCTCTCGTCGTGGAGCCGGTAGTACGCCTGCCCCGGCCCGTTCACGCGGCCGACGTCGCCCGCTGCCGCCGCTCGCAGCCACATCTCCAGGTCGCCCGAGAAGGGGAGCTGGGGGTCGTAACCGCCTATGGCGTGCTGCACCGAGGTGCGCAGTACGACCTCGGGACTGCTGATGCAGTTATCGCCTCGGCGGCAGCGCCGCTCGATCCATTCCTCGCCCGACCACACCGTCCAGCTGCGGATCTTCTCCTTGGCCGGGGGTGGCTCGCCGCGGAAATTCATCGGGAAGCCGTAGGCGAATGCCACCGAGGGCTCCGCATCGAGCAGGGCGGTCGCGCGTGCGAGCGCGCCCGGGGTGAGCCCGTCGTCGGCGGACATGAGGGCCACGTACTCGCCCGTGGCCTGCTCGAGCCCCTCGTTGTAGGTCGCGATGTGTCCGCGGTTGCGCTCGTGGAGGATGGCGCGGATCCGGTCGTCGGTGCCCGCGATCTCGCGCACCACGGCGCCCGAGCCGTCGGGCGAGCAGTCATCGATCACGATCAGGTCGACGTCGACATCGGGTTGACCGAGAACCGAGGCCACGGCGAAGGGGAGGTGGTGGCCGTAGTTGTAACAGGGCACGACCACCGTGACCGTGGGGCGTCGCGCCAGCGGTTGGGGGCGAGGATGACGGCTCACCGCTGAGCGTGGGAAGACGGCCTGCTCATGTCAAATGCAACGCGCGAAAACGGAGAGAGCTTCCGCGTTCCTCCTGCATGACCGACTCCGACAACTCAGCAGACTTCACCGCGCTGCGCGGCATGATCGTAGGGCTCGGTGCCATGGGGGCGCTTCATCTTCGAGTCCTCAGCTCCCTGCCCGGGGCCGAGATCGTCGCCGCCGTCGACCCCGACCGCGCGCGTCGCGAGGACATGCTCCGCGTGCATCCTCGGATCACAGGCTACGGCACGATCGAGGAGGCGTTGGACACCCACGAGCTCGACTTTGCCTGCTTGGCCGTACCCGTGGGGGCGCTGCCCGGGTGCGCCGTGACCACGCTCTCCGCCGGCCTTCACCCCTTCGTCGAGAAGCCGATGGCGCCGACTGAGGATCAGGCGCGGGAGATGACCGAGGTCGCCGACGAGTACGGGCGCGTGCTCGGCGTCGGGTACGTCGAGCGCTTCAATCCAGCCGTGGTGGCGCTCAAGCGCAAGCTCGCCGACGACGCCATCGGACGCATCGTGCAGATGCACGCCCGTCGCCTCAGCCCCTTTCCCAACCGGGCCGGGATGGCGGGGGTGGCGCTCGACCTCGCGACCCACGACATCGACATCATGCGCTTTCTCTCGGGATCCGAGGTGGAGCGCGTCTACGCGGAGTCGGGAGCGCGCACGGGCGAGGAAGGCGACGACCTGCTCTCCGCCACGCTGCGCTTCGACTCCGGGTCGACCGGGCTGCTCGAGGTCAACTGGATCACCCCGACCAAGGTGCGCGAGCTCAGCGTGCTCGGCGAGGGCGGGATGTTCGTGGTCAATTACCTGACTCAGGATCTCACTTTCTACGAGCACCCCACGCGGTCGATCGACTGGGATCAGCTCTCGGGCATGCGCGGCGGGCGCGAAGGCGACATGGTGCGCTACGCGCTCGATCGCCGCGAGCCGCTTCGCGTCCAGTGGGAGGCGTTCACCGACGCCGTTCGCCACGGTTCCTCCGCGACGGTGGGAGGAGAGGACGGGCTCGCCGCGCTCTCGACCGCGCGGGCGATCCAGAAGGCCGGCGTCGAGCACCGGGTCATGGTGCCCGAGTATCGCGAGGCCGCGCTTGCCTGAGGCGGCGGCCATCGCCGGCTCGCGCGCGCTGGTGACGGGCGGAGCCGGGTTCATCGGCAGCCACCTGGTCGACGCGCTGCTCGCCTCGGGGGTGAGCCGGATCCACGTGGTCGACGACCTCTCGCTCGGGCGCGAGGCCAACCTCGCGGCAGCGCTCGCGCACCCCGAGGTCGAGTTCACCGTGGGCGACGCCGCCGAGATCGAGTTGCTCGAGCGGATCTGCGCCGCCGAGGGGCCGTTCGACCACTGCTACAACCTCGCGGTCATCCCGCTGCCCCATTCACTCGTGCACCCGCGCGAGAACGTCGACCGCAACGTAGCCATGACCACGGCGGTGTGCGAGATCGGGCGCTCGGGCGCGTACCGGCGCCTGGTCCAGCTCTCATCCTCCGAGGTCTTCGGTACCGCCCTGAGCGCGCCCATGGACGAGGATCACCCCCTCCATCCCCACACTCCCTATGCGGCCGCCAAGGCGGCCACCGACCTGACGGCGCTGAGCTACGCGACCACCTTCGGGCTCGAGACGGTTGTGGTCCGGCCCTTCAACACCTACGGCGAGCGCCAGAACGACGGCGCCTACGCCGGCCTCATTCCCGCCGTGGTCACGGCCGTGCTCGCCGGCGAGCCGATCACCATCGACGGCGACGGCGAGCAGACGCGCGACATGGCCTACGTGTCCGACACCGTGAGCGGCATCGTCCTGGCGGCCTCGACGCCGGAGGTGAGCGGTGAGAGCTTCAACCTCGGCGCCGGGGAGGAGGCCTCGGTGAACGAGCTCGTGCGCCTCCTCCTCGAAGCGCTCGAACGCCCCGACCATCCGGTCGTGCACGGCCCGCCGCGACCGGGGGATGTGCGGCGCCTGCTCGCCGACACCCGGCGGGCGCGCGCGCGTCTGGGCTACACGCCGGCGATGGATCTGGGCGAGGGCCTCAGGCGGACTGTGGCCTGGTATCTCGAGCGCGCCGCGACGCCTGACCCTCGATAGCTTCGCTGAGCGCGGCCGCGATGAGCGGCATGTCGCTTTCCTCGAGGCGCTGGTGCAGGGGGAGGGCGAGGGTCTGGCGCAGCAGCCGGTAGGACTCCGGTAGGTCGCCCGGCGCGGTGCCACAGCGCGCGGCGAAGGCGGGCTCGGCGTGCATGGCGTAGGTCCCGAGCGTGGTCTCGACGCCCGCGTCGCGCAACGTCTCGATCATGGCGTCGCGGTCGATCCACTCGTCGAGCGTCACCACGTAGCTCTGGTACGGGTGGCGATGTCCCTCGGGCTCGGCCTGCGGCGTCACCCCTTCGAGGCCGTCGAGCTCCGCGCCGAGCACGGCCGCCAGGGTCCGGCGGCGTTCCACGACCTCGGGATAGCCGGGCGCCTGGGCCAGGCCCAGCGCCGCCTGGATCTCGCTCATGCGGTAGTTGAACCCGGGCTCGACGAAGGTGGCGCGCCAGCCGTCGCGCTCGGTGCCGTGATTGCGCAGGCGCCGCAGACGCAGGTCCAACTCGTCGTCGTCGGTGGTGACCATCCCGCCCTCGCCCGTGGTCAGGGACTTGCGGGGGTGAAAGCTGAAGGCGCTGAGCCGGCCGAACGAGCCGCAGCGCCGCGCGCCGATGGCCCCGCCCAGGGCACAGGCGGCGTCACAGATCAGGGGGATGCCGTGCTCGGCCAGGAGCGGCTCGATCCGCCCGTAGTCGGCGGGTAACCCGAACACGTCGACGGTGATCACGGCCGAGGTCCCGGGGCCGATGGCATCCGCGAGGGCGTCGGGATCGACGCAGTAACTCGACGGGTCGGCGTCCACGAGCCGGAGCTTCGCGCCGCGCTGGAGCACGGCATTGCCCGTCGCGGGGTAGGTGAAGTCGGCGGCGAGGACCTCGCTCCCGGGGCCGATGTCGAGCGCGGCGAGGGCGAGCTCGAGCGCCGTGGTGGCCGAGGTCACGGCGACCGCGTGGCGCGTGCCGCACAGCTCTGCCACCGCCTCCTCGAAGGCCTCGACCGTGGGTCCCTGGGTCAGGCGCCCGCTCGCCAGCACGCGCTCGATGGCGGGCAGGACCTCGGGACCGAAGGTGGGCTCCGCGAGGCGGAAGGTCCGCTGCGCGCTCATGAGCTCGGACGCTCTCCGCGGCGGCGGTTGACGCGGGCGGGGACGCCGCTGGCCACCACGCCGTCGGCGATCTCGCCCCTCACCACGCTCCCGGCGCCGATCTGCGCGCCCGCCCCGATCCGCGCGCCGGGCAGGAGGATCGCGCCCACGCCGAGGTCAGCGCCTTCGCCGACGTCGATCGGGGCGAACTCGATCGGGGCGTCGATGATGGCGGCGGGGGGCGGGGTCTCGGTATGGGTCGAGGTGAGCATCATCACGCGGGGACCGACGCCCACACGCCGGCCGATGCGGATCCCGCCGGCCGAGTGCAGAAAGCAGTCCTGTCCGATCCACGTGCCGTGCTCGACCACGAGCTCACCGCGGGAATCGCCCTTGAGCATCGTACGGTGCCCGACGTAGACCCCGTCGCCGAGGTGGACGTGGGCGGGATTGAAGATGAGCACGCCCTCCTCGATGACCACGCCCTCACCGAGGGAGCCGAGCTCCTCTCGCCGGAACCGCCCCGTCCCGTGTGTCTGCGCCGTCATCAGGGTCAGCGATGTTAGTGGGCCTGCAGCGCAAACTGGAGGCCGCTCGCGCCGTTATGTAAGGGTGGAGATGGCGGTGACACCCAAAGTGTGGCCGGAGGACGGAGCTCGACAGGGGTCGTCCGTACGTCCCCTGACCCTGATCCCCGACCGGATGCCGGAGTTCAGCCTGGGCAGCTACGCCTACCTGATCGCCTCGCTGCGCGACGCCGGCTACGCGTTCGCGCCGCTGCGATCGATGCGTGCGACCGAGCCCGGGCGCACCGTCTACCTGCGTCACGACATCGACCTCCACCTCCTGCACGTCGACCGCGTGGCCGAGCTCGAAGCGGAGCTGGGCGTGGTCGCGACGTACTACGTGGCGCTCACCCAGCCCTACAACGTGCTGAGCTCGGAGAACATCGCCATCCTCCGTCGCCTGGTCGAGCTCGGTCACGATCTGGGTCTGCACTACGATCTCACCTGCTACCCGACCGAGCCCGAGGCGGCGCACGAGCGCCTCGCTTGGGAGGTCTCGGTACTCGAGCGAGCCAGCGAGAGCACCGTTTGCTCGATCTGCATGCACCAGCCCCACACCGGCCATCCGAATCTGTTCGAGCGCAGCGAGCGCTGGCTCAACCCGCACGACCCCAGCCTGGCCGAGGGCCTGCTCTACGTGAGCGATAGCTGTCGCGCCTGGCGCGACGAATCGTTGCTCAGCGCTCTCGGGGGCGATGCGCCGCAGCGCGTGATGCTCAACACGCACCCCGAGCTGTGGCTCGACGGGACGATCACCGGGCGTGAGCGCTACCTCGAGGACGTGGTCATGGGCCACGCCGTCGCTCAGACCGAGCGCTACCTCGATGAGACGGTTCGCGCCGCCTGGCGCCACCACAGCGGAGCCCGCGCGCACGACGCGCGGGTCGCTGCCGCTCACGAGTCGTGAGCCGGCGCCCACCGGTCACGATCACCGACATCGCTGAACTGCTCGGCGCACGCGAACAGCTCGCGGGCCTCGACGAAGCCTCCACCGCGACGGTCATCGCCCGCCCGGCGTCGGTCGAGCAGGCGGGTGAGGGGGAGGTCACCTTCATCGACCGCGCGAGCACGCGCGGTCTCGAGCTGCTCCGGGCAAGCGCGGCC
>Ga0302325_10016584_pt1 | contig 15599 bp, 12 predicted proteins | sample Palsa_T0_2_FD_201948 | JGI IMG/M metagenome (GOLD analysis project Ga0302325, IMG submission 201948) | Peat permafrost microbial communities from Stordalen Mire near Abisko, Sweden - Palsa_T0_2 | ecosystem: Environmental > Terrestrial > Soil > Palsa > Peat permafrost | place: Sweden: Abisko...
GCTGCCGGAGTTCGTGACCACGATCGACGGCGTGGACATCCAGTTCATCCACGTGCGCTCGCGTGAACCGAACGCGCTACCGTTGATCCTCACCCACGGCTGGCCCGGCTCGCCGCTGGAGTTACTGAAGGTGATAGGCCCGCTCACCGATCCCGTCGCCTACGGCGGGCGCGCCCAGGACGCATTCGACGTGGTGATCCCCGCCATCCCCGGCTATGGCTTTTCGAGCAAGCCGACCGATCTCGGCTGGAATCCCGACCGCGTGGCGCGGGCCTGGGACGTGCTCATGAAGCGCATGGGCTACACCCGCTACGTGTCGCAGGGTGGCGATCACGGCTCTGTAATCTCCGACGCACTGGCGCGCCAGGCGCCGCCTGGACTGCTCGGCATCCATCTCACCATGCCGGCCACGATTCCCGCCGACCTGGTGAGGGGCATCAACAGCGGTGATCCGGCGCCCACTGGGCTGACCGCCCCGGAAGGGCGGGCGTACAACGCTCTCAGTACCTTCTTCGGAAAAGGCGCGGCCTACGGCGCGATGATGGTGACCCGTCCGCAGACCATCGGCTACTCGCTCGTCGATTCGCCCAGTGGACTGGCCGCCTTTATATACGAAAAGATCGCTGAGTGGAGTGACAGCGACGGCCACCCCGAACGCGTGATCGGTCGTGACGAAATACTCGACGACATCACGCTGTACTGGCTCACCAACACCGGCGCCTCTTCGTCCCGCTTCTACTGGGAAAACAACAACAACAACTTCAGCGCCGCAGCACAGAAGACCAATCAGATCAAAGTGCCGGTGGCCATCACGGTGTTCCCGCACGAGATCTATCGCGCGCCGGAAAGCTGGTCACGGCGGGCCTATCCATCGCTGTACTACTTCCATGAAGCCGCCAAGGGTGGCCACTTCGCCGCCTGGGAGCAGCCACAGCTTTTTGCTGAGGAACTGCGCGCGGCGTTCAAGTCCTTACGCTGATCGAAACAAAGAAAGCCTGTCCGACGGGAGACGGACAGGTCACGCCTTAGGACGTCTAACATGAAAACGCATCGGCTGCTGCTCACCGCATTGCTCGTCTGGGCAATGGCAGCCTGCAGTGCCGGCCTGCAACAACACGAACGCGTAAATTAGATGGACGTCTAGAACGGTCCGACTGGCCATCGAAGGTGATATGCCGTCCGTAGACGGCGCAGTTACATGGCTGAATTCGCAGTCGCTGCCAAGAACCGGCCCCTAACCTTAGGAAACGCAAAACATGGGTATCCCAGTGCTCTTACGCCGCGCCGCGCCATTCATCGCGGCGTGCGCCGTCGCCGCCATGACGGCGACGGCCGATTCGAACCAGGCGGCCTTCGCGGCTGACAACAACGCGGCCATGACCCGGATGATGGCCGGTATGGACGTCAAACCGTCCGGCGACATCGATCGGGACTTCGCTGCGATGATGATCCCGCACCACCAAGGCGCCATCGACATGGCCCTGGCTGAGCTGCGCTACGGCAATAACGAGCAGCTTCGGCGTATCGCGCAAGAAATCATCGTCGATCAGCAACAGGAGATTGCCGCGATGCGCTTCGCCCTCGGCCAGCCGCTGCCGCCCTCGGCCCCTGCGCCGACGCAAGTTTCGGCCGCCAACGCGCCGAATACCTCGCCGCACGCGCACAACGCCCAATGAGATACCCATGAAGCACGCACGTTTTTCAAGCCCCATGATCTTCATCGCGCTGCTTGCCTGCGCCCCGTTTGTTCGCGCCGGCCAGGCGCCCGGTGCCTCAGCGGACGCCGACATACCCGTTACCCATCGCGATCGCATCTACGCTGCAGAGCAATTCTCGAACACCGTCTCGGTCACCGACCCGGTCGACGATAAGCTGCTTGGCGTTATCCGCCTTGGTGACCCGTCGCCGGGTAACTTCAGTCCGCTTTACAGAGGCCAGGTGCTGGTGCACGGCATGGGCTTCTCGCCGGACCACGGCACATTGGCCGTGGTCTCGATCGGCTCGAATTCTGTCAGTTTCATCGACACGGCGACCAACGTGGTCAAGCACACGACCTATGTCGGTCGTTCACCGCACGAGGCGTTCTTCACGCCTGACGGCAAGGAGGTGTGGGTTACGGTTCGCGGCGAAAACTACGTGTCGGTGATCGACGCGAATAGCTTCGAGGAGAAGAGCCGCATCGTCACGCCGGGAGGCCCAGGTATGCAGATCTTCTCGCCCGACGGCAAGTTCGGCTACGTCTGCTCGTCCTTCAACCCGGAGACAGTCGTCGTCGACGTGGCCACGCACCAGATCGTCGGCCACGTCAAGCAGGATAGCCCGTTCTGCCCGAATATCGCGGCCACGCCCGACGGCAAGCAAGTTTGGTTCACGTTGAAAGATGTGGGCCGCACGATGGTTTTCGACGCGAGGCCGCCGTTCGCGGTTATAAAGTCGTTCGACACCGGCCCGATCACGAACCACGTCAACTTTGCACGCACCCCCAGGGGCATGTTCGCGTACGTGAGTATCGGGGGGCTGAACCAGATCAAAGTAATTCGCACCGACGATTTCTCGCAGGTCGCGACCATCGCAGTGGGCAAGTTGCCGCATGGCGTCTGGCCTTCTGGCGACGGCTCGCGCATATACGTAGGCCTCGAGAATGCCGACGCGTTGGCGGTAATCGACACCGCAACCAACACGGTGATTGGCAACGTCCCCATCGGCCAGGCGCCGCAGGCCATCGCCTACGTGCCCGACGCCGTGCCCGAAGGCGACGGGCTACAAGGACTGCAGCAACTTGGTGTCGCCGGCCAAGCTGCCCATCTGACGCTGCTACCGCTGAAAGCTGGCAAAGCGACCAAGGTGGTGAATCCTCCGACGAGTGTGACGCTGTTCGACCAAGGGCTTACGCAGGTCATCCAGGCTGCCGTCACCGGCCTTGTTCCGAAGCAGTCTTACGTGCTTGCGCTTGCCGGAGAGGCGGACGGCACTGGCTCCTTGGAGCCGCTCGCTGTCTTCATGACCAATCCAGCGGGCTCGGCGATTGTCAACGCGATAGGTCCGATTCGTACCATCGTGCAGGGCGGCGGCCCCGAGAAGCGGCGCTACCTTGTGATCGCAATGCAGATAGGAGGAGTCAACAGTTTGCCTGTCCAGATACAGCCGCCGTAAAAGGCAGAGTTCTTCGCCAGCGTCGCCAACTTATTCGACAAGGGATACGCCGCGATTGGCATCTATTAAAATGTGACCAGGTGCTTGCGGGAGTTTTGCGTATTCAGTTGTGCTCTGTTGTGCTCGGTGGTGCCAAATGCAACGGGCGCCACGCGGAAATTGTTAATACAATCAATGCTTAATTTTCAACGGTTGCGCTACGAACCAGGGGGTCGGGAGTTCGAATCTCTCCGGGCGCGCCAAATAATTCAGGATCCGTACCGGAGACATCCTTTACAGGCTATACCGAAGACATCGTTAACAGTTTTTCGTTGAAGGGATTGGGTCCTGGCTCGACCCGTCCCTCCATCTCGTCGAAGTAACCTAAATCAAAATCGAGAAAGCTGACAAGCCAGATTTTCTCTTCGACCTCGCGAATACCCACCCATTGGCCGGCAAAGACAGTACTGAGATTGATCTTGCGTCTGCCGATGCACATGCGGCCACAGCGTGTGATGCGCACGGTGCGGTCGTGAAAGGGATATTCGGGTGGGTCTGGCGGACGATAGACTCGCGTTGAAGGTGTATAGAGCTCGGCCGGGTAGCGCATCTGCAGCGCCTGGTGGGGTCGTTGCTGATTGTAAATCGCGATGAATTCATCGAAGCGACTTTGCTGCTGCAAGAAGTTGAAGGAGGCGGGCTTGGTGGCTTCCTTCTTGAGCGTCAGATGCATGCGCTCGTGTCGGCCGTTCTGCTGCGGGTTACCGGGCTTGATGCGCTCGAGATTGATCCCCAAGCGCAGCCACCACACGGCAAGCTTGCTCAAGCCGAACAGGGCGTTAGCTGAAGCAAAGGGATTACCGTTATCGGTGCGGATGGCGCAGGGCAGGCCATAGTCCTTGAACACACGTTCGAATACGCTAAAGGCGAAGGTCGACTTGGTTGACTCAAGTCCCTCACAGGCGAGCAAATAGCGCGAGCTGTAATCGGTGATGGTGAGCGGATAGCAGTACTTACGGTTGCCGAGCATGAACTCGCCCTTGAAGTCGGCGCACCACAGCGCGTTGGGGCTCGCCGCATCGCTGAGTGGGGTTCCCTGGGCTTTATAGCGCCTGCGTCGACGTCGCTGGACGAGTCCATGGCGATCCAGCACCGCATGGACGGTGCTTTAGCTGGCGGGGGCACCATCGGGAAGCTGCGGATGAGCTTCTCGCGGATCTTTGGGGCGCCCCAGCTGGGGTGTTCTGTGCGAAGGCGCACGATCGCACGTTCCAGCTGAAAGGGCAGCTGATTGGCATGTCGATAGGGACGGCGGCTACGGTCCAGAAGTCCCTGATAACCCAGGTCCTTGTACCGATTGAAGATCTTGTAGCCCGTGGGCCGGGAGATACCGAACTCACGGCATACCCGCGACATCTTCTCGCCTTCGAGAAGGCGAGCCACGAACCGTAGTCGTTCATCCATTCGCTTACGCTCCTTCCACGGCATCTGGGAACCCTCCCAAAAGCCTGAATGTGTAAACGATGTGCCCGGCCGGTATGCGCTGTAAGCTATGTTTCAGGTAGCACAAACATGGCTCTCCGCAGTTCGCGTTAACTCCCGGTACAACTCCACGAATCGGATTGATTAAGGATGCCCCACGGGCCTCGCTGGGATCATGAGTGAGTAAATGAACCGTGGCGCCGTTCTCAACGTGACTTTCGCAGGCCGGCACGGGAGACCTGTTAGGCTGAATCGTACGGTCTTTTTGAAGTCGTGGCGCGCCGGGTCCTCCCATTGACTGTCCAGCACTTCAACTTCGACCTCGCTCGCATTCTCGTCTGTCGCCTCCTTACACTGCCCCCAGTGCAGGGAAAAGGCGTGATCTGGATTCGTGCCGCTATAAATCATTGTCACCACGAGTTCGTCTGTGCTGGCGTCATAGTAGACTTTGGCAAAATCGTCGGCGTGCGCCGACAGGGCGTGAATCGACGAGACAAGCCCGAGCAACAGCGCAAATCGTGTGTAAAGAGAGCGACGTGGGCGACTTCTGCACGAGCCCGCCGGCCAAAGATGCTGCCACATATTCAATGCTTACTCGCACATTGGATTGACGATCCACCTTGCGAAGATGATCTCATTTCGCAAGACGCTTGCGTATAGCTAGCAATTCGCGGCGGCGCTTTGCACTCGACTTCGGGTACGTCATTTTGAGTTCTTCGAACGTATCGAGTACGATTTTCGATACAATAAGCCGCCCGTTCTCTTTGTCGTCGGCTGGAACGACATACCAAGGCGAGTGCTCAGTGCTCGTGGCGCTGAGGCACTGTTCGTACGCCAACATGTAGCGCTTCCAATAGCCCCTCTCCTTGATGTCTGCAAGACTGAATTTCCAGTTCTTCTGCGGCTCATCAATACGCGCCAGAAAGCGCTTGCGCTGTTCCTCCTTTGAGAGATGGAGAAAGAACTTGATCGTGCGGGTGCCATTGACGTACAGATGTCTTTCAAGGTTTGTGATTGAACGATACCGCTCATGCCAAAACTTGTCATCGCGACGCGGTGGGTCCGGGAGCCCCTCGCCCAGGAGGATGGCGCGGTGGACGCGCAAGATCAGCACTTCCTCATAATAGGAGCGGTTGAAAATGCCGATGCGCCCACGTTCCGGTAGATCACGCGTTGTACGCCAGAGAAAGTCGTGTTCCAATTCGGTGGCGCTGGGATGCTTGAAACTGAAAACTTGGCAACCCTACGGGTTGACTCCGGACATCACGTGCTTGATGGCGCCGTCTTTTCCCGCGGCGTCCATTGCCTGGAAAATGATGAGGATAGCGTGACGATTGGTCGCGTAATGAAGCTGCTGCATCGCGCTTAGCTGCTTAACGTGCTCTTTAATGAGTTTTGCGTACTGCTCCTTCGACTTGTATTCCGGAGCGATCAGGGTTGGCCACTTCTTGAGATTGACGCTGTCTCCTTCCTGCACACAAAAATCACTAGATTTGATCTTCATCTTCGATCATTTTCCTTTTACCCACACTCATTTGACGGAGCGCTCTTTCCGAGTCTCGTCTTGCGCCTTTTCCCAGTCCTGTACGGCTTGAATGTCCTGGCGCCCGAGTTCCTCGTAAAGTTTATGGACTCGTTCGACGAGTTGCGGCGACACACCGGTCTCTGCCTCGGCGCGGGTTTCGGACTGCGATACGGTCGTCATTTCCGTATTCGGGGCGGCCCTGATTTCAGGCTGCGCGTCCGTTTTGGTCACCGGCTGTGGTTGCTCTTTTGCCGCAGGTGTAGACTCAACTTTGACTACAGGCTTAGTCTCGGCCTTGGTTCCACGCGGAGGTTCGGCTTTGACTTGAGCATTCCGAATCTCCGATTCCGCTTTCTCCCAGTTCTGACCCGCCGCACCTTCTTTGCGGCCTCCCTCTTCGTAGAGTTCATAAGCTCGTTTCGCGATGCGCGGTGTCAAATCAGTCGGCATCTTGGCGTTGGTTTCGTGCGTAGGCGCAGCTTTTGCCGTCGAACTTGACTCGGCTACGGCTTCCGGCTTTGGTTCAGCCTCGATATCAGACGCCGAGTCGGAAGCCCCAAGTTGCCCGGCGCTGGGTTTCGTCACCGGTATTTGTTTTTTCTTCGCGCTGTCCGGGGTGATCTGATTCACGGGGCGATGGCGCGGGCTCTGGGCGATCCCGAGACGTACGAATACCGGAATCTTCATGAGATCCAAGAGAAACGCGAAGATGACCGCCGCGGCAAGCGTGCCGCCCACGAGGAAAACCGGTATCGACGTCATTGCGATTCCGCCGACGGCCAATGTCGAAGCGATCGCGATATCGGCAATAGACGACACGGCGAGCAAAAGACTCGGGCGGGAACCCCATAAGTAGCGGCGTTCGCGAATGGCGTAGATCGTAGCTTGGCTACCGAATACCAAAACGACGAAGGCCAGAGTTCTCAGTGCCTCGATTCGCAGATTCATGCCAAATTTGCCGACGGCCAGGACGCCGGAGCAGAAGGCCAGCAGGCACATGCCCATGGTGACGCCGGCCTTCGTCAAGTTGCCGATACGCCATGCATTCGGCGTCGGGGACGGCCGCACGTTGTCGGTCGTTAATGACATGGAAAGGAAATCGCCGGTGACCATCACAATGACCATCAGCAGAGGAGTCAGGATTGCAGCGCCGGTCATGATCAGGCCGACAATCAGGAATAAAACCGTCACGATCTTCTTGATGATGGCATTCAGCGTGTAGGTCTGGATGCGCTGGAATGTGATTCGCCCTTCCTTGACCGCGGTGACGATGCCGCCCAGTCCAGCTTCGGTTAGCACCATGCCGGCCGCCGATTTGGCGACGTCGGTTGCCGTCGAGACCGCGATACCAATCTGCGCTTGACGTAGGGCCGGCGCGTCGTTGGCGCCGTCGCCACACATCCCGACGGTGTGACCGCCCTTCTGAAACGCTTTGACAAGCTTGTACTTGTCCTCCGGCAGGACGCCGGCGTAAACCGCAAACTGCTCGGGATGGACGCTGTCAGGGATTGGCCCGGGTGGACAGACGGCGCCATCGAGCCCGACCGCGCGCGCCACGATGGCGGCGGTCGCTGGCGCGTCCCCCGTTACCATCACGGTGCGCACGCCCAAGCCACGCAATTCCGTGACGAGCTCGGTCGAGTCGGCGCGCGGCGGGTCGCTGAGCGCGATAAGTCCTGCCAGCTTGAGCGCCGTCGGAAGTCCGGCCGCAACCGCCATGACGCGGAAACCCTGACCCTCGAGCTCTTTCGCCGCGGTCGACGCCGTTGGCGACTTCTCGGCCAGGCCGATGATCGCGGCAAACGCGCCCTTCACAATACGTTGCGTTGCCCCGGCCGAATCAGTAGCGCTCGCCTCGGACATCTTTTTCGCCGGATCGAACGGTATGAATTTGACCAACTTGGGTGCATCGGAAACCGTCTTGCGAGCCGCGGCCGCGCGAATCGCGCCATCGACCGGATCCTGTCCACCATCAGAACTGGCCAGCGCGGCCAGCGCCAGAACATGCGCCTCATCGAAACCGGGCATGGGACGAACGGTCGTCACCGTCAGCGAGTTCTGGGTCAGCGTGCCCGTCTTGTCGGCGCACAAGACGTCTGTCGTTCCCGCTTCATCGACCGCCGAGAGACGTGTCGGCAGGACGCCCAGCTTTGCCAAGGCACGTGCACCGAGCGCCGCAGCCAGGCTGAAGGTGGCCGGCAGCGCGACCGGTATCGACGCTAAAATCGCTGTCAGGACGAGGGGAACGATCTCGGCGAACGGCATCTTCAGAAAGTAGGCATAGACCACCAACATTACGATGACCACGCCATTGAACGCGGCGAGATTGCGCACAACGCGAAGAACCGCCTTCTGCTGCGAACTTACGACATGGGCGGTGCGCACGAGCTCCGCGGTTCGCCCGAATTTAGTGCGCGTTCCAGTCGCCGTGACCTCCGCCACTGCCTCCCCCCGACGTACCAGCGCTCCTGCGAATGTCTGGACACCCGGGCCTGCTTCGACGGGGACAGATTCGCCGGTGAGCATCGATTGGTCGAGCAGGACTTCTCCTCCGGTCAGTTTCACATCCGCCGCGACCACACCACCGAGCGACAGCTTCACCAAATCACCCGGGACCAACTCGGCGGCGGGGACTGTCTTCCAGGCGCCATCGCGCCGAACGGACGCATTCAGCGCGAGCCGCGACTTCAGTGCAGCAAGGGTTGCCTGGGCCCGGCTCTCCTGAAATAGGCCAAGTGCCGCATTGAACACCAAGAGCGCCGCAATGATGGCGGCCTCGACGTACTTGCCGAGCACCAGTTCGAGCACGATCGCCGCCTCGAGCATCCACGGAACGGGCGCCCAGAATTTCTCCAGCGCCCTGCGCAGCGGATGGAGCGCCGTATCCGGCATCGCGTTGGGACCCACTTTTTTAAGCCGACGGCTCGCTTCCTCAGTCGACAAGCCGCTGGCCTGAACATCCTTTGCCGCCGTTGCCGATTTGGCCGGCGAAGCGTTGGCAGGTGGTAGTGAAATCGGTGTAGCCATTATCGAACCTATTTGCGTCATCTCGGCATCGGCGCGTGAACGGTGAATAGCCCTCTCCCAGGTGCCTTGGTCGGCACTCTACGTTCCGACCGAGCTGAGATAGCGTGTGGTGTCACGGACATGGACGAATAGCGAAATGGACTCGCAAATACACAACGCCACACGTTGGACACCGTACAGCGGAACATTTGCTCGATGCGGTGACTTATATTTCTCAAGCGCGATACAAGATATGTATTACGCGGGTCCGCGTTTCTCGAAGCGTGCGCGTCCAATTTTGCTCAGTCTGTACGGCAGCGAACGGTGCGGTACACTGCCGCATCGGGCCGAGTGCCTTGAACGCTCGGGTAAGCGTATGCGGCCTAACTGGGGATAAACATCCGCACCACCGCCGCGGCCATGACCGAAGTCGCTATCCAGCCGAGGATAATTAGCGGGCGACTTGCCGTGAAAGCGCCCATTACAGACTTTTTCGAGACCAGCAGAATGATGACTGCCATCAGGGGCACAGCGACGACGCCATTGATGACCGCGCTCCAGAATAAGGCCCTCATTGGACTGATCGGTGAATATTGGATGACGAGGCCAGCCAGCACACTGACGGCGATGACGCCGTAGAAGCCGCGAGCGTCAGTCGCCTTTCGTTCTAGATCCCACTTCCAACTCATCGCCTCCGAAAGTGCATAGGCGCCAGAGCCCGCCAATACCGGTACGCCGGTCAGGCCAACGCCGAGAATTCCAAGGGCAAAAAGTATGTACGCAAAGTTGCCCGCGAGCGGACGAAGTGCGCTCGCTGCCTGCGCCGCAGTATTGATGTTGGTAATTCCCGCGGCGTTGAGAGTGACGGCGGTCGCCAGGATGATGAAGTAGGCCGTGATGTCGGAGTAGAGCATGCCGCTCCAGGTGTCCCAGCGGATGCGGCGCAGTTCCGCTGCGGCGTGACCCGCGTCGCGCACAAGTGGCAAGGCTCCTTGCGCTGCTCGCATGTCCTCGACCTCTTCGGATGCCTGCCAAAAGAATAGGTAAGGACTGATCGTCGTGCCGAAGACTCCGACCATGACCACGACCACGACCACGACCACGACCACGGCGGCGGCGGAATTGGGCGTGAACCTGGGCCAGACCGTACGCAGCGCCACTTGACCCCAGGGGACGTGGACCGTGAATAAGACCGCTGCGTAGGCCAGCAGGCAGAGTGTTAACCACTTTAAGAAAAGAACGTAACGGTGATAGGGGACGAAGACTTGCAGCAGAAGCGTTCCGAAAACGAAAACGCCGTCATGAGATGGCGGTTCAAGCCCGTGACCAGCTCCGCAACTTCCCCCATTGCGGCAACGTCGGCGGCGATGTTGAGGATATTGGCGACGAGCAGCAGCATCACGACGCCCTGGAGCACGATCCGAGGGAACGTGGCCTTGATCTTCGCGGCAAGTCCTTTTCCGGTAACCCGCCCGATGAACCCGCACATGGATTGGATCGCGGACATCAATGGAAAGGCGAGCGGCATCGTCCACAGCATGTTGAGGCCGAATTGCGCGCCCGCCTGGGAATAGGTGGCTATACCGCTTGGATCGTCGTCGGCAACACCGGTAATAAGTCCTGGCCCCAGCCGCGCCAAGGGGTGCGGTTAACTTCTACCGTCAGCGAGCATGAGTCTGGTGAAGGCAATACTCAGGCTCTGAGTAAGGGCATCCGGAGCGCGCGGAATTCCCGGCGAGGAACCTCCCATTCGATGAAAACACCGCAGATCGCGTCGCCTGCCTCACCTTCGCTCCAACTTCCTCAGCGTCTCACCGGCTAAAGCCGCCGCACGCGGGGCGAATGGAATGCGCCTCGCGGCGCCGTTTACGCGTCAGGCGCGGTCTAGCCGCGCGATGTTTCCGATGAACAATAATGACAGCCCACAGTTGCCGCGGATATTGCCGCTCCCAGGCTCAGAAGCGCCGGGTAGCGCTGCAGCGAAACACAATCCTCGCGAACGGCTCAGGGCCGGCCGCGTGTACGCGCGAGAGGTGCCAAAGGCGCGCCTCAGCGCACCTCTTCGTACGGGAACCTATTGCGAGCTGCTCTCTAACGGCTATTTCATAGGAAAGAGTCGCTGTCTGTGCGCTAGCGTACAGACGCAATTCTCCGTGGACCCGCTCTCAAAAATAAATTCGTTGTACGGGATGCGACGGTCATCGTGGCGCCAAGCGCGGGCGTGGGCAACGCCGTCGATTACCACATTAAAACAATTGAGGTCGTCGCGGCTATCAAGGAAGATGCTGAACCTTCAGCAGGGGAGTGCGTGATGGTTGTGCCGTATTGCGGATCACCCCCGTCTCCTGGCGAACTTTGGGAGCGGTTTAACCTCGATCCCCTTCTCCTTTTAGTGCTGTCCCTGTTCGGAGTGCTATTGATTTGGATGGTACGCGGACGCTGGGAGCGTAGATGTGCAGCGCTCGGATGGACGATGGCATTTGCTGCGTTCGTCTCGCCGCTTTGTGCGTTGTCCGTCTCGCTGTTTTCAGCTCGCATCGCCCAGCACATGATACTGCTTCTGGTCGCGGCGCCGTTGATCGCGTTCGCGTTGCCCCGCGCGACGCACCGTAGCGGGTCGTGGCAGCTCTGGGCGACCGCATGTCTGTTTTTCGTGGCGCTCTGGTTCTGGCATATGCCTGACCCCTATGACGCGACCTTCAGCTCGACTTCGGTGTATTGGATCATGCACGTCACTTTATTCGGCACCGGCATCTTGCTGTGGCGCGAACTGCTTCACCATCGACCCAATCGGGCGGTCGAGGTCTTTGCCGCCAGCGCGATCACGTGCATGCAAATGGGATTTCTCGGTGCCATTCTGACGCTTGCCGGCAGGCCGCTGTTTTCGTGGCATTTCATAACCACTGCTGTGTGGGGCCTGAGCCCGCTTCAAGATCAGCAGCTTGGCGGAACTCTCATGTGGGTGCCCGGCCTACTGCTCTTCCTATGGGTGGGCGTCCGTTCACTGGAACGCCTCTGGAGCGCGCTCGAAGCCGAGCGAGCGATATGAGCCCACTCGGGTATCTAGATGCCGCTGGAACTCGAGCGCAGACCATACTGCCGTTGACATGGTTTACGTTGGCCATCTCGGTACTGGTCTGTCTCATCGTCGGCATTTTGCTTTGGCTTGGTGTACGGCGAGCGCGCAGCGGCGGCGCTCTCGAGACTCGCAGCACGGCGGTCGAGCACGGGGACAGCGGCCTCAAATGGATTAGTGTGGGGCTGCTCATTTCAGCAGCGCCTTTGCTGTTAACACTCATCTGGACCATGGTTGCCTTAGCCGCTGTCTCCGGACCGCCAAAGCATCCGGGCCTGACACTCGACGTCACGGCGCATCAATGGTGGTGGGAAGTTCATTACGCCTCGTCACAGCCCTCCGAAGTCTTCACGACCGCGAATGAAATCCACATTCCGGTCGGCGTGCCCGTCCTTGTGCGCCTTCACGGCGCTGATGTCATCCACAGCTTTTGGGTGCCGAAGCTATCGGGGAAAACTGATGTCATTCCGGGTCAAACGAATCTGAGCTGGATGCAGGCGGACCAGCCAGGCCGCTACCGCGGACAATGCGCCGAATTCTGCGGGTTCCAGCACGCCTATATGGGGTTCGAGGTGGTAGCCGAATCGCGAGTTGATTTTGAGCGCTGGCGCGACGCCGAGCTCAAACCCGCGCCGCCGCCCGTCACGGCTGCACAGACGCGCGGCCAAGCACTCGTCCAGTATCGTTGCGGCCTATGCCACCAGGTACGGGGAACCGACGCTCACGCCGTGAGCGCTCCGGATCTGACGCATCTGATGAGCCGCCGGACCATCGCAGCGGGTCGGCTTCTCAACAATCCCGGGAATCTCGCCGGCTGGATTGAGGATCCCCAGGGAATAAAGCCCGGCAATCAAATGCCGAACCAATACCTCTCCTCGCAGCAGCTATCGGATGCACAGGCCTACTTGGAGCTGCTCGAATGAGGCCCGCCGACTATCGCACGCCCACGATTGGCATCGATAGCGCAGAGCATGTGGCGAAATTGCTGCGGCTGTGGCAGGGCGCCCCGGGCCTCAAGGGATTTTTCAGCTCCGTCGACCATAAGGAAATCGGCAAGCGCTACATCATCACCGCCTTTGTCTTTCTAGCACTCGGCGGCATCGAGGCGCTGATCATGCGCCTGCAGCTCGCGGGCCCCAATCTCTCGCTGCTCACGCCGGAACAATACAACGAGCTTTTTTCGACGCATGGGATGACGATGATCTTCCTCTATGCATCGCCCATCCTATCCGGCTTCTCCAACTACCTCTGGCCGCTATTACTGGGAAGCCGTGACATGGCCTTCCCGCGGCTGAATGCGCTCGGCTACTGGATCTACGTTGCGAGCGGCATTTTTCTGTACGCGGGGTTTCTGACTGGCAACGGCCCGAACGATGGCTGGTTCAACTACGTCCCGTATGCTTCGCGCGACTATAACCCAGGACTCAATGAGGATTTTTACTCGTTGGGGATGGTGTTTCTCGGGATCTCGACGACGGTGGGGGCGGCCAATTTCATAGTCACGGCATTTCGTACGCGCGCGCCCGGAATGTCCATCAATCGCCTGCCGATCATGGTGTGGGGGACACTTACCGCAAGCGCCGCCAACCTGATCGTCGTGCCCGCCGTCAGCCTCGCCTTTCTCATGCTGTGGATGGATCGGCAGTTCGGCACCCATTTCTTCGACCCTTCCGGCGGCGGCCAGCCTCTCTTGTGGCAGCATCTGTTCTGGATATTCGGCCATCCTTGGGTCTATGCGATCGTGCTGCCGGCGATGGGCATGGTGTCCGACGGACTGCCGGTCTTCTGCCGCAGACCATTGGTGGGATATTCATTCGTGGCTCTGTCGACGGTTGCGACCATGATTCTGGGATTTGGCGTGTGGGTCCATCACATGTTTGCGACCGGCCTGCCCGGCATGGGCCTGTCCTTTTTCTCCGGCGCGTCGATCGTCATCACCGTGCCGTCGGCAGTCGCGGTGTTTGCCTGGCTTGCGACCATATGGCTCGGCCGACCGGTTATTACCACGGCGTTTCTTTTTTTCTCGTCGATGATTCTGCTATTTGTGATCGGCGGAGTCTCCGGGTTCATGACTGCGAGCGTGCCGGTTGACTGGCAGCTGACGGATACCTATTTCGTTGTGGCGCATCTGCACTATGTTCTCATTGGTATCAACCTCTTTCCGGTCGTCGGCGCGGGTTATTTCTGGTTCCCCAAGATGAGCGGTCGGATGCTCGACGAGCGTCTCGGGCGCTGGAATTTCTGGACGATGTTTTTGGGATTCAACCTCGCCTTTCTGCCGATGCATCTGACGGGACTTTTCGGGATGCCGCGCCGCGTCTATACCTACGCCGAAGGCATGGGCTGGGATACGCTCAATCTCATCACCTCGATCGGCAGCTTCGTTTTTGCGATCGGTGTGTTGTTATTCTTTATTAACGTGGCCAAGAGCTGGAAGGGCGGCGCAATCGCCGGCGCGAATCCCTGGGACGCGCCGACACTCGAATGGTCAGTCTCATCGCCCCCTCCGCCTTACAATTTCGCCATCATTCCAACCGTCGCATCACGACATCCGCTTTGGGAGCAGCGACTCGACGAGGGGGGCGCCGTCTCGTCCCTTGATCGTGGCATGCTGCTCGACAGCGGCAAGGAGACCATCGGCACATCGGCGCTCGATGCGGAGCCCGACATGGTGCTGGAGATGCCCGGAGATAGCCTTGCGCCGCTCTTGTTGGCTCTCGGGATTTCGATATTATTTGTAGGGCTGCTGCTCAAGATTTGGCCGGTCACCGTGCTGGGCGGTGCAGTTGCCGCGCTCGCGCTGTTGACGTGGCTGTGGCCACGGCGGGAATTGCGCGAAAGGGAGCCTGCTCGTGCCTGAGGCAGCGCTCGCCGAACCGCGCGATCTGCCCGTCGGTCCCATCGGCCGCCACGGAATTGGTTGGTGGGGCGTGGGCACGCTGGTGGCGAGTGAAGCGGCGCTCTTCGCTTATCTGCTGTTTGCTTACTTCTATACTGGCGCAGCCGCCCAGCCAGGCTGGCTGCTCGAACCCAATCCGTCACTCAAGCTCGCATTGCCCAATACAATTCTGCTGCTCGCATCGAGCGGCGCGGCGTGGTTCGGCGAGCGCGGCGTGCTGCGCTATCGCCGATCGCAGGCGCTACTAGGTTTCGGCAGCGCCTTCGTGATGGGCACGGTATTTGTCATCGTGCAGTGGTACGAATGGCATACAAAGGCATTTGGCCTCGGCACCTCGAGTTACGCCTCGCTCTATTTCGTCACCACCGGATTTCACATTGCGCACGTCATCGTCGGAATTGCCGTTCTCGCCGCGATTTTTATCTGGACCGCCATTGACTATTTCAGCCCGCAGCGCCGGCTGACCGTCTCCGCTGGAG
>Ga0302325_10016585_pt1 | contig 15599 bp, 12 predicted proteins | sample Palsa_T0_2_FD_201948 | JGI IMG/M metagenome (GOLD analysis project Ga0302325, IMG submission 201948) | Peat permafrost microbial communities from Stordalen Mire near Abisko, Sweden - Palsa_T0_2 | ecosystem: Environmental > Terrestrial > Soil > Palsa > Peat permafrost | place: Sweden: Abisko...
GCCGCAGGCGTCGACCGAGGTCCGAGTCGCTATTGTCGGCGTCGGCAACTGCGCGTCCTCGCTGGTACAGGGCGTCCAGTACTACTACGACGCGGACGAGAACCACACCGTGCCAGGCTTGATGCATGTGAAGTTCGGCCAGTACCACGTTCGCGATGTGAAGTTCGTCGCCGCATTCGACGTGGACGCCAAGAAGGTCGGCTTCGATCTATCCGAAGCGATCTTCGCGTCCGAGAACAACACCATCAAGATCGCCGACGTGCCGCCGACCAACGTGACGGTGCAACGCGGCCCGACTCTCGACGGCATCGGCAAGTACTACGCCGAGACCATCGAGATCTCCGACACCGAGGCCGTCGACGTGGTCAAGGTGCTCAAGGACGCGAACGTCGACGTGATGGTGTCGTACCTGCCGGTGGGTTCGGAGCAGGCCGACAAGTTCTACGCCCAGTGCGCGATCGACGCGGGTGTGGCTTTCGTCAACGCGCTGCCGGTGTTCATCGCGTCCGACCCGGTGTGGGCCAAGAAGTTCACCGATGCCGGTGTGCCGATCGTCGGCGACGACATCAAGAGCCAGGTCGGCGCGACCATCACCCACCGCGTGATGGCCAAGCTGTTCGAGGACCGCGGCGTGCAACTGGACCGCACCATGCAGCTCAACGTCGGCGGCAACATGGACTTCCTCAACATGCTCGAGCGCGAGCGGCTGGAGTCCAAGAAGATCTCCAAGACTCAGGCCGTCACGTCGAACCTGCAGCGCGAGTTCAAGACCAAGGACGTGCACATCGGCCCGTCCGACCACGTCGGCTGGCTCGATGACCGCAAGTGGGCCTACGTCCGGCTCGAGGGCCGCGCCTTCGGTGACGTTCCGCTGAACCTCGAGTACAAGCTCGAGGTGTGGGACTCGCCGAACTCGGCCGGCGTCATCATCGACGCGGTGCGTGCGGCGAAAATCGCCAAGGACCGCGGCATCGGCGGCCCGGTGATCCCGGCGTCGGCGTACCTGATGAAGAGCCCGCCGCAGCAGCTGCCCGACGACATCGCGCGCACGCAGCTCGAAGAGTTCATCATCGAGGGCTAGATCCCTTCTTTGCCGAGAGCGCGGTGAGGTCGCGGTTGCGCGATCTCACCGCACTTTTGTTTCTTTGGGGATGTGCGTTTCTTGGGGATGTGCCGATGTGCCCGCCTCCGAGCGACAACTCGACAGGTACGGCACCCCGGTGCCGGGACTTGTCGCTGTGAGGTGGGCACATCGCCGCTCTCCTCTCGGATGCACGATTTCGTCGACACCGCGCTGTGCAAGTGCTTAGCATCATGTCTTGATGAAGGTTCAGCCTGCCGCATTCCTGCGAACCACCCTTCCCCTCGACTTGTCCCGGCTCGACGAGCTGGACAGCGGGCGCTACCACTCGATCTGGCTGCCCGACCATATGGTCAGCTTCTGGCCGGATTCGATCTGGACGCCTGAATTCACCGACCTGGCAACCGCTTCGCCGTCACCGCATCGCCATCTCGACGGCCTGGCGGTGGCCGCCGCCGCTGCGGCGCTGACGGAGAACGTCCCGCTGGTCTCCGCCGTCGTCGACACCGTCCGCCGCCACCCCGCGATGCTGGCCCAGACCGCGCTGACCATCGACCACCTGGCCCGCGGTCGATTCATCCTCGGTCTTGGAAGCGGCGAAAGCGAGAACACGCTGCCGTATGGGTTCGACTTCGCCCGGCCCGTCGCCCGGTTCGAGGAAGCGCTGCGGGTGATCCGTCTGCTCTGGGAGAGCGACGGGCCGGTCGACTTCGACGGGCAGTTCTATCGGCTGCATCACGCCCGGCTGGACACCGAGCCCTACGAGGGCCGGTTGCCGCCGATCTGGATCGGGGCCAGCGGCCCGCGGATGCTCGACGTTGCCGGCCGATACGCCGATGGCTGGTGGCCGGCGGGCGCGTGGACACCGGAGCACTACGCCGAGATGCTCTCGGTGGTAAGGACATCCGCCGAGCGCGCCGGCCGCGACCCGATGGCGATCACGCCGTGTTTTATCCAGGTCTGCCTGATCGGCCAAGACGACGCCGCTCTCGCCGAGATTCTGGAGGCGCCGCTGGTGAAAGCCTTTCTGCTACAGGTGTCCGCAGAGACGTTGCGCGGCTTCGGTTTTGAGCATCCGATGGGCGCCGGCTGGCGCGGATTCCAGGACATCGACCCCGCGGTCCTCACCCGCGAGCGGATCGTCGAATTCCTGGCCGGGGTGCCACCGGAGATGCTGCTCGCCGTTGTCCCGCACGGCACGCCGAAGGAGGTCGCCAAGATCATCAAGATGTTTGTGGATGCGGGCTTACGCGTACCCAAGATCCTTGATTACGGCGCGATGGCCGGCCTCGGTCACGCAGCGGCCTCCGCCGCCAATGTTCGTGCAGCCGAGGACGAACTGCTCGAGTTGTGCGGAGACTTAGGGTGACCGCGGGGCTGAACGTCGACGAGTTGCTGGCCTCCGCGGCGGCGGACACCGGTCTGACCGACTACGCCGACCCCACGCTGCCGGAGCGATTCGCGGTGGCCGTCGATCACCTCAACGGCCTCGGCATGGACGCTGCGGGAATCGCTGCGGCAGCCCAAGTGTGCGGGTGGCTGCTGACCTCGCGGCTGGAATTCATCGAAGACCGCAACCGCTACCCCATCGCCGACGAAGTGATCGATGCGCCGATGTTCGTGACCGGCGAACCACGTTCGGGCACAACGCTGATGCATGCGTTGATGTCCGTCGATCCCGACGCCCGGGCGCTGCGGTTCTGGGAAGTGATGTACCCATCGCCACCACCCGGTCTGGCCGGATCGGACGACTCGCGGCGCGCACGGGCCGACGACGACTGGCGCGAGATCAACGCCAAGATGCCCAAGTGGCTGCACAGCCACCCCTACAACGACATGCTCGGCGACGGCCTGCCTGAAGACGAACGCACCTGGGCGTTCGATTTCCGCGTGATGACGCCGACGGCGTGGTGGCGGGTCCCGATGCAATCGCTGGTGGGCGGCCTGGCCACCGACGCAACGGCGCAGTACCGGCTACACAAAGCTATGCTGCAACAACTGCAATACGGTCGCCCGCGAAAATACTGGGTACTCAAAGGCTTTCACGGTTTCCGGCTCGAAGAGATGTTCGCGACGTATCCCGACGCGACGCTGGTCTGGCTGCACCGGGACCCGGTGCAGGTGGCCGCGTCGCGCACGATGATGATGGCCGACATCATGGATGGCATCGTCGGGCCCGTCGATCTGCTCGCCGAGGCCAAGAAGCACCTCGAGATGACCCGTGCCAGCATCGCCAACACGATGAGCAACCCGATGGTCGACGATCCACGAATCCTGCACGTCCGCTACACCGACTTCATCGCCGATCAGGTCGCGACGGTACGGCGGTACTACGCGTTCGGCGGCCGCGAGCTGACGGCGCGGGCCGAGTCGGCGATGCGGTCCTACCTGGCCGACAACCGCGGCGACCGACACGGCAAGTTCCGCTACTCCACCCAGCTGCTCATCGACATCGGCGAGGACCTCGACGCACTGCATGAGGAATTCCGGCCGTTCCGTGAGCGCTTCGGCGTCGAGATCGAGAACCGAGGGTAGCGGTGACCCACGAGCGCCTGTCGGTGCACAACGTCACGTTCTACGGCGCCCCGCTGACCGATCTGCAGAAGTACTGGACCGACCTCGCGGTGACCCGGTTGAGCATCCTGGACAGCCAACTGCTCGACCCGCAATTCCTAAACCTGCTGCAGCACAACAACTACAGCGTCGAGGCCGTGTACCACCTGTTCTCCGGGGGCACGTTGGCCAACGACGCCCAGGATGCCCGCACCGCGCTTAACCGCGTGATCGACGCGGCCGCCGCAGTGGGCGCACACACCGTCTACCTGCTCACCGGCGGGCGGGGTCCACTCACCTGGGCTCAGGCTGCCGAACGGTTCTGCGAGATGGTCGCGCGGTGCGCGGCGCATGCCAAGCGGTCGGGCGTCGCGCTGGCGATCGAGAACGCGTCGAGCCTCTACGCCGACATCCATCTCGCCCACACGTTGCGTGACACAGTCACGCTGGCCGAGATGAGCGGGCTGGACATCTGCATCGACGTATTCCACTGCTGGGCCGAAGGCGATGTCGACGAGCTCGTGCGGTGCGCGCTACCGCGCACACGGCTGATCCAGCTCAGCGACTACGTGCTCGGCGACAGGTCGCTGCCGGGTCGTGCCGTTCCGGGCGACGGCACCATCCCGATCGAAGGGTTCGTCGCCCAGGCGCTGGCCGGCGGCTACGCCCACGGCTTCGACCTCGAGCTGATCGGCCCGCGGATCGAGAAGGAAGGCCGGCTCGAATCGGCCCGGCGCGCATGTGATGTCGTAGAGGCGATGCTCATCAAGTTGGAGGCCTGACGATGGCCTACGGCGACGGGCCCGACGACGCCGCGCTGCAGGCGGCATGGACAGCGTTCTGCGAACAACTCCGCAGCGCGGGCGAGCGGGCGTTCAAGGACGCCAACGCTCACTCGAGTGCGCAGCGCGTCGACGCATTCCGTTTCCTCACCCAAAACCTCGGCCAGGCGTTCGATTTGGCGTTGGAGACCCGCGACACCGGCTACCCGGCGCTGCACACGTTCTGCGGCCCGACCCGCAAGCTCGGTGGTGACTGCGGCGACTTCACCTACCAGCAGGCGTGGATCGACGGGCATTCGACATACCGCGTGACCGGCAGCCGCGGCACCGCACGATTTTTCAACATCACCGTGCAGGGCCCTCGCACCCCCGGCCCCGGCGTACTGCACGAGCCATTCGGTGACACGCCGGAAGCCAACATCGTCGGCGATCAACTCACCATTGGCGACGACGGGACGCTCGAGCTGTACATCGGCGGTCCGCACCGTAGTCCCAACTGGCTGCCCACCACGCCGGAGTCCCGAAAGCTGTTCATCCGACAGGGATTTGACCGCTGGGATGAGCTGCCGGCACAGATCCGGATCGAGCGGATCGACATGTCGACGCCCAAGCCGCTGCCCTCGGCCGAGGTGATGGTCGAGGCAATGAATTGGGCCGGCGACTTCGTCACCGGTCTGATGTCGGATTGGCCGGAGTTCCCGTTCAGCTACGGCGGCGTCGATGCCGATCGGCCGAACACCTTTCCTCACGTCGAGGCCACCGGTGCCGACACCAAGCGCGGCCGGGCCGCGGCCAACATGTACTGGGAGCTCGGCGCTGACGAAGCGCTCATCGTCGAGTTCGACGCTCACGACGGACTGTGGATGCTGACCAACATGGGCGTGTTCTTCAACAGCATGGACTACCTATATCGACCGGTGAGCTACACACCGAGCCGTACCGCGGTCGACACCGATGGCCGCATCCGGTTGGTTATGGCGCACCGTGATCCCGGCGTGCACAACTGGTTGGACACCCAGGGATTCGAGCGGGGCAACCTGACCTATCGGCACATGCTCGAAGGCCAACCCGCCGTGCTCACCGCGCGTGTAGTCCGCTACGACGCACTGCTCAGCGCCCTGCCCGCGGACACCGCGATGGTCACCGAGTCGGAACGGGCCGCCGCGATGTGGGATCGATTCCGCGGCATCCGTCGTCGCTACGTCCTCTAGGGTCAGGAGTTGTGAGCGACATCTCCGACGACGACCTGCTGGGTCTGTCCGAGTTCGCGCTGCTGCCCGAGAACGCCGAGCAGGCCGGCGTCACCGGCCCGCTGCCCGCGGTGCATCGAGTCGACGCGGGTGGCATCAGCGCGCTGCAATGGGGCGACTCGTCGCCCCGGGTGGTGTTTTTCCATGGCGGCGGGCAGAACGCGCATACCTGGGACACCGTGATCGTGGGTCTGGGTGTGCCCGCGCTGGCGGTCGACCTGCCCGGCCACGGACATTCGGCCTGGCGTGAAGACGGCGACTATTCGCCGCAGAACAACGCGGCCGCCGTAGCGCCGGTGATCCATGACCTTGCCCCGGACGCCGAGCTGGTGGTCGGGATGTCGCTGGGCGGGTTGACCGCGATCGGGCTGGGCGCCATCGCGCCCCAGTTGGTCCGCGAACTCGTGCTGGTCGACGTCACCCCGTCAGCGTTGCGCCGCTACGCGGAACTGACCACCGAACAGCAGGGCACGGTCGCACTGGTCGCCGGTGAGCGAAACTTCCCCAGCTTCGACGCGATCCTGGAGGTGACCATCGCCGCGGCGCCGCATCGCGATCGGAAATCGTTGCGGCGCGGCGTGTTTCACAACTCTCGCCGACTGGATGACGGCACCTGGACCTGGCGTTACGACAGCATCCGCAAGATTCCCGATTTCGACGGCTTGTGGGACGACTTCGCCGGCCTGTCGGTGCCCGTCAGGCTGGTGCGCGGCGGCACATCGGGCTTCGTTACAGACGAGGACGCCGACGAATTGGCTCGGCGTGCACAGCAATTCCGGGGCCTACGGATTGTGGAGAACTCGGGTCATTCGGTGCAAAGCGACCAGCCGCTGGTGCTGACCGAGATCCTGCGCGGCGTGCTCGACGGCGGCTGAGCTTTCTACTCAGGCCAGGTGTTGCCCAGAATGGTGTCGACGAAGTTGTCGCGGGCGAACGTGGGGTCGAAACGCACCAGGACATCGGCGTTGCATGTCCCGAAAGTGGTTTCCGGACGGTGCTTCATGCCCTCGTTGAACGCCGCCAAGATCTGCTGCTTGAAATCCGGCCGAGGGTGGGCGGCGACAACAGCCTCGAGGTCTTCGGCGGTCAGATCGTCGCGGCCGATGCCGAGCACATCGGTCTCGACGCCCGCAGTCACCAAAGCTGTTTCGGGTGCCCGGAATTCGGGCACGCCGGGCGTGGTGTGCAAGGCGATACCCAGCCAGACTTTGTCGGCGTCGGCGTCGTCGACACCGTGTTCGAGCAGAAAGTCACGCGCGGCATTGGCCCCGTCGACCTCGAAGCGCAGCGTCGAGTTGCGGTAGCGCTCGGTGAGCCCGATGTCGTGGAACATCGCTCCGGCGTAGAGGAGCTCCAGGTCCGGCCGCAGTCCGCGGCGGCGGCCCTGCAGCACCCCAAAGAAGAACACCCGGCGGGAGTGGTTGAACAGCAGGTCGTCTTCGGCAGCTCGGATGTGCGCGGTAATCGCCGTGACCAGCTCGGTGTCGGGAAGGTTAACGTCGGCGATACTGTCGGCAGCCGTGCTGGACATATGCAGCTCCTACCAGAAGGAGGTTCGTCGCCGAAGCTTATCCCGCGAGGCACCGCGCCTACGGTGGAAGGCATGACTTCTTCCGGCCGCCCGATCCGCATCGGGGTTCAGCTGCAGCCCCAGCATTCGCCGAACTACGGCAACCTGCGCGACGCCGTGCGCCGATGTGAAGACGTCGGCGTCGACGTCGCCTTCAACTGGGACCACTTCTTCCCGCTCTACGGCGACCCGGACGGCGCGCATTTCGAATGCTGGACCATGCTCGGCGCCTGGGCCGAGCAGACCTCGCGAATCCAGATCGGCGCGCTGGTGACCTGCAACTCCTATCGCAACCCGGAGCTGCTGGCCGACATGGCCCGCACCGTCGACCACATCTCGGACGGTCGGCTGATCCTCGGCATCGGATCCGGCTGGAAGGAAAAGGACTACGACGAGTACGGCTACGAGTTCGGCACCGTCGGCAGCCGCCTCGACGACCTGGCCGGCGCGCTGCCACGGATCAAGTCCCGGCTGGCCAAGCTGAACCCGGCGCCCACCCGCGAGATCCCGCTGCTGATCGGCGGGAAGGGCCCGAAGAAAACCCTGCGACTGGTCGCCGAACACGGCGACGTCTGGCACGGGTTCACCAGCGTCAACAGCTACCCGCAGGCGGCTGCGGTGCTGGCCGAGCACTGCGCCGCGGTGGGCCGCGACCCCGACGCCATCGAGCACTCAGCCGGCGTCAACAAGGACAACGGCGGGTTGATCGCCGACGCGGAAGGGTTGGTTGCACTGGGCGTGACGCTGCTGACCGTCGGGGTCAACGGCCCGGACTACGACCTGAGCGACGCCGAGGAGCTGTGCCGGTGGCGTGATCGGTCATGAGGTTGCCCGCGTCGAAACTTGTTGCGCTGCTCACCACGATTCTGCTGACCTATTGTCTGGCTCCGATGGCGCCGGCGGCGGCCGACAACATGTGCAAGCCATCGGGCAAAGAGGGCGCGATGGCGCTGCCGGCGAAGCTGGTCACCGCCAGCCCGCCAGAGGAACGCGACTACACGACTGCCAACGTCGAGCCGTTGAGTTCGGTGCACGTCGACGCGCTGGGCTTGCGCACGCCGCGGACCCTGACCATCGGGACCCAGGCGGGAGGTCCCCCGACCAGCTGCCTGAACACCACGGGGCGTTACACCGGTTATGACAACGAGCTGCTGCGCGCGATCGCCGCGAAGCTTGGGCTGAACGTCGCCTTCGCCGGCACTGAATTCGCCGGCTTGCTCGCCCAAGTGGCGATGCGACGCTTCGACGTCGCCTCGTCGTCGATCGTCGCCACCGAAGCACGCCGCCGCACAGTCGGATTTACCAACGGCTACGACTTCGGTTACCTGTCGTTGATCGTGCCGTCCGGCTCGCCGCTCGACAGCTTCGACAAACTGGGTGCGGGGCAGCGGATAGGTGTCATTCAGGGCACCGTCGAAGAGGCGTACGTCGTCGACACCGTGCATGTGCAGCCGGTGAAATTCCCCGACTTCACCACCCTGTACACCTTCCTGAAGAACCATCAGATCGACGCGTGGGTGGCGCCGGCAATGGAGGCGGCCAAAGTGATGCGGCACGGCGATACCGCCACCGTGGCCGCCTACACGTTTAGTCCGGGCAGTTTCATAGCGTTCCCGGTGGCCAAAGACAACCAGCCGCTGATCGATGCGCTGAACGCCGGCTTGGACGCCGTCATCGCCGACGGCACCTGGTCGCAGCTGTATACCGACTGGGTTCCCCGGCCCTTGCCGCGGGGCTGGAAGCCGGGATCGAAATCGGCACCGACGCCGCACCTGCCGGACTTCGCGGCGATCGCGAAACACAATCACCGCGAGGAGACGGTGGAGGCCACGCAGCCGAAATCCACGCTGGCCCAGCTGCGGGACCAATTCTTCGACTGGGATCTGTACAAGCAGGCCATCCCGGCGATGGTGACGACGGGCCTACCCAACACGCTGATCTTGACCGTCAGCTCCAGTGTGATCGGCCTGGTGGTCGGCCTGGGCCTCGCGGTGGCGGGCATCTCGCGGACCCGCTGGCTGCGCTGGCCCGCGCGGGTCTACACCGACATCTTCCGCGGCTTGCCCGAGGTGGTGATCATTCTGCTGATCGGCCTCGGCATCGGGCCGATCGTGGGCGGACTGACGAACAACAACCCGTATCCGCTGGGCATCGCCGCCCTGGGCCTGACGGCCGCCGCGTATGTGGGTGAGATCTTCCGATCCGGCATCCAGAGCGTCGAACCCGGGCAGCTGGACGCCTCCCGCGCACTCGGTCTGAGCTACCACACCGCGATGCGCATGGTGGTGATCCCGCAGGGCATCCGCCGGGTACTGCCCGCCCTCGTCAACCAGTTCATCGCGCTGCTGAAAGCCTCCGCGCTGGTGTACTTCCTCGGGCTGATCGCCGGCCAACGCGAACTGTTCCAGGTCGGCCGCGACCTCAACGCGCAGACCGGCAGCCTCTCGCCGCTGGTCGCGGCCGGGGTGTTCTACCTGGTCTTGACCATCCCGCTGACCCACCTGGTCAACTTCGTCGACAACCGGCTTCGGCACGGCCGGGGCGCCGCCGGCGAACCAGAGGATCCGTTGGCCGTGACAACCAGTCAGGAGATGACGTGACCGAGTCAGTGTCGTTGGCGGGCAATGGGATTCACCTATCCTTCGGCCGCAATAAGGTGCTGCGCGGTGTAGACATCAACGTGCCGGCCGGCAACACAGTAGCGGTGATCGGCCCGTCGGGCTCCGGAAAGTCGACCCTGCTGCGCGCGCTGAATCGATTGCACGAACCCGACGGCGGCGACATCTTGCTCGACGGTCAGTCGGTTTTGGAGGACGATCCCGATACGGTTCGGCAGCGGATTGGCATGGTGTTTCAACATTTTAACCTTTTCCCGCATCTGAGCGTCCTGGACAACGTCATGCTGGCACCGCGCAAGCTCAAACGACTCTCCGGCGACGCGGCTCGCGAGTTGGGGCTGGCGCAACTGGACCGGGTCGGCATGAAGCACAAGGCCGATTGCCGCCCCGGTGCCGTGTCGGGCGGCCAACAACAAAGGGTGGCGATCGCCCGCGCGCTGGCGATGGCACCTCAGGTGATGCTGTTCGACGAGGCGACCTCGGCGCTGGATCCCGAACTGGTCAAAGGAATTCTGGCGCTGATCGCGGACCTGGGCTCCGAGGGCATGACAATGCTGGTGGTCACGCACGAAATGGCTTTCGCCAAGTCCACATCCGACACCGTCGTCTTCATGGATCACGGCCAGGTCGTGGAAACCGGCCCGCCCGCGCAGATCTTCGAGGCGGCCGCAACCGAGCGCCTGCAGCGCTTCTTGTCGCAGGTACTTTGACAGCAAAAATGAATTGTGGGCCTCTGAACTGCAGACAGGTTAGACTGTCGAACTATGGCGGAATTGGAAGCCACGGTGCCGGGGGTGACGGAGTCGGCGGAGAGGCTGCACCGCTGCCTGTCCAAACTGTTTAGCATCCTGCGCCGCGGTGACCCCAGTGGCTCAGCAGCGGGCGCTGAGCTCACCTTGGCCCAGCTATCGATCCTCGTCACCTTGCTCGATCAGGGTCCGATCCGGATGACCGATCTGGCCGCGCACGAACGAGTCCGGACGCCCACCACGACCGTGGCGATCCGCAGGCTGGAAAAGATCGGCTTGGTGAAACGGTCGCGCGACCCGTCGGACCTGCGCGCTGTGCTCGTCGATATCACCCCGCGAGGATTAGCCGTGCACCGCGAGTCGCTCACCAATCGAATCGGTTCCCTGTCGGTGCTGCTCAGCCAACTCAGCGAGTCCGACTTGGAGACCTTGACGAAGGCGCTCGCACCGCTGGAGCGGTTGGCCGGCAGTGAGCCGGTGGCCAGCACGGCCGCCGCCCAGACCAACGGCGACCAGACGTTGTAATTCCTTGCTGCGCATAGGTGGCCGGACCGCGCTCATCACCGGCGCCAGTCGCGGGATCGGCGCCGCTATCGCCGACGCCCTGGCGCCCACCCACACCCTGCTGTTAGCCGGACGACCGTCACCTGCGCTGCAGGCCACCGCGGATCGGTTGGGCGCCACCACTCTGCCGCTGGATGTGACCGACACCGACGCGATCCCGGCTGCGACCGCCGCAATCAGCGAGCTCGATGTGCTGGTGCACAACGCCGGGGTGTCGCTTCCGGGGCGGGTCGCTGAGTCCACCGTCGATCAGTGGCGGACCACTTTCGACGTCAATGTCTTTGGCGCCGTTGCTGTTACGCTGGCTCTGCTGCCGGCCCTGCGGCGCGCGGAGGGCCAGGTGGTGTTCATCAACTCCGGGTCGGGCCGCACGGCGTCGGAGAACATGGCGTCGTATTCGGCGAGCAAGTTCGCGCTGCGGGCGTTCGCCGATTCACTACGCTTGAGCGAGCCGGCGTTACGGGTCACCACCGTCTATCCCGGCCGCACCGATACCGACATGCAACGTGAGTTGGTGTCCTCCGAGGGAGGCGAATACGACGCGGATCGGTTCCTGCGCGCCGACACCGTCGGCGCGGCGGTCGCCCACGCGATCGCGACCCCGACTGACGGACATCTGCACGAGGTCATACTCAGACCACGCGGCTAGACCACGAGGTTGACCATTTTCCCGGCGACCACGATCACCTTCTTCGGTGGCGCGCCGGCCAGGAACGCCTGCACCTTCTCATCCGCCAGCGCTGCAGCCTCCACCGCATCGGCGTCGGCACTGGCCGACACCGTGATCCGCCCGCGCACCTTGCCGTTGACCTGGACGGGATATTCCACGCTGTCTTCGACCAGGTAGTCGGGATCGGCGGCCGGGAACGGGCCGTGCGCCAGCGATGCCGGGTGGCCCAGCCGCTCCCACAACTCCTCGGCCAGGTGCGGAGCCAGTGGCGCCAGCATCAGCACCAGCGGTTCGGCCGCGGCCCGCGGAACCGCGTCGCGGTGCTGCTTGGTCAGGTGGTTGGTGTACTCGATCAGCTTGGCCACCGCGGTGTTGTTACGCAGTGCCGCATAGTCTTCGGATACTCCGGCGATGGTGCGGTGCAACAGCCGCAGCGTGTCGGTGTCGAGGTCCGCGTCGTCGGTCACCCGAGTCTCGCCGGACTGCTCGTCGACCACGAGCCGCCACACTCGCTGCAGGAACCGGTGCGCCCCGACGACGTCCTTGGTGGCCCACGGGCGTGACGCCTCCAGCGGGCCCATCGACATCTCGTACACCCGTAAGGTGTCGGCGCCGTAGTCGTCGCACATCTCGTCCGGCGACACCGAATTCTTCAGGCTCTTACCGATTTTGCCGAACTCCTGGAAGACTTCGATCTCCCCGTCGGCACCCGGGTAGTAGAACGTGCCGTCACGCTCGACCACGTCGGCAGCCGTCACGTAGGACCCGCGGGCGTCGGTGTAAGCGAACGCCTGGATGTAGCCCTGGTTGATCAACCTGCGGTAGGGCTCGCGCGAGCTGACGTGGCCGAGGTCGTAAAGCACCTTGTGCCAGAATCGCGAATACAGCAGGTGCAGCACCGCGTGTTCGGCGCCGCCGACGTAGAGATCGACGCCACCGGGATCGCCAGGCCCGTGCTCGGCCGGCCTGGGGCCCATCCAGTAGGCCTCATTCTCCCTGCCGCAGAAGCGTTCTGCGTTGTATGGGTCGGTGTAGCGCAGCTCGTACCACGAGCTGCCCGCCCACTGCGGCATGACGTTGGTGTCGCGGGTGTAGGGCTTCAGGCCGTCGCCGAGGTCAAGATCGACGTGCACCCATTCGGTGGCCTTGGCCAGTGGCGGCGACGGCTCGCTGTCGGCGTCGTCGGGGTCGAACAGCACCGGCGAGTAATCCGGGACGTCCGGCAATTCGACCGGCAGCGCGGCGTCATCCAGCGCATGGGCGCGTTCGTCGCTGTCGTAGACGATCGGAAACGGTTCACCCCAATACCGTTGCCGCGCGAAAAGCCAGTCGCGCAGCTTGTATTCGATGCGCGCCTTACCGCGACCTTCGGATTCCAGCCGTGCGGTGATGGCTTCCTTGGCGGCCGCGACGTTGAACCCGTTGAGGTAATCCGAATTCACCAGGGCGCCATCGCCGGCGTATGCCCCCTCCGAAATATCGCCACCGGCAACGACTTCGACGATCTGTAGGCCGAACTCGTGGGCGAACTCCCAGTCGCGCTGGTCGTGGCCAGGCACGGCCATGATCGCTCCGGTGCCGTATCCGGCCAACACGTAGTCGGCGATGAAGACCGGCACCTGCTCGCCGTTGGCCGGGTTGGTCGCATAAACGCCCAGGAACACGCCGGTCTTGGCCTTGTTCTCCTGACGTTCCAGGTCGGACTTCGCGGCGATGTCCTGCCGGTAGGCGGCGACGGCCTGTGCGGGGCTGTCCGCGCCGTAGGTCCAGCGCGGATCCACACCCGCCGGCCATTGCGGCGCCACCAACCGGTCGACCAGCTCATGCTCGGGAGCCAGCACCAGATACGTTGCGCCGAAAAGGGTGTCCGGCCGGGTGGTGAACACCTCTAGGTCCACGGTTTCGCCATCGGTAGTCGGCGCCGCGAACAGCGCTGCCGCGCCGGTGGATCGGCCGATCCAGTTGCGCTGCATGGTCTTGACCTTGTCCGGCCAGTCCAGCACGTCGAGGTCGTCGAGCAGCCGGTCGGAGTAGGCGGTGATCCGCATCATCCACTGGCGCAGCCGCTTGCGGAAGACGGGGAAGTTCCCCCGGTCGCTGCGGCCGTCGGCGGTGACCTCTTCGTTGGCCAGCACGGTGCCCAGGCCCGGACACCAGTTCACCATCGAATCGGAGCGGTAAACCAGGCGGTGCGCGTCGACCACGTCGGCGCGCTCCCCCGCCGACAACGCGCCCCAATCCCGGCCGTCATTCAATTGGCGTGCACCGGAATCGAATTCGGCGACCAGTTCGGCTATCGGGCGGGCCTTACCAGCAGCGTCGTCGAACCACGCGTTGTAGATCTGCAGGAAGATCCACTGCGTCCACTTGTAGAACTCGACGTCGGTGGTGGAAAAGCTGCGCCGGTTGTCGTGGCCGAAACCCAGCCGGCCCAGCTGCCGCCGGAAGTTGACGACGTTGGCCTCGGTGCGGGTGCGCGGGTGGGTGCCGGTCTGCACCGCGTACTGCTCGGCGGGCAAACCGAACGCGTCGAAACCCAACGCGTGCAACACATTGCGGCCCAGCATCCGGAAATAACGGGCGTAGACATCGGTCGCGATGTAGCCGAGCGGATGGCCGACGTGCAGACCCTCGCCCGAGGGATACGGGAACATGTCCTGCACGAACATCTTGTCGTCGGGCACCGGTGAGCCGTCCGTCGGCGCCAGCGAACCGACCGGGTTGGGCACGTTGAAAGTCCCCAGCCGGGTCCAGTTGTCCTGCCAGGTGCGTTCGATGCGGCCGGCCAGGTCCGCGGTATAGCGAAACCGCGGAGCGTCGGGATCGGCCTGCTCGGCAGGGGCGGTTGGGGAGTCGGTCACGCCCAACAGGTTATAAGGGCGGCGTCGAGCGACCCGCCGACCATCGACGGTCTCGTTTGGATTGCAGACCGGTCAGGGGTTTGTCCCAGGTGTATTGCAGGTCGATTCCAGCGCTGGAAGCCGCCCTTCCCCCTGGTTACAGTCGCTTTCTGCGACTTCGACAACGACAACACCGTGAAGACCCACCGGACCATCTGGGAAGGACCGACCCCCATGAAGCAGACTGCCCGTAGCTGGCGAGTAACGGTCGCGGGTCTGGCCGTCGGCGCTGCCGGCGTCTTGGGCCTTGCCAGCCCCACCGCATCTGCCGACCCGGTGTTCCCGCCCCGCCCCAACCCGGCTCCCGCCGCCCCGATGCCGCAAGCCGTCGCCGTCGTCCCCGGCGCAGTCGGCAACCCGATGCCAGGCACGGCCGCAGCGGTACCCGCTCCGATCTCTCCCGCACTGGCCCCGGCGGTGCCGGGACTGCCGCCGGCGCCGCCGGTCGCCGCGCCACCGGAACTCACCCCGGCCAGCTCCGGCACGCTGCGCGAATTCTTCAGGAGCAAGAACGTCAAGCTGGAGCCCCAACAGGCAAAGGATTTCAAGGCCCTCGACCTCACCTTGCCGATGCCGCAAGGCTGGACGCAGGTCCCCGACCCCAACGTCCCCGACGCGTTCGTCGTGACCGCCAATCGGCGCAGCAGCAGCATGTACACCCCGAACGCCCAGCTCGTGGTATACCGGCTGGTCGGCGATTTCGACCCGAAAGAAGCCATCACGCACGGCTATATCGACAGCCAGCAACTGCCCGCCTGGCGCACCACCAACGCCTCGCTGGCCGACTTCAACGGCTCGCCGTCGTCGATCATCGAGGGCACCTACCGGCAGAACGAGATGACGCTCAATACCTCGCATCGCA
>Ga0302325_10016586_pt1 | contig 15598 bp, 13 predicted proteins | sample Palsa_T0_2_FD_201948 | JGI IMG/M metagenome (GOLD analysis project Ga0302325, IMG submission 201948) | Peat permafrost microbial communities from Stordalen Mire near Abisko, Sweden - Palsa_T0_2 | ecosystem: Environmental > Terrestrial > Soil > Palsa > Peat permafrost | place: Sweden: Abisko...
AATCTCATTTCCTTTAACCCACGTTCGCTCCGTGGATCCTCGAGCTTGAATCGAGAACTCGATACACGACACGGTGGTCGCAATCCAGAGAGGAGTGAGACACCCTGTTGCTCGGCGGCAATCGTTGCAGTGGTCGATCAATATTTGCGGAAAACGGACCGTGTCTGATTTAGCATGTTCGTCGCAGTACACGGAAATCGGTCGTTCTTCGAATGGTGGGACATTGAGTCTGTACCGAATAGAGCCGCAATTGCAGCCGCCGTTGGCGGTGAACGGGTGATCTGGGAGTGGCATTTTGGTTTGAAAGTTCATAGAGGGGTGACGAGCGGTCTACCTATATTATATTTCGGGATTTCAGTAAGCACATAAGCAGGTCGCCGCTTTGGCACGATCTACCCGACTCTGCCGTCCAACGTAAGCACATGCGACCATTTCTGGCTCTAGTTGCGCAGTAGAGATACAGACACCCTCTAAGGTCGCGAATACGCGCCCTTATTGGCTCTCGCTCTTTGGCGAAAGATTGAGGAAGCAGGCTCAGAATTGGTCAGCTGAGTGCTACAGGGGGACAGTGGCAAGGTTTATCTCGATGTTGCCATAAATGATTCCATTCTTGTTTTGCATGAACAAAACGTCCTCTTATATATTAATGCTTTGTTACTCGCGAGGAAAAAAAGGTCTCCGTGAGAGGTCACGAGGACTATAGTTACAAATACAGTCCACATCTTGGAAGTTTAAGGGCCAATGTGATAGCTCACAGTAAAAATTGCAACACTGGAATTAAATATTATTTACGCTATCTATATGCTGTAGAGGTTTACCACGGCATTGTGAATACTTGCCGAATAGTCACTGTTTGCATAGATTTGAACGTACTGAGTAAGACTCTCTCTAAATCACTTCTCGGAGTTGATGCAGTTCCGATAAGAGCCCTCTGGGATTAGGGAGTTATTACTTAACTTTAGTTCTTCCCGGTGATAACGTATTGATCCTCCTGTGCAGATAAACGTAGTTTGCAGCTATCGTAAGAATTGCTAAGCTCAAATTCTGACGCTTCGTCTTTGGAAGTGTCATAATTCTAGTTCTATGCACGAAGCCAAACCGTTCCTGTCTGCATTGCTTCAACCTTTTAATTTTCCTTCTCAGACTGGCGCCAGCCGAATATAGCACTGCTGAGGCACATGAGCAACCACATCGACTGCACCATACGAGGAAAGCTCTGCAGGCACGGGTAGGAGTTTGAAGTTCCAAAAAATAATAGTCATGAAAGTACGCATCTCCAGGTATGCAAATCTCTTACCTAGCAGAATCCATTAGCGATAGAAATAGAATGTATGAAGGAGCAGCGATAACGTACCGAAGCAGCCACGAGCACCACCACCAAATTGGGTGTTAGGACCAGCCTGCATGTCAAACTCGATTGAACCATTATCAGTTCGCTTTAGCCAACGCTCAGGGTTGAATTCAGATATTCCCAAGTGGTCCCACTCCCCAATCTTGTCTTTGGATTCCTGACAATTTTGACTCCTCAATCTCTCGTCGATGTGCATAGGCGGAGCAATGAACGATGGACCATTTGTCATGAACATGACATTTGTGCCCTTGGGAAGATGGACGCCGAGCAAGTCTGTGTCAACCAAGGTTTTGCGGGCTTGGGTGGCTGCAGTTCCCCCACAGCGAAGTATCTCTTCGACTACAGCATCAAAATATGGCATCGTCGAAGACACAATCTCCGTGTATGTCGGCTGCCGTCCCTCAGACTGTGCCAAAGGCATCGCATCTCGCATAGCCTCACGGAGCCTACTCTGGATATCTTGATGATCCGTCAATAACTTCAGGCCCCACATCAAGGTTGCGGAGGTAGTCTCGTGTCCAGCTAACAAGAAGCCAAATAATTCGTCCTTGACAACTGTAGCATTAAGCAATGGTGGCCTTTTCTCTTTTCTCGCTTGGAGAATCTCTCTCCGCAGGACGTAGTCCATAGCCGACTTGATAGGAGCTTCGCCACTTTCGTCGCCTCCAAGTCGAGCTTGAGAATCTCTCAAAGCGTTTGCCAGAATCAGATCTTTCCTATTGAATGCTCTCCTTACACGAGGGATCTTTTTGTAGAAAAAGTAGCTGAGTCTTGGAAGCGGAGAAGTCAAACCAACTTCGATGCTGCCGATCACTGTTCGGATGCACACAACATCGTCCGGTGTGGGTGCATCCGGAAAGACCGCCGGGAGATGTTGGTGGGTTGGAAGGTCAATCGTGGAGCGCGCAGTGAGTAACTCTAATTGAGACCTCACTGTCCGGGCTTCACGGCCGACGGAAGCAGCCCAGATCGTATCGAGGGCTACATTGGCAATGTCTTCTTGTGCAGGGAAGGGGTGGCCATTCGCGAGAACACTCTTCCTCCGCCACAACTGCAGCAATTCCAAGGTTGCATCGTAAAGCTGCGGTGCCGCAATCTGGGAAGATGTGAGTATTAAGAATTCGAGGAGGCTTTATCCTCACATTGTTCAGGAACGCAGGGGTCATCAAGTCCGACAGAAGAGCGCGATGAGCTCTCTGTTTTGGACCTGAAGGAAATGAAAAGAAGTGTTCTCTCAATATTGGCTCAACAACATCTCTCGTGGTGTCGGCTCTGTCGAACTCTTTTGAGCGGTGCCACAGAACATCTTGACATTCTCTCGCATCGACAACTATAACCCAAGGTTTGGAGAATGGTGTGATGGAGACTTGAACCATAGGCGCATTCAGTTTCTTGCATTGCTCTGTCATCCAAGTAAACGTCTCTCGGGTTCTCTTTTGCCATTTCATCATGCTTGGTATGTCCCCAAATACACTTTTCGCGGATGCATGATTATAGGGAATCCCAGGTATTGGCTTGGGGAGTGCAGCTCGGTAGATGAGTGCCAGAACAGTGGCAACTATGCTGATAACGATGGCTGTCGACGAAGAGAAGAGTGGGAATGCCATTTTGATGGATGGAAACTAACGAACATGCACATAGGATGCTCCGGAATGCTTGACCAGTACACAAGTAAATTAATAATAATGATGCAGTTCAGATTATTTCAATTGAACAATTCCTGGTTTATTACAGAACTCTTTTGGCTCCAATCTCTGTTTGCTTGGAGCTCTACAAAGGATGGTGAAACGCCGGGAAGGAGGTGAGGTTTATAATGCCGTGCTTGCAGATGAAAACCCCGCCCAACCACTTGGATTGCGGGGGATCGTGGGGACCCCGCCAATAGCTTGGCGTAACGCCACGACGGGAATTGAGTGACGGAAGCAGTCAAAAGTACGACTAGGGAGAACTACAACAGCTTTCTAGGGTCCCTTGAAGAATCTCTCTGCTGCCAGCAATTAATCAGGGGGTATTTTTTGTACTGGATTCCTTACAATTTAATCTCGATTTGAGACAATTGTTATCTAGAAGTGAGAATTGATCCAAAACGAAATGGAGTACGAAGACGGGCCACAGAAATTAGTTCCGTATATCAGAGTAAAATTGCTATCCCGATACTTTGCAACTGCCTTCGGCGAATAATTTTGCAAGGAAAGTTCTTCTGTTTTACAAACCAGTCGTTCACTGTCTCAATGTCTCTCTCTGGATACACTGGCTCAATGTCATACCGTTGAATGATCTCGGGAACCACTTTTGAGATTTCCAGAAGACTGATATTCTTTCCGAGACATGTTCGTGTGCCATGACCGAACTACAACATTATTAGAGTAGAGGCGAGTGGAAGACAAGAAAGCTCACCGTCATAAAATAAGCTTCCCGCGGCTTTACAATCTCAGGCGATTCCAACCAGCGTTCAGGCCTGAACATATGAGCGTCTTTCCCGAAGACCTCTTGGTTTGCATGGGCTACCCATGCATTTACGCCCACTGTCACCTGGCTGCATTTAGTACCGGTATCAATGAGTCTTTCTAGCAACACATACCCCGCCAGGGAAGAAGTGGCCAGCCAGAGTACAGCCACCTTTGGGAACTATCCTTCCCAAGATCAACCCCGTTGCTGGGTGACAACGCAATGCTTCCTTTAGCACAGCTTGAAGATACTTTAGCTGCTGTGCCTCCTTGAACGTGATTGGAGAACTGATTTCTCCACAGCTCTTTGCTCCTTCCAGATCGCTCCGAACCTTGCCCAAAACCTCTTTATTTCTCGATAGAAAGTAAAACACGGCAGTGAGTGAGATTCCAGTTGTGTCAGAGCCAGCTCCAACGGTAGCGAGAGCCGAAGCTATGATATCCTTATCTCTGACCTTCTCTGGGTTCTCGCTCTGCAAATCACGAAACCGTGAGATGAAGTCAGTCGGTCCGGTGTTGTTTTTCGGGAGAAGAGGCGCTTGGAGACGTGGTCCAACAACCTTGTTTACAAAATCCATGAAAAACATTATCCCCCGCATGCTTGGAAACAAGAAGATGTTTGCAAAGAAGAGCACAGGGTGCCATTCGGGGACGGTTCCGATGCGTGCGGCGAAGAAGAGTATTCCCTCTAGCGAGGCCATGATACCGTGGATGTCTTCTCCCTCGTCGAGGAAACCGAATCGTTCGCCAAGCTGGTTCGCACATTAGTGACTTATAGAAAGAATACTTATCTCCCGCTTACAGTGATGTTCCCAATCACATCAAACGCATAGCATTGCAACCAGTGAGGTAGATCAATCGTTTCTGCTGCCTTGGCAAATTCATCAAACCTTGTCCTCAATATATCCGTACAATCATTGATGAAAGGCTCAAGTGTAACCAAAGTCGTCATGGAATAGGCTCCTGAAATTTTCCGTCGATTCGCTGCATGCCTCTCGATATTAGGATCTACAAAGATGTTGTCGTGCACTTGGCCAGGTGGAGCACTTGTTCGATACCATGAAGACTGCAAGCATTAGACTCGAAGCCAATTGATTTTGTAAATTGGAATTACCTTGACAAAACCTCCTTTGCTCCCATAAATCATTTGAACAGAGGCTGGGTCGTCTATACTGTATTGCCCAGGAGCAATTCGAATCACTGGCCCTTTTATATAAATTAGTTACAGACATTCTGTGAAAGAATGAAATGTGCACACCGTGCTTTTGATGAAGTGAAACATCCTCCAGATGAAATCTTCCGTAGTAAGTTTCCCTTAGAAGCCACAAACGACTGAACTTGGCTAGAAATGGTCCTGGTATCGATGTAAGTCCAGAGGAGTAGTGGCGAAACAATCTGTAACTGATATTGATAAGTGCTAACAGGACGACAATTGACGTCACTGTAGAAGAATCGAGATAATTGAACATCTTGAAAATCTGAACGGCTTCTTGAAATTATGAAGTAAAGGGAGGCGGAATGCAGCACATGCGTTGTGTCGATGCGACTATCCAAGCTTGAACAGCCGCCCCAGAAACCAATTTCGAATAAGTAATCCTTCAGACACCTTCACCAGGGGGTGCAGGAATACGTGGCCCACCCGCATTTAAGCGAAAACACCAAAAATCGTATATTTAGAGACTACAACTTATTATTTTACCATAAATCACTCTTCAATGGCTTTCCACCATACTCTACAAGGTCTTTACAACGTTGTGGCATCTCCATAATCCGCGCCCGTATTTCTTCTATTGTTATTTTGGCCTATTCCTCTTGTAAAATGGCTTTGAGCTCTTTAATATCCCTCCAGATTCTCTTGCGTACTCTCGGCTTAATAATATTCCAATAAGCCTTAATTGGATTAAGGTCTGGTGATTGGGGAGGGTGTATGAGACAAGGAATCCAGTTATCGTCTTTTATTTTAGCAGCCAAACTATAAAAAGAGCAAGGGCCGTTCCCATGACTTGGATCGTTATCTTCTTGTAAAATCCATGGCTTAAAAGAGTCTCTTAAACAGGCGTTTTAAACTATGTCGATATAAATAAATAAAAGAGTATCGGTATAGTACTTTTGGGTTATTGAGTTATCCTTTGGCTTGACCACTTGCTCGTATGGAAGAAGAGCTTCCCATTCCTTTATTCGTGCGTTAAACTCCTCCTTCGTCTTGTATTTTCGACTGCGTGATTTTGGAGGACGTTTAGGTCGTTGTGTATACTCCTTCTTGTCGTGATAAAAGATTAGTTTTTTGGCCTTCTCCCACCAGTTAACCTAAGTCGCGATATGGAGCTTTATCCCCGTTTTCTCTTCCCTCTGCTAGATATTATCTGGATTTATACGTGTTCCCTCCTCTCTCAAGATATAATCTTATGCCGTAGAAGATGGATTAATATATGCTTTATCCGTATAATAAATAAATTACCAGAAATCCTTTACTGTCTTGTTCTGGTGCTCTTTATTGTATTTAACCCGTAAGTCCTTGTTTGATCCCGAAATCTCCTTCTTCACGTATGTTATTTTGAACCTCCGACCGTTCTTGGTTACTTGCTTAAGCCTGGTCTTTAATTAACGCGCTTTGATGGATATTTTATGGTATTTAATTTAAGCTTTGTAGAGTTGATCGCGGACCGGGTTTCGAGATGGCGAAACGAGTATTTAAAGGACCTTATCTGATATCTTTGACTTCCTGCCAAGATGATCTGAAAGCTTCCGCGTACGACGAAGTGTAGGAGAGCCTAATTGCTCCCGTTGGTGGAGCCAGCGGCTGGCGGTTCCTTTCGTGGTCTTGGTAGCCTTGTAAATCGATCGGATAGAGTCGGTACTCTCGCGCGCGTCCCACGCACTAAAAAACCGTGCTTTTTGTATTATATCAGCTTGAGTGCCTCTTGATCTTTGTGGGGACGGAGTTTTAAGTCCTTGCGACCTTGTATTGGGCGCCATTTTAACGCGTTGTTGTTGTTGTTGTGCTGTTAAAAATTGAAGTTCTACAGTTCGCTTAAATTGCGGGTGGGCCACGTATTCCTGCACCCCCTGGTGCTTCTACGAGGTCCATGACTTACAGCGGTATGCATAACTAGTGTTACATGCGATTTTTAAGCGAGCGCTCGATTTGCACGCGGGGCTCAATTCATGATTTTGCACCTATTAATTATTGGGGAACCACAACTCTGGAATGGGAGCGCTATAGCTTAAATTAATCGCTGACTATGGAACTTTTATTCTCTTAAAGGACTTGGGCTCTACTTCTATATTTGTGCTATAGTCGTAAGTGGGCGGTTAAGTATTCCGGAACGCGATTTTGTATATGATTTTAATAAAAATCGCCTACTACGCAACGGAACCTAGATTTAATTATAAAATCTCTTATATACTTGTAGTTCCATATATTGCGATTGTTTTGAGCTATAGCGCTCCTGTTTCAGAAGTATAGTTATAAAGTTATTAAGAGAATGGCAAATTTTGAGCAGAGAATTAAAGGGGCTGGGAGCCGCTTAGAGCCTCAGGCCTCCAAAATCGAGCTTTTACCCTGGTCCTGAGAACTTTATAAATATTGTTCTAAAACAGGAGCACTATAGCTCGAAATAATCGCAGTATGTGGAACTTTAATTATCTAAAAGGGCTTAATTTTTTAATAATAAATCGTAGTGCAGTCAGAGAATTAAATAATCGTGAATTGAGCCCCGCGTGCAAATCGAGCGCTCGCTTAAAAATCGCATGTAACACTAGTTAAGCATACGGCTGTAGCAGGTGATGTGATAGGCCCAATCGACTAGAAGGGCGTTGCAACCCCGCGCAAGAAAAAGCCGTCCCCACATCGCCACACATCGGCTCTCTAGCTTGACAAAGTCCACCCTAAGCACCATTTCGGCAGGGATTCGGGAATTCGGCATCCTCACGACCATAGAAAGTAACAAGCTGCATGATTGTGCTTCGCTACTACTCGAATAATTGGGTCTTGCTTCTTTCTTTTCTGCGTCGTCTCTCTGGTACCTTCTTGATCTCTACATTCTGCGCAGTAAACACCTACTGTCATTCATCACTCACTTCCTACTATTTACAACTTCTCCCTCCGTCTAAGCAACATTCCCTACCCCCTTTTTCTCTCCCTCCCCCCGTTCTGCTGCGTCTTTCCCCAGATAAAATTTCAACATCCTATATCTTAGACTCATAATGCGTCACCGTGCTGCAATCCTACTGTCCTCTCCCCTAAACAATTACGAGTGGGTTCTAGGTAACGCCACTCTAAAATCTCGTCGAGACCCTCGAATTAGGGAATATCTAGTGCTTTCCAGAATCACAATTAGCTAGAGACCCTTCAGTTGGCCAGTGCGGAGTGGTGTTATTCCAGGACCCACTCGTAATTGTTTGGGGGAGGGGATAGTAGAGGTCTGCACCTGAGAGGAGGGTGAGAGGAACAGAGAATCAAGTCACGAGATCAGTTATGAGATCAGTCACGTATATCGAGTAGCCCCTGGTTCACCCCTGGTCATTCCAGTTGGCCGCTTACGCGAACCGGCTAAATTTGAGATATAGACTCCGTTTCTTACTCTTCTTATTGCAACTTCCAGCCTCTTCATAGAAAAACGTCTGCGGCCACTCGCGAAATTGAACACTATCTTGATTATAATTACCAAGCCCGCTCTCGTCACTTCCCATGGAAGAATTTATGGGCCCCTCGGCGGTTGGCAGAAGTTTTAGCGTGCGTATGGGTCCTCCAGATCCTCCTAGAAGGCAGGACCCCGCAGTCAGGCATCAACAGGGCAATACGGTCGACAATTCCAGAAGCGAATTTACTACAGAAGTCGGAGCTTCTCAGAGATCTGCACAAGCTCGGACAGACGACAACACCCAGGGCCCCTTGGATTTAAGTGCTGGCCAGGGAAAAGACGAAGCATCTGATAGATCTATTCAATCAGACAAAGCTGATGAATTGTCTGGTTCCGATGACGATGTGGAAGAAGATGCCAGCTCTGAGAGGTCTGTAAATTCCGAAAAAGAAGCCCTCCTTTCAGAAACCGAAAGCTTATTGTCCACGTCATCCGGAACACGGTCAGCCAGCCCAGCTTCGCAAGACCGGCTCTGTGAAGCGTGTGAACACATCGTTAATTTCACATGGACTCCTTCGATTTCAGAGAGTGGAACAGACCAACGTCTCAACAATTGGCATTGGACCAGCGCACCTATCGGGTGGAAAGGGAGAACTGTAGAGTCAATAAGGCGATACCCTTCCTGTCCACTTTGTCGGCTCGCTTTACTTGCCATCACCAGATCATGGCCAAACAAGGATTTCGCCCCCGATGTGTTTATAGAAATGAAAGCCATGAACTTCGTTTTTGGAAGTGCTCCCGCTGTCCCTCCACATCATATCCGCCTAGCAGCTAAGGTACCGGGTGCCTTAGGTTGGGGTGCGGCGTATAATTTGGTCCCAATATTCAAAGATCAACGTCCCTACTCGGCTCGACGAGTCAAAACTGAGCAGAGCAATGTTGCAAACGCAAGAGAATGGCTCTCTTTATGCAAGCAGCGCCATGGCGACGATTGTAACGAACCCACAATGCCACAAAGCCGGAGAGGGGATTCCGAGGCTCCTCACATCCGGCTAATAGATTTGAAAGAATCGCGGCTGGTAAGAGCATCTACAAATTGGACATACTGGGCCTTATCGTATGTGTGGGGCGGTGCGGGAACATGGTTCTTCACCACTACAACTTCTAATATCGAGCAACTTGAGCAGCCTGGTGGCCTCAATGCCTTTTGGCATGAGATCCCAATGACAATCCAAGGCGCCGTGGCTGTTGTGGCGAAACTTGGGTATAGATACTTGTGGATCGACAGCATTTGCATTGTGCAAGATGACATTGAACAAAAGGGCGCTGCTATAGAGATGATGGATCTCGTGTGAGTACGATCTGCTCCTTTCACAAATCTCAACAAGTTCTTGCCCGTGCCAAGGTCCGCGTCTTTCATACTGATAAATTGGAGGAAACTTATCAAAGCCGATGTTGATTATTTCTAGATATGGAAATGCATTTTGCACCATCATTGCTGCATGCGGACAACAGGCGAATCATATGCTGAGTGGACTTCTACCAAGAACAAAACTGCAGTTTCCACCTACTGAAACTGTAAAACCGGGAGTGGAGTACGCCGCTGTGCCGCATGGTGACATTCTCTTGCCAGAAGCTACTTATACATCCCGAGGCTGGACGTAAGTATTGCCTTTGTGTTGTATATCATACTTCATCGGTATATACTAAAAAACTAGTAGTCACCAAGAGTTCGTCTTCTCTCGCAGAAAATTAATATTCACACCTTATTTGCTCATATATCAATGCCGACGAGGTTTTTGGCGTGAGGACGTGGAGCTAGAATCCCAAGATGGGCAAACTTTCGAAGGCGAAGGTTCTCTGTGGGCCAAGCTGAAAGTCGAGTCGTACGACCTGGGAGACCGTCCTCAACTTTATGATATGACGGCTAAAGAGATCTATCAGAACCTCCTGTGAGAATATACGAAACGCGACCTGACATACAGCTCAGACGCAATAAACGCGTTTAATGGAATCCTCCGCAGCCTTTCATCCAGTTCGAAATGCTCCTTCCACTATGGGCTCCCCACTTGTGTCTTTGATTGGGCGCTGAGCTTTCTCTACATGGAACAGCCTCCGCTTGGGTCACGACGTCCAGGGTTCCCTTCATGGTCTTGGGCTGGGCGGAAAGGGGAAGTCTTCTACCTTTGGGCACGCGTGACGGACACGTGGATATCCCACCATACTTGGATTGTCTGGTTTTGTAAGGACGAATCCACCGGTCAAATCGAGCCGGTAAGGCCCTGGGAGACGGATGTGATGAAACGTCCAACGTGGAACACTAGGCCTAGCACCAAGGTGGTGTCAACCTCAAAGCGACCTTTCATTGCCAACTCGGACCTCGTGTTGCCATCTATCTCATCACCGCATTCCGAGGAAACATACACAACTTTCACTGGCAATCTTCTGAACAAAGGAAAACTCTTGCAGTTCTGGACAGTTTCTCTCCATTTTCGTTGCGCAAGACCACCGGACAGACCGGAGTACGACTTTCGTCTTTACGGCCAGGATGGATCTGTGGTTGGCAAGGTCAATTTCTACAAGAACCCTCTTTTTACGCGCTCGAGAGATCCCGAGATTTTGCATGAATTCATCTTGATATTTGAGCTCCCGGGTTACTGGATTAAAGAATGGACGGAAAATGGCCAAAAGGGAAATAGATTCAACAACACTTTGCGGGGTGATCAAGGATTTATCGCATTTTTGATTGAATGGCATGAAAAGAGGACCGGAATACAGGCTGCGGAGAGAATAGCGGTCGCAGATTTGCAAACAGGCGCCATAGAGAAATCTTTTGAGCCGGGGCCTGTTTGGAAAGAGATCATATTATGTTAGGTTTGGACGCTTCATACGAGATTTGTTGAACTGAGATCATGGAGGCTAAGTGATTTTGTTTTCCGAGGAGGCGACAAGTGGTATGAGAGAATGGAAGAGGCTCGATAGGTTCGTGGTTACTTTGTGGCCAGAAGGTTGGTTTAAATTGTAAGGTAGGGAGCTCTTCCTTTATAGCTCAGTAAGCTGCCAATTTACCTACAAATTTTCACTTTAGGCAGCAGTGTGTCTCTGTATGCGAAGCCCTGACTATATATATCAAGAGGGGGCGAGTCATATGATCTTGGTTCTTCTTTCAAGAAGGCAAACTTGTCCTTAAACACAGAGAGTCGAAACCGAAAAAGAACATTTTACAGAAAATGACAAATTTCTGGCCCAAGGGAACAATCGAATCTAAATTTTCCAAATAAGCCATCCAATTAAGAGTACCCTAATCATCTCCAAGCTCAGCAATCGATACCAAATCACCGAAGTCAAACCCGGAACTCCTCCCAAGTACAGGCTATCTTCCACCCAGCGGATCACGTTGAGTACACTAACAACCTGTTGGTTGCACCACAGAATTGTGTTGTGTTTCCAGCACAGAACTTCCCCGTACAATCACTCAAAGGCGCAGGCACACTCGGAACGCTAATTGCGTAGCATATTCCACACCGGCAAAACCATCTGGCTCAAGTTGTTAGCACATAGTCTTTGAGAGTATCTTGTAGAGTGAATATGTGACTGATATGTGCATCGAGGGATAGAGCTCCGTCGATCCCTCTCACTTCCCCGCATAACGGAAGAGGAACAACTTACATCCTTTTCCTTGACAAGTTCCCACGCACTCCTGCACCGTCGTCACAGTCCCATCGGCAAACATATACCCATTCAATACCCTCGCAGCCACTAGATCAACGTAGCATCCTTGCACCGTGTACGCGCCCACAGACTGCACAATCTCAGGGTAAACGTAAGAAGTGTAGTTGTAGACCGAAAGACGACGCGAGCCACCACAGATCTCGGTGTTATCTCCGTTGCATGGCCAAGAGCAGGACGATTCGGGTTGCAGCTGGGAATTGTAGGATAGGGAGAGTGCGCAGAAGCATTGATTTGAATGTTCAAGGCCAGCGAGGGGGTCTATGCGTGTCAGCCTGGGGTTGCGAGAATGAATGGAAGTTACTCACAGTTTGCAGCAAGGCAGACGGATTGGCATGTCTCTATGGTCATATTGGGTGTATAGTTGAACAATGCAGAAAGGGCGCGGGTTGCAGATGTGTCGTCTGATTAGGCCGGTGTTAGTTTTCCGTATCTTGAGAGATGTCTAGGCATGGCAAGGAAGACGGAAAGATTGTGGGCACAGAAACGCAAGGTTCGAAGGCAACCAGCGTAATTGAACATTTGCTGCTGCAACAAGTTAGTACTTACTGTAGCAACCCGCATAGACCCATGGCGAGCCTGAAGATGTGGGCGAAGGACCTGTGGAAGAAGTCGGTGACGACGTTGATGAAGAAATGCCAACCACCAAAGAACTTATCGATGATGGTGAAGCGATAGAAGTTGGGCTTGAGACCCTAGTTGGCGTAGCTGACTTTGTACTCGTCGGAATGATCGAAGAAGACGAAGCGGCTGCATTCCCAGCACTGTTGACGTACAGTGTTAGTCCTGCCATGCCACCGCAAATCTCATTCGCATTGCCCCCACAAAGCATACTGCACCTCCCGTCGGTGGCTTGATAGCTACCGAAGGTGAGAGTATTGCCACAGTAACACTCCACGCCGTATTCAACGCCAAAATATTGGTATCCTGTGCAGTTGCCCATGCAATACTCGATAGTCATGTCCGCCGAGCCAATGAATTTGTCTTGGAGCGTGCGTATGGTGGTGTTGTCGGAGTGACATTCAACGTAGTTGTAGCTGCCGACTGTCTCTGGGATATCAGGACGTGAAGCAATGCTGGTGGTAGTGCTGGAAGCTGCAGCTGATGTTGAAGTCGGAACGCTGGAGGAGATTGAAGAAGAAGTAGAAGTCTGGGTCCCACTATTGACATAGAGGTTCATTCGACTGCCAGCTCCACAGGTCTCAGATGAGTTTCCTGGACAAATCGTTGAGCACTGAGAGTCGGGAAATAATGCGGCTGAGTTTGCGATTATGTTTCCACAGTAGCATTCCGACCCGTACTCAGCACCAAAATAAGTGTATCCCTGACAAGATGCGGCGCACGTGTCAAGGGAATTCGTTTTTGTACTTCCAACGTTCGTTGATCCCAGGGTCCTGGATCCAACACTATCATTGTAACAACCTACGTAATTCCATTTACCAATGGAGGGCAGAGGTCCAGGAGGTGCAGATCCTGGAGCGAATGTGTTGGTTGCTGGGAAGTACTTCAGAGAATCGTAGTACAGTGATATATAACCTCCATAACCACCACAATACTGCGTCGCGTCTCCGGGACACACATATTGCGTTTTGCAGAACGAATCTGCAACTTTGGTTGAATTGGGAGGGACTGTAAAACCAGTCCAACATTGCGTCTGAAATTCTGTGCCTGCAAAAGGCCAGTTCCCTGCGAGGGCTTGTTGTTGACAAAGTCCATTTGTGTTGTTTGCACCGTTGACGATCTCATTGCTCTCGATTCGTGCTCCTGCTCCATCAACGAAGCACCCAAGCCACTTGAATCTAGCAGATCCATCGCTGAGAAGAGGACCTACCTGGGGCGGTGCTAGAGTCGCCGTAAAGTTTATGACGTGGACTCCGAAGGCAAGGTCGTTGGTATTCAGTGTCCAAACTCCAGAATACACAATTGGGGCCGAGCTTAACTGTGCCGAGCCGGGCTCGAAGAACACGGTAGCAATCGACTCGTTGCCGGGTTGGATTTCCAGTCCTTCTGAAAAGTCTGTTGACGGATTTCGCCGCGCCAAGTATGTTGGGGGTTTAGATTTTGTAATTGTCAGATCCGATCCTCCATTGTTTGTGAGGCGGATAGTCTGAAGAAGTGAACCAGTTCCTTGAAGAGTGCCAATATCTACTTGTGCAGTGCAGCCATCTGACGGCACGGCGCAATCTGGAATTGTGATCCATCCACCTTCGTTCGTAGACTGCTCCAACAGAGCCATAGGAAGCGTGTTGGCGGTACCAGACAATATAACATACGCCGATCCCCCGTTGGAGTAGATCGCGAGGATACTGTAGAAGTTGCCCACTTTCGTCGTGTTGAATGAAGCGGAAATCGTTATCGAACCGTCAGGTTGAATAACAGTTCCGACCGCTGGCAAGTTCTGGGTTGTGAAGTAGCCATTGGCGTCAAGAGTGGTGGTGCCCCTGAAGGTAACGTTTGTGTAAGGACCAGACTGATTTTTGCTAAAGGCATATCCTGAAATAATGGTCAAATCGGCTTTGCCGATGTTCTGGACGAAAAATGTGCTAACTGAGCCCCCAGCACCTGCTGCTGAACCAATGACGACTTCGGGGAAGTTCACTTGTAGCGGACTTATTGAAAGCCAAGGACTTTGGCTGGCAGCAGTTCCGGTAAGAGAAACACTTTGCTGGGTGCTGTATCCTGTCACTCCATTTTGAGTATACACAGTCAAGGCTGTTGACTGAACTCCGGGCTTGACGGATGGGGCACTGCTGCTTCCAGAATTGACCACGTATGCAGTGAGGTTGAAAGTGACTGGAAAAGAAAAAGTTGCGCCAGCTTTCAAGCTTCCTGTGGGCAGGCTAGAGTTCTGAGCCTGGAACACAGAGCTTGCAATGGAAAGGTCCACGATTTTCGTTATGGCAATATTCGCAGTGCAATTCAACATCAGCGTGCTGGAGCTCCCGATTGCGACAGAGCCAAAGTCCAAGGGCGACGAACAAGTCAATGGGAGAGCCACTGGAGCACCGAATGCAAGGACCGTTCCACCTGAGACTACATAATACCGCCCATCGCCAAAGACTGGACGAGAAAACTTCGGAGCTCCTGGTGTAGCTGGTAGCGTAATTCTCGGGAGTACGCCATTAACTGGAACAGCTCCGTAAGCCCTCACACCGTTTGTGTCGGAGATCCAAAGTATTCCAGTCCCAGCCTGGCCTTTGAGGGTTGTAATTGTGGCCGGTCCAACTCCAACAGCTGTTCAGTGAATTATCATGAACTCTTGGTGATTTGAATGAGATGAGAGGGGATTAAATTTCATTTTGGAAATGGGCGTGTTACTGAGACATTTCAAGAGAAATGCAACAAAGCCTTCGAATGTGAAGTATACATACCACCAGGAGAAGATTCATTAGTCTGTCCCACCAGTGTAAAGGTCGGCCGATTGCTCGTATCAAAACCAAGAGCGTAAGCATATGTGGGCGCGCCGACTGGAGTGATGTATAGATATC
>Ga0302325_10016590_pt1 | contig 15595 bp, 7 predicted proteins | sample Palsa_T0_2_FD_201948 | JGI IMG/M metagenome (GOLD analysis project Ga0302325, IMG submission 201948) | Peat permafrost microbial communities from Stordalen Mire near Abisko, Sweden - Palsa_T0_2 | ecosystem: Environmental > Terrestrial > Soil > Palsa > Peat permafrost | place: Sweden: Abisko...
GAGGTCAGCGTTCGACAGACAGTCATCACACCACTTGATCTTCCCCAATCCGCATTTCAGTACGTCATCCGGACACGGGAGGCCGTGGTCCTCGATGACGCTTCGGTCAGGAACTTGTATTCAGAGGACGAGTATGTGCGGCAGAAGCGCCCCAGATCCGTCCTGTGCCTGCCTATCGTTAAACAAACCAAGCTCATCGGCGCACTCTATCTGGAGAACAATTTGACTGCGCGCGCCTTCACGTCGGATCGGGTGGCGGTGCTGGAGATGCTGGCTTCGCAAGCCGCGATTTCGCTCGAGAACGCCAAACTCTATTCTGATTTGCAACGCAGCGAAGCTTTCCTGGCTGATGGGCAGAGCATAAGCCGCACTGGCAGCTTCGGCTGGAGCGTTCTCGGCGGAGAAATCTACTGGTCGGAGGAAACCTACAACATCTTTGGGTATGATCGAGCGGTTAAGCCCTCGTTGGAGTTGGTATTCCGGCGCATTCATCCCGACGACAGAGATCTCGCGCAGCAGACGATCGACCGCGCCTCCGAGGCCAGGGCAAATCTTGATTTTGAGCATCGTTTGTTGATGCCGGACGGTTCGGTCAAGTACCTCCACGTTTTAGCTCGCGCCGTGGACGCTTCCTCGGGCAAGCTCGAATATATGGGTGCCGTCCGCGATGTCACCGAACGGACGCTAGCCGAAGAAGCGTTGCGCCAAGCGAAGGCCGATCTCGCACACATTAACCGGGTCACCACTGTGGGAGAACTGACTGCTTCCATGGCGCACGAAGTGAATCAGCCGATTGCGGCTGCCGTTACCGACGCCAATACCTGCATGCGATGGCTGGCGCGCGATCACCCCGATCTGGAAGAGGCGCGCGCGGCTGCCAAGAGAGTCGTGAAAGATGCAACGCGCGCGTCGGAAATCATCAGCCGGATACGCCTACTCTTCAACAAAGGTACTCCAAAACGGGAGTTGGTTGATGTAAACGAAATCATTGGAGAGATGATCGTTCTTCTGCGCAGCGAGTCCATTCGATACAACATATCAGTCCGGATGGAATTGGCCGCCGCTCTTCCTCAGGTCATGGCGGATCGTGTGCAATTGCAGCAGGTGCTGATGAACCTCATGATCAACGGCATCGATGCGATGAAAGACGTAGAAGGGGAGCGCGAACTGGCCATCCATTCGCAGCGAGGGGAAGACGAGCAGCTTCTAGTGTCCGTCAGCGACACCGGCGCTGGTCTGCCCCCGCAGCAGGCGGACCATATCTTCAATGCGTTTGTTACCACCAAGCCCCACGGCACCGGCATGGGACTTCCGATCAGCCGCTCTATCGTTGAATCGCATGGGGGCCGTTTATGGGCTGCCGCCAACTCTCCGCGCGGCGCCATTTTTTATTTCACCCTACCGGCTAACGCCCAGGTGCCTCATGACGACCTGCTGGATGAGACCCTCAGGTGCATCGCAAAAGAAGGGAGTCCTGGTTGAGCGAGGCTGCTGACGAGAATGGGGTCGTCCTGGCGCAGCTGCCCGCTGGGTCAACGCAACGTCGCATCGCGCTCGTGCTCTCCCTTGCACTCCTGGCCGCTGGGGCAATCGTGGTCCCTTTCGGGCGTGTGCAGCTACCATCGAGCAACGCCTTCGCACCGATTTTTAACACGTTCATTTTTTTCGTAGATCTAACCACGTGGTTTCTTCTCATTTCCGAATTCAACATCGTTCGCTCGCGTGGACTCCTGGTCCTGGCGAGCGGTTATCTTTTTGCTGCGGCGATGGCTGTTCCGCAACTCCTTACCTTTCCGGGGGTATTTACCGGGACCGGCCTCCTCGGTGCTGGCTTGCAGACCAGTCTTTGGCTTGGCCTTTGGGGATTGACCGGGTATCCGCTCGCAGTCATCTTCTACGCCGTGATGAAGAAAGAACCGGAAGCGCTGGTGTCGCACCACTCTACGCGAACCGCGGTCGCAGCTAGCGTTGCTGTCGTGATCGCTATCGTTCTCGCGTTGACCTGGATCGCCACCGCCAAGGAATCGTATTTACCGAAACTTCTTCCCGGTAAAAGCCAATCGCCAACTGACCTCCAATATGTTGGCATGCTTTTACTGCTGCTGGCCGCCATGGCTCTCCTCCTCCTCTGGTTTCGATGGCGGTCGGTTCTGGATCTATGGCTTATGGTGGCGATGTGCGCCTGGCTGGCACAAGGGATCGCTACGTGGATTCGTACTGGCGGCAGGTTTAGTCTCTCGTTTTATGCCGGTCGAACACTCTTTGCCATCTCATCGACAGTGCTGCTTGTTGTGTTGATGATGCAGACAATTAACCTTTACGAGCGCCTGGCAGCCTCTCTTGTCGCCTTGCGCCGGCTGAGTGCAGAGAAGCTGCAGCGGAGCGAAGCATATTTATCGGAAGCGCAGCGGCTAAGTCACACCGGCAGCTTCGGCTGGAGTCTTCTCAGCGGAGAGATCTACTGGTCGGAAGAAGCCTACGGCATCTTTGAGTATGATCGGGCGGTTAAGCCAAGGTTGGCGTTGGTACTGCAGCGAGTTCATCCTGACGACCGAGCTCTCGTGCAGGAAACTATCGACCGCGCTTCCGAGGCATGGGCAAACCTTGATTTTGAGCATCGCTTGTTGATGCCGGACGGTTCGGTCAAGTACCTCCACGTTGTAGCTCGCGCGTCGAAGCCTTCCTCCGGCAAGCTCGAATATTTCGGTGCCGTGACAGACGTTACCGCAGCCAAACAGGCGGAAGAGACGCTTCGGAAGAGCGAAGCATACTTGGCAGAAGCGCAGAGACTCAGCCATACCGGCAGCTGGGCGTGGGCCCCAGCTACGGGTGGCATCAGGTACTGGTCCGAGGAATGCTACCGCGTCCAGGGTTTTGACCCGTACGGTGGGCTGCCCCTATTCGAAACATTCTTTCAGCGCATTCATCCAGAGGATCAACCCAGGACAGCGGAAAAGCTCAAGAGAGCGACGCGCGAGAGGGAAGAGTTTGAGTTGGACTACCGAATCGTTCATCCCAGTGGCGAGGTCAGAGATATCCACGTCGTAGGCCATCCGGTACTTACCTCATCCGGAGATCTCGCTGAATTCGTGGGTACTGTAATCGACGTCACCGAGCGCAAGCGGGCGGAGGAACAACGCGAGAGATTGCGCCAGACGCAGACCGATCTTGCACATATTAACCGGGTCGCCACCATGGGAGAGCTGACCGCTTCCGTGGCGCACGAAGTGAATCAACCGATTGCCGCTGCCGTCACCGACGCCAATACCTGCATGCGATGGCTTGCCCGCGATCACCCCGATCTGGAAGAGGCGCGCGCGGCTGCCATGAGGGTCGTGAAAGACGCAACGCGAGCATCGGAAATCATCAGCCGGATCCGCCTGCTTTTCAACAAAGGTACTGCGGAACGGGAGTTGGTTAATGTAAACGAACTTATCGGAGAAATGATCGTTCTCCTGCGCGGCGAGGCGATTCGATACCAGATATCAGTCCGGACGGAACTGGCCGGAGATCTTCCCCAGGTCATGGGGGATCGTGTGCAATTGCAGCAGGTGCTGATGAACCTAATGATCAATGCTATCGATGCAATGAAGGACGTGGATGGGGGGCGCGAACTAGTCATCAAGTCGCAACGAGCGGAAAACGAGCAACTTCTGGTCTCCGTCAGCGACATCGGCGTGGGACTGCCGCGGCAGCAGGCGGACCAGATTTTCAATGCATTTTTTACCACCAAGCGACACGGTACCGGCATGGGACTTCCGATCAGCCGATCAATCGTTGAATCGCATGGTGGCCGCTTGTGGGCTGCCGCTAATTCTCCGCGCGGCGCCAACTTTTATTTCACGCTGTCCGCGAACACCCGGGTACATCAATGACGATGACGGAGCGTTCTGAATACGTTCTCGAGCCTCTCCGGGAGGGTGCGGACTTTACGGTTTATCGCGGCCGGCGGCGTGGCAACCCATCGCCGATCCTGGCGATCGCACTCAGTGCAGACCAGCCGTCCCCTCAGAGTCTCCGGCGGCTCGAACGCGAATACTCGCTCGCCGCCGAACTCGATTCTGCGTGGGCAGCCAAGCCGCTGGCGCTCACCCATCACGAGGAGAGGACGATCCTCGTACTTGAGGACCCGGGCGGTGAGCCACTGGATCAAGTTCTTGAGCGGGACCAAGGGCAACCGCTCGACCTCAAGCGTTTCCTGCGTACCGCAATTGGCTTGGCGTCAGCAGTCAGCCAGGTTCATCGCCGCGGTCTTATTCATAAAGACATCAAGCCTGCGAATGTGCTGGTGGACGGCGACTGCAACGTATGGCTCACGGGCTTCGGGATCGCGTCCCAGCTTCCCCAGGAGCGTCAGGCGCCAGCACCGCCAGAGATCATTGCCGGCACGTTTGCCTATATGGCGCCTGAGCAAACCGGGCGCATGAACCGCTCCATGGATGCGCGCAGCGATCTCTATTCTTTAGGCGTCAGCCTGTACCAGATGCTGACGTGCACTCTGCCATTTGTTGCGGCCGATTCGCTGGAGTGGGTGCACTGCCACATCGCGCGCCGGCCGGTGCCCCCTGTCGAACGCGCCGCGGTTCCTGAGCTGCTTTCGAATCTGACCATGAAGCTGCTGGCTAAGAACGCCGAGGAGCGCTACCAGACGGCCTCCGGCCTGGAGGCCGACCTTCGGCGGTGCCTGGCGGAGTGGGAATCGCATGCCCGCATCGATGCGTTCCCGCTGGGCGCGCACGATGTGTCGGACCGGTTGCTGGTTCCGGAGAAGCTGTACGGGCGTGAGGGCGAGATCGACGCGCTGCTCGCGGCCTTCGACCGGGTTGTGGCCCACGGCACAGCGGAGCTTGTGCTCGTCTCAGGTTATTCTGGTATCGGTAAATCGTCGGTAGTCAACGAGCTGCACAAGGTGCTCGTTCCGCCCCGCGGCCTCTTCGCCTCCGGCAAGTTCGACCAGTACAAGCGCGACATTCCGTACGCAACCCTGGCACAGGCGTTCCAGGCAATGGTCCGCCAGATTCTGGTGAAAAGCGAAGGGGATGTTGGCCAGTGGCGCCGGGCCATTCTGGAGGCGGTGGGACCGAACGGCCAGCTTATGGTCAACCTCATTCCGGAGGTCGAGTTCATCATCGGGAAACAGCCGCCGGTTCCAGATTTACCGCCGCAAGATGCGCATAACCGTTTCCAGTTGGTGTTCCGGAGACTTCTCGGCACGTTCGCCCGGCCCGAGCATCCGCTTGCGTTGTTCCTCGACGATCTGCAATGGCTGGACGCGGCGACTCTTGAGCTGCTGGAGCACTTGACTAGCGATCCTGATGTGCGGCACCTGATGCTGGTCGGGGCCTACCGCGACAACGAAGTTAATTCGTCCCACCCGCTCATGCGAACGCTCGGGGCGATCCGCAAGGCCGGAGCGAGGATAGAGGAGATCGTATTGACGCCGCTCACGCTCGAGGATGTCAGCCGGCTTGTTGCCGATGCCATGCACTGCGAGCGGGATACGGCTTATCCTCTGGCGCAGCTATTGCACGAAAAGACCGGCGGCAATCCGTTCTTCGCCATCCAGTTCCTCACCGCACTGGCCGAGGAAGGGCTGCTCGCATTCGATTCAACCACGCGGGCCTGGCGATGGGAGATGAAGCGGATCCGCGCCAAGGGCTACACCGACAACGTGGTGGATCTCATGGTCGGGAAGCTGAAGCGATTGTCGAACACGACGCAAGACGCACTCAAACAACTCGCCTGTCTGGGGAACGTGGTCGAATTCGCCACCCTGACATTGGTTTACGGGAAATCAGAAGAAAACATCCACACGGCCCTCTGGGAGGCGGCCCGCGCCGGGCTCGTCCTGCGCCGGGATGGCTCCTATGCGTTCCTCCACGACCGTGTTCAGGAAGCGGCCTATGCGCTCATACCCGAAAGCGAGCGGGCGGCGGAACACCTTCGGATTGGTCGAGTGCTCACGTCGCGTACGGAGCCGGACGATATCGAGGAGAAGATATTTGAGATCGTAAATCAGTTCGACCGCGGAACCGCATTGATCAGTTCACAGCAGGAACGCGAGCGAGTCGCCGAGCTCAATCTGATTGCGGGCAAGCGGGCCAAGGCTTCAACAGCCTACGGGTCGGCGCTGAATTATCTCATCGCCGGCCGCGCGCTGCTGGCGAAGGACAGTTGGGAGCAACGATATGATCTCACATTTCCGCTCGAGTACTACCGGGCCGAGTGCGAGTTGCTGACCGCAGACCTGGCTGCGGCGGAAGAGCGGCTTACCGGACTTTCGCTCCGCGCCCGGAACCTGGTCGACATTGCCGCCGTTGCGTGTTTGCGCCTGACGCTTTACACAACCCTGGATCGGAGCGACCGAGGTGTAGAGGTGTGCCTCGAATATCAACGGCGCGGAGGCGTCCACTGGCCGCCGCATCCGACTCATAGTCAGGTCAGGCAAGAATACGAGCGGATCTGGCAGCAACTGGGGAGCCGTTCGATCGAGGAACTGATTGACTTGCCGTTGATGAACGATCCGGAATCTCGCGCGAGCCTCGATGTTCTGACCGAGGTCGTGACGCCGGCATTGTTTACGGACGAGAACCTGCTCGCCCTCGTAATTTGCCGGATGGTCAATCTCAGCCTCGAATATGGAAACAGTGACGGATCGTGCTTCGCTTATGTCTGGCTTGGTATGATTCTTGGACCCCATTTCGCCGACTATGGGGCCGGATTCCGATTCGGCAGGCTCGGCTATGAGCTGGTGGAGAAGCGTGGACTGCGTCGGTATCAGGCCCGCGCCTACATGTCCTTTGGGAACCTTGTCATGCCCTGGACAAGGCACATCCGAACCGGGCGGGAGCTGGTGCGTCGGGCCTTCGATGCCGCAACCAAAATCGGCGACCTCACATTTGCGGCATATAGCTGCAACAACCTAAACACCAATCTCCTTGCAAGCGGAGATCCGCTTGGCGACGTGCAGAGAGAAGCCGAGAACGGGCTGGAATTCGCGCGGAAAGCGCAGTTCGGTCTGGTTATCGACATTATCGCCGCCCAGCTCGGCCTGATCCGGACTTTGCGTGGCCTGACGCTCGAATTTGGCTCCTTCAACGATGAATCGTTCAATGAGAGCCGGTTCGAACATCATTTGCAGAGTGATCCACGTTTGGCGCTTCCGGAATGCTGGTATTGGATTCGCAAGCTGCAAGCACGTGTCTACGCGAACGATTGCGCTAGCGCTCTCGATGCAGCATCAAAGGCGCAAAAGCTTCTCTGGACGTCGCCGTCGTTCTTCGAGATGGCCGAATACCATTTTTATGGCGCACTCGCGCGGGCAGCACAGCACGACGCGGCGTCGATAAGCGACCGGCATCAGCATTTGGAGGCGCTGTCCGCCCACCACAAGCAGCTCCAAGTGTGGGCGGATAGTTGCCCCGATAATTTCGCCAACCGTGCAGCGCTGGTGGCCGCCGAGATGGCGCGCCTTGAAGGCCGGTGGCTGGATGCGATGCAACTGTACGAGCAGGCCATTGAGTCGGCCCGTGAATGCAGCTTCGTACAGAACGAAGCGCTGGCCGATGAAGTCGCGGCACGGTTCTACCTGGGGCGGGGCTTCGAGACGATTGCCCGCGCATATCTGCGCAACGCGCGGAACTGCTACGAGCGCTGGGGCGCGCTCGGCAAGGTAAAGCAGCTCGAAATGCTCCACCCGCACCTCCACCAGGAGCGAACTCCCACCACCACCGCGGCCACTATCGGCACACCGGTCAGGGAGTTGGACGTCGAGGCAGTAATCAAGGCTTCGCAGGCGCTTTCGAGCGAGATTGTCCTCGCCAAGCTGATCGAGAGACTCATGCGAATCGCGGTTGAGCATGCAGGTGCCGAGCGGGGTCTGCTCATCCTTCTGCGGAGTGACGAGCCGCAGATCGAGGCGCAGGCCGCCACCAGTCACGGCAGGGTGGATGTCACCGTCCGCCAAATGGCGGTCACGTCATCGGACCTTCCGCAGTCCGCGCTTCACTATGTGCTCCGGACAGGGAAGCGAGTGGTTCTTGATGATGCGTTGGTCGCAAACTTGTGTTCGGAGGACGAGTATGTGCGACGGAAGCGTCTCAGATCGGTCCTATGCCTGCCCATCGTCCAGCAGACGAAGCTTGTCGGGGCTCTCTATCTCGAGAATAATCTGACTCCACGCGCCTTCACCTCAGACCGGGTGGCAGTGCTGGAACTGCTGGCTTCGCAAGCCGCCATTTCGCTGCAGAATGCCCGCCTCTATTCTGACCTGCAACGCAACGAAGATCGACTCCGGCGGGTCATCGACACAATCCCGGCGCATGTCTGGAGCACTACGCCTGACGGCACCGTAGATTTCATCAACCAACGTTTGATGGAATCTACGGGCCTATCCCTAGAGGATCTGCTGTGCCGGGGTTGGGAATCCATAGTGCATCGCGATGACCGCGCGAGCTTCGTCGACGAGCGGCGCGCATCCCTGGCGGCTGGACAACCGATGGAGAGTGAAGTACGGATTCGGATGGCGAATGGAAATTATCGCTGGTTGCTGACCCGTAACGTGCCGCTACGCGATGAGCTGGGCACCATCATCAAGTGGTATGGAACCGGCATCGAGATCGAGGACCGGAAGCGGGCCGAAGAACAGCTGCGCCAGGCACAGCTGGACCTGGGGCACGTCCACCGGGTGACCACCATGGGAGAACTGACTGCGTCTCTGGCGCACGAAGTAAAACAGCCGATTGCCGCGGCCGTCACAGACGCCAATACCTGCATGCGATGGCTTGCCCGCGATCACCCGGACATGGAAGAGGCGCGCAAGGCTGCCCTGCGGGTGGTGAAGGATGCAACGCGCGCGGCGGAAATCATCAGCCGGATCCGACTGCTGTTCAATAAGGGAACGCCGGAGCGGGAATTGGTTGATGTGAACGAAGTCATCGGAGAGATGGTCTTTCTGCTGCGCAGCGAGGCCATTCGATACAACATATCGGTCCGGACGGACTTGGCCGCAGATCTTCCCCAAGTCATGGGGGATCGGGTGCAATTGCCGCAGGTGCTGATGAACCTAATGGTCAATAGTATCGATGCGATGAAGGACGTGGATGGGACGCGCGAGCTTGCCATCCAGTCGCAGCGAACGGAAAACGAGCAGCTTTTGGTGTCAGTCAGCGATACCGGCGTGGGTCTGCCCCTGCAGCAGGCGGACCAGATCTTCAATGCGTTTTTTACCACCAAATCTCACGGCACCGGCATGGGACTCCGAATCAGCCGCTCTATCGTTGAATCGCATGGCGGACGTTTGTGGGCTTCCGCGAACGTTCCCCGCGGTGCAGCCTTCTATTTCACGCTATCCGCCAATATCCAGGTACACCAATGACGACTACAGATGGCGCCACAGTATTCGTCATTGATGACGACGACTTGGTTCGTGCGGCTATTCAGGGCATGCTGAAGTCGGTGGGCCTGAAGGCGGAAACGTTTGGGAGGCCGCAAGAGTTCCTCAGCAGGGAGCGCCCGGATGGGCCGAGCTGCCTTATTTTAGACGTGGAGCTCCCGGGGATGAGCGGTCTGGATTTCCAAAGGGAGTTGGCGGCCGCCGGCGTCTGCATTCCCATCATCTTCATCACCGGATATGGAGATATTCCGATGACGGTGAAGGCCATGAAATCCGGTGCGGTTGAGTTCCTGTCTAAGCCCTTCCGGGACGAGGATCTGCTGAATGCGATTCACCAGGCTTTGGATCTCGATCGGGCAATGCGTCAAAAGCAAAATGAGCTTACCGAACTGCGCCAGCGTTATCAGTCGCTCACAGCGCGTGAGCGCCAGGTGATGGGTCTTGTGGTTTCAGGGATGCTCAATAAACAAATAGCCTACGAGCTCGGGACCAGTGAGATCACGGTGAAGATGCAGCGTGGGCATGTGATGCGGAAGATGCGCGCCGAATCGCTGGCGGAACTAGTCCGGATGGCGGCGAAGCTTTAGCTTTCGCCGGGCAATTCGCAATCCTTCAGTAGCATTGCCCCTTCAGCCTGGAGCAGGACCTAAGGAAGGATCTATTTCGCGAGGGTTGGAGCAGTGACTCCTGCGTCTAAAGCATTTTCACTTCTACTCTGCACAGGCAATGGTGGCGTAGTGCGTCTTTTCTTGAGGAAAAGCCGCGTCGAGGGCGGTTGCCCTGTATACACCAGAAGTGAAAATGCTATAGGGTTTTCGCAAGGTCCAGAATGATTTCGAGGACCGCCTGCTCGCCGATCGCAGTATTAATCATGGTGTGGTAAACGGCGCGGTCAGGCCAGTCGACGCGAAAATACTTGTGCAGGAAATCGGTGCGTTCCCTATCAACCGTATCCACCAGTTGTTCGGCATCTTTCTGGCTTTTGCCGCGGGCCACGAGGCGCCGCAGTTTATCTTCTCTGGGAGCATACAGAAACACCCGCAGCGTATCCGGACGGTTCCTGAGAAACTGCTGCGACCCCCTGCCGACGATGACGGAGTTTCCTGTTTTCGCCGCGTGCTGAACGACACGTTCTGTAATTTTCAAAATGCTTTCGGAGTCGACCAGATTGAGCTTGTAGGCATTGAGACTTCCTTCATAACTTCCGCGCAAGAAAGATTTGAAGAGCCGGTAGTACAGGGGATCCGTTCGTTCCTCGCGAAGTTGGACCACTGCCTTAGGACATTCGGCAAGCCTCGCGATCTCCTCCGTCAGCAACTGATCCCAAAGCTTCCAACCCAGGTGGTTGGAAACCAGTTGAGCGATTTCGCCGCCGCCGCTTCCGTATTCGCGTTCGATGGTGACAGTTTTGATCATCTTGGTCGAAATAACCACCGGGTGCAAACGTTAACAGATGACTGCGCTGCGCCTTAGTCCACTATCGCATGCCCCCCGCCCCCGGGATCATTCTTCTGCAAAACAAAGGCCAGCAGAAACATGATTACCGCACCCACGGCCAGAACCTTAAAGGTATCGACGTATGCCAGGCTTGCCGCCTGCGCCTGCAGGGATTGGTAGATGCGGGCGTAAGCCTGTAGATGCCCCCGGTAACTGCCCAAACCGGCGCTGGCCAAATGCCCACTGAGAGCGTTGGCCGCTTTCACGAAATTAGGGTTGTCGACCCTGGCGTTCTGCACCAGCCTTGCCTGATGGAATTGCGAGCGCCGGGCAATCATCGTGGTCACTAACGATGTTCCCACGCTGCTTCCCATATTGCGCATGAAATTAGCGATGCCGGCGACCGCATTATTCTTCTCCGGCGGAATTCCGACGTAAGCCACGAGCGTGATGGGCACGAACAGGAACCCCAACCCAATCACTTGGGCAATGCGCAGCCACACGGCGGCATGGAAGCTGATTTGCAAGTCTATGCGCCGGGTGGAATAGAACATGGCAACGGACAGGGCGAACCATCCAAAGGCGATCAAGTAGCGCGCCTGCACCTTCGTCGTCAGTTGACCCATGATGGGCATCTCACACAGCAAGACAAGGCCTCCGGCCGATAGAGCAAAACCAGCCAGCTCAGAGGTGTACCCCAGGAGCGTTTGCAGGAACTGCGGCATCAGGACCAGGGCGCTGAACAACAGGATTCCCAGGGTGAACAGCATCAGGCTGGCACTGGCGAAGTTGAAGTTCTTGAACATCCGCACATCGATCAGCGGGGCCTTCTGAAACCATTCCCAGATAACCAGCGAGGTCAGGCACACAGTTGCGACGACGACCAAAGTGGTGATGAATCGCGAGCCGAACCAATCATCTTCCTGGCCCTTGTCGAGCAAGATCTGCAATGCCCCGATACCTAGAGTCAGCAGAGCGATGCCGATGTAGTCCAACTTGACCCCGGCTGCTCTAATTCGACCTAAGTAGGGAGGGTCTTCGACAAAGCGGCGCACCAGAAACCAGGTAACGACGCCGACCGGGAGATTGATGAAGAAAATCCACCGCCAGGAATAGTTGAAGGTGATCCACCCGCCCAGGGTTGGCCCGACGGTAGGCGCCAGGATGGCCGTGATGCCGTACAGGGCGAACGCCAGGCCTCGCTGCTGGGGTGGAAAGCTATCCGCCAGAATGGCCTGGGCCATTGGCTGCAGGCCACCACCGCCTCCACCCTGCAGTACCCTGAAGAGCAGCAGAAGTCCGAGATTGGGTGCGACACCGCAAAGCAGGGAACTCACCGTAAAGATGCCCAAACAGGCCATGAAGAAGCGCTTGCGTCCGAAGGCGCCTGCGAGCCAGCCGCTGATGGGCAGGATGATGGCATTCGAGACCAGGTAAGAGGTCAACACCCAGGTACTTTGGTCGTTGCTCGCACCCAGATTCCCGGCCATATACGGCAGGGCCACGTTAGCAATGCTGGTGTCGAGGACCTCCATAAAGGCGGCCAGCGCAACCACCACAGCAATCAGCCAGGGATTGAACTTCGGCCGCCAGACGTCCTGCTCTATGGTGAGGGCAGCGGAACTCATAGAGGGACACTCATTGCAGATACACGTCTGGTTCCACGTTCATGCCCGGCCGTAGCCGGCGATCCTGGTTTTCGCCCGGATCGAGAACGATCTTCACCGGAATTCTTTGCACAATTTTGACGTAGTTTCCGGTGGCATTCTCCGGCGGAAGTAAGCTGAAGAGCGGTCCGGTTGCTCCGGCGATGCTGTCCACATGGCCTTTGAAGGTCTGGCCGCTCGAATCCACATGGATCTTCACTCTCTGGCCCAAGCGCATGTGCTTGAGCTGCGTCTCTTTAAAGTTGGCAGTGACCCACACTTGATCGAGCGGCACGACAGTGAGGAGTTGCTGCCCGTTTTGCACGTTCATCCCAACCACTACGGTCTTATTTACTTCGCCGCTGACCGGAGCAAGGATTTTTGTGTATTGAAGATTTAGTTGCGCCTGCTGGAGTAAGGCGCGTTTTGCCTCGACGTCGGCGATGGCCGCCCGCACGCGCGCCCGGGTCGACGACACCTGCTCCGAGCCGGTCTGCGCATATTGGTGGTTCGCGTCGGCTTGGGCCAGGCGGCTCCGCGCCTGTTGGACGAATTGGTTCGCGGCGGACTCATTGGCGGCGGCAGCAGCCAGGGCCGCGGTGCTGGACTTAGCCGCGGCTAATGCCTGATCGTAGACCTGGTCCGCTACTTCTTTCTTGTCGACCAGTAACTTGTAGCGATGGAGATCGTCTTGCGCTTTCACATCGATGGCCTGGGCCGATTCCAGTTGGGCATGGGCGGCGGCCACCTGCCTCTCGGCGGCGATGATTCCGGCGTTGGCGTCTTCGATGCCGGAGGCAGTGAACTGCAGTTGGCTCGATGTGTTCACCGAAGTAATAGGCACCGTGATATGCAGGGATTGGGCCGTGTCTTCCGCGCTCGAGAGATTGGCTTGCGCCTGCGCCACCGCTACCTCATAGTCTTTGGGATCGATCTCCACCAGCACCGTTCCTTTCTCGACCCACTGGTTGTCATCCACGTTGACCCGCACCACGTAGCCGGAAACACGAGCGCTCACGGGATAGAGGTGAACATCGGCCTGCGCATCGTCAGTCGATTCGTAGCTACTGAAGTAGCGCCACGCGGCCACACCCCCAATCACCACGACCAGCGCGATGACGGTAAGGATCACCAGCTTTCTGCGGCGCCTGGAAGCGCGACGCAGGGGCAGCTCATTCTCCGTTTCGGGGAAGTCCGAGGGCTCACCCGGAGATTCCTGGTTTTTGTCAGGCAGCGAAGGAGGTGGAGTTTCCGGCATGTTCATTTTCCTTTGAAGTATTCTTTGACGCCCTGTTCCGCGAGTCCGAGAGCGCGAGCCAGGGAAATTTTTGCGTAATTGTAGCTGTAGAGACTCGATATAAATTGCTCGTGCGCGCTGGCCACTGCCTCTTGCGATTGCACGACCTCGACGGTATCGGTAACTCCCGCGGTGAAGCGATCGCGCGACTGGACCAGCGTTTCTTCCGACAAATGAATGTTGCTGCGGGCCACGTTCACCAGGTCCGCCGACGACTGCAGGTTGAGCAGTGCGGTGCGCACGTCAGAGTCGATTTGCGCGCGCAGATTGTCGAGGCGCTCACGGCTTTTCTCGAGTCTCGCATCCGCTTGCAAGAGGTCACCGTGAACACTACCGCCCTGAAAAATCGGAATCGACAGGGTTCCGCGCAGGTCTAATACCTGGGTTGTATTCGAGGGATGCGCCCCTCCCGTGCCGTAATCCCCGTTAAAGGAGAGTGACGGGAGATAGCCAGCCAGTGCAGATTTGCGCGAGAATTCGGCGGCGCGCACGTCGCTCTTCGCCGCCTGGTAATCGGAGCGCGAAGCATAGGCGCGCTGCAAGGCTTCATCGACGGTGATGTCTTCGAGCGGCTGGTACGGCGACTTGTCGGTCAGTTCAAATTCCTGCCCGGGGGCCAAGCCGATCACGCGGCCCACGGTCAGCTTCTGGATGGCGAAGTTGTTTCTCGCCTGGATCAACTGTTGCTGCCGGGTCTGCAGCTCGACCTTGGCGCGCAGGGCGTCGATCTGCGGCGAAGTGCCGGCATTCACCTGGTCTGCCGCCTGATTGTAAAGCGCCTGCCCCGTCTCGACCTGGGCTTCTGCGGTTTCAATGCGGGCTGCGTCGGCGATGGCCCGCAGATAGCTATAGCCCACGGCCAGCACAACCAGATCGCGAGCGTCCTTCAAGGTATAGGTGGTGGATTTGACGCTCTGGCTGGCCGCGCGGGTCGCGTTGACTGACTTCCAATCGAACAGGGTCTGAGTCACCGAGGTACGCGCGTCAAAGTAAGAGTAAGGGCCAATGGAGGGCGAGATGGCCAAACGGTTTGCCAGGCCGGAGAAACCGATCTGGTCGATATTAATTTCCGACTCGGCGATATAAGGAGCTGCGGTCACGTGCGGCAGGAGAGCGCTTAACTGCTCCCAGCGTTGTCCTCGGGCCGCGCGAATGTCCGCATTGGAAAGCAACAGGCCGAGATTCTGCTTCAATCCGCGGTCGATCGCTTCCCGCAACGAAAGCGGCAAGATTCCCGGAACGAGTTTCGCCGGCACGCTGGCTGCGAACGGACTCACCCCATCGGTTCCGGGGATAGCTTGACCCGGCGTGCCGGGATCGGCGGTCGTCTCCGTTTGTGGAAGCGATGTGGCCGATCCAGCAATCAAGACTGCGAACAGCACGAAGATGAAGCGTAGCTCGCAACTGAGCCTCAAGGATTGCCTCCTGCCTCGACTTTCGCGCGTGTCGAAAATCAGCCGGCCCGTGTCGAGATTTCGACTGACACTTCTGGGGATCCTTCACGCATGCCGAACCGATGCTGCAAACGCTCTTTGGCAATGGTGAAGCGCGGTCCAACGTCAGTGCCTCGCCCAACCCCTCAGCTCTCGGGAGGATCGAGACGTTTGATCGGGTTCAGTGCAATTGTCGGGCCATCCCCGGGGTGGGTAGATCGGCGCCAAGAGGAACAACAAACAACAAGAAGATGAGGGTGGGCATTTCGGAGATCCATTGCGGGCTTGGCGAAGCGGGCGCGCAACGCGGAAAAACGGGTGCGACCTACATCGCACCCCTCGTTGGAAGCTCTTCAGTTGGAGAGTTGCTTATTAGTTTTTTCCGACG
>Ga0302325_10016592_pt1 | contig 15594 bp, 11 predicted proteins | sample Palsa_T0_2_FD_201948 | JGI IMG/M metagenome (GOLD analysis project Ga0302325, IMG submission 201948) | Peat permafrost microbial communities from Stordalen Mire near Abisko, Sweden - Palsa_T0_2 | ecosystem: Environmental > Terrestrial > Soil > Palsa > Peat permafrost | place: Sweden: Abisko...
TCCAGCAGGATCGTTTTCGTCGGCACCGGAGGCAGTCCCGCCCGGTTAAAATTGGCCTGCACATCATTGGCATAAAAGCCATCCAGCTCGAACAGCCCCACTGACTGGCCGGCGCCGTTGAGCGCCACCTGGGGGGCGTAGGCGGCCCTGAAATCGTTGCCGATGAAAAGGCCACCGGGTCCGGAGCCGGTAGTCAACGGAATTCCACCAGTCAGGGGTCGCGGCTTGAGGTCCATGGGATGTGGAACGGCAAAGTTATCCAGGCCGGTGATGTCTAGAATGGTCACGCCCGCATCCACCGACGGCTCGCGATCCGGAGCGAAGAAGGTGCCGCGAGCGGGGTGCTTCCAGTACGTCATGCTGACGTGAAACGTGCTGTCGATTTGGGCCACCGCGCCGCTGACATCCAGGATGGTGCGGTTGGGGTGCGTGCCCGTCACCGCAAAGCCGTTGGCCCGCATAAAGTCAGCTAATGCTTGATAGTCCTCTTCGGAAGGGCTGAAACGCTCGGCAAACTGCTCCGGGGTCAGGTACTGCCGGAAGTTCGGACTGGCCGGATCGGCAAGCTGCTTCAGAAGATTCTCAAGTTCCTCCCGATTTCGCAAAGGAAGCCCCACCGCCAGTCTCATTGGAGTGGCAAGCGGCACCGGGCCCACCGCTTTAGAAGAGGCCACCGCTTCCGGTACATGCCCCTCCAGAAGTTGCCGGCCGGCGGCTTGAACGGAAGCCAGTGATAAGAGAAGAATCGCCGTCCAGGCCGCCAAGCGCGTCCCATTCGAAAACCGCATGTTATGAGTCCTTGCCTTCCAAAGAAGGGCCTGCATTAGAGGAATCGGAAAAAGAGGATCTGAAAAAGAGGGCGTCCGATCGAATAGCTTTGAGAACGAACACTCGGCCCCGCATCGGCCATCGGGACACGATGAATTACATCCCATGTTGTGCTTATCGAAGACCGGGGCGAACTTCTACGGGGAAACTAGGCTTAGCGCCGATTTGAAAACGGCTCTAGCCGAAGGCCGATAAGGGTACTGTTAACTGGTACCTACAGCCAGCGCCGCGTCCATTTCGGCTGGAGGCTGGTTTCGGGCGCAAGCCCGCGGCCTAGTACTGCATGTATCCCAATTTTCTACGCGCCTATAGGAGAAATCTGATATCTTTACGTGAAGCTCCTGGGCGTGACGCTCCTGGTAACCCGCGAAATGCAACTCCCGAACAGTAAGCCGGCAGCGGGCCTCAGGCAGCGGATTTTCCTGCTGGCCAGCCTCATGGCTTCGTTATCCAGCATCCCTGTGACTGCAAGGGCACAGCAGTACGGGATCATACAGCACGTGCTGGTGAATAAGGGCGTGGGTGGCGCACTCGCCACCGGTCCGGATGGCGCCATCTGGTTCGCGGGATATGCCGGGGAAGTCGCCCCCTTCACCTATTTTCTCGGACGCATCATGCCGTCCGGCGCGATTACAGAATACCCCGTGCCCGGTCTTCCCTCTGCGATCACCACAGGTTCGGACGGCGCGTTGTGGTTTACGCTCTACATCGGCCAGCAGGAAGCCATTGGCCGCATGACCACCTCGGGTGTCTTTACTGAGTACCTCTCACGGTTTGGAGGGGTAGGGCCAAGCGGGATCACATCCGGCCCAACCGGCGATCTGTGGTTTACAGGCCCTGCGTGGCTGGGGTCCATCACCACGTCGGGGGGAATGGTTGAGAAGTACATGGCCGGCGAACATCCGCCAGAGGGGCCAATCGTGACGGGTTCAGATGGAAACTTGTGGCTTGCGGTTTACGATGGGATCGCACGCTGCACGACGCAGTTTGTTTGCACGGTTTACCCTGTCGCCGACGTAGCGACTTCGCTCGCGGAAGGAGGGGACGGTGCAGTCTGGTTCACCGCCGGATGCCCCACCTTTACCTCCGGTTGCAACATTGGCCGGATTACCACGGAAGGAGTGATTACCTATTATCCCGTTCCTAATAGCGCCGGCGCCACAACTCTTTCCTCAATTGTGGCGGGCCGCGATGGCGCGCTTTGGTTCGGATTACCGGGCCAGATCGTTCGTATGAACACTCAGGGACAAGTAGTTTCCGCATACCCTCTCCCGAACTACGACGCACAGCCTGGTAGCTTGGCCCAGGCTGAGGGAGGGATATGGTTCAGTGAAACGGAACTCGATGGATCAGGAAGGCAAATCGGATTCCTGGCCCCTTTGAGCGCTTCCCTGGCCGCCGAGCCGTCCTCTTTCAGACCGTGGGACAACATAACGCTGACGGGGAGCGGGTTCACGCCAGGGGAAACCGTGAATCTGCTTTATTCCAACGGCCTCGGCAAGACGCTGCCGCCGACGACAATCGCCGATTCAACGGGATCCTTCGTGGTTTCGGGTCAAGCGGCCCCCGCGCCATTCGGAGACGGTTCGGTGAGCGCCTTTGGCCAGAGCAGCGGCAAGCTGGGAGTGGCTGGCGTGGTGGTCAACCCCCGGCTGATTCTCGATCCAAGCTCCGGCAGTGCCGGCGATACTATAACCGCCAGCGGCGCGGGTTTCGGCATCAACGAGATAGTCTACTTTTATTGGAAGGCTCCGGGCGCCGACGTGGCCACATACATGGGCACGGCCACCGCCGATGCTCTAACTACTGAAGGGATATATCCTTCGGCCTCAGGGCTTAGGGGAGCAATTGGTGATTGCCACTCCCTATTCGAATTTCAGAACCGCGCCACCTGAGCCGAACGGTATTGGGCGCGCCTACTTCGATGTGCTGGCAGCGGCCCCGTCCCAATAGGCGGCGCGCCAATCGTCGGATGTCTACTTGGGTTTGGGATGGTGCCAACCGCCGTCTGAGGCGATGAGCGTGTCAGCTTCTTTGGGCCCCCAACTGCCGCGCCTATAGGGGAGAACCCGGTGGTGCGCCTTCAGCACTGGATCCACCACGGCCCACGCGGCTTCCACGGCGTCCTCGCGCGTGAAGAGCGCTCCATCGCCCGCCATGGCGTCGCCCAAGAGCCGCTCATAGGGCGCTTCTTCTCCCGGTTGGTCTTCGAGCAGGTAGAGTTCCCGCTGCACACCGACGAACTCCTTCCCTGCCAGCTTGACGCGAGCGGCAAGGGCGATGTCCGCGCTGGGGGAAAGACGGAAACGGAGGTAGTTGGTCCGGCCCGTCGACGGCGCCGAGTCGGCAAAAAGCCTCTGTGGCGGCGCTTTCAACTCCACCAGGATCTCGGTGGCGGTATCGGGCAGGTATTTGCCGGAGCGCAGGTACCACGGCACTCCCGCCCAGCGCCAGGAGTCGATGAAAAGCCGCAGGGCGCAAAAGGTCTCGACGTCGGAGTTCTTCGCGACGCCCGGCTCCTTGCGGTAACCGGCATACTGGCCGCGCACCAGGTTGTCGCGCGTCAGAGGACGCATGGCTCGAAAGACTTTGGCTTTCTCGGTATGCACGGCGCCAAAATCCCTGTCCGACGGCGGCTCCATGGCAAGTAGCGCGACGATCTGGAAAAGGTGATTCTCCACCACGTCGCGCAGGCAGCCGGCGCTTTCGTAAAAAGGCCCGCGGTCCGCCACGCCGAAATCCTCCGACATTGTGATCTGGACACTGGCCACGTAGGTGCGGTTCCAGATCGGCTCCAGGAAGGAATTGGCAAAGCGGAAATAGAGGATATTCATGATCGCCTCTTTCCCAAGGTAGTGATCGATCCGGAAGATGGAGTCTTCCGGGAATACCGACCGCGCCACACGGTTGAGCTCCTTCGCGGAGGCCAGGTCACGTCCGAACGGCTTTTCTACAATGACGCGCGCGTTCGCGGCCAGACCCGATGCACCTAGCTCTTTGATCACCGTTTCAAAAAGCGAGGGAGGAATCGCGAGGTAGTGCGCCGGCCGCCGGGCTTTATCGAGCGCGCTCTTTATCGCCGCGAATGTGTTGGGGTCTTCATAATTCCCACTTACGTACTTGAACAGTGACAGGAGATGGTGGAGAGCGCGCCGGTTATCGATCCCGCCCGATCGCTTTATACTGTCAGTCACGCGTCTGTGCAGGCGCTCCAGACTCCACTTGGGGAGGGCGACGCCGACGATTGGAACCTTGAGCTCGCCTCGTTTCACCATCGCGTAAAGCGCCGGGAAGATCATCTTATGAGCGAGATCGCCGGTTACACCGAAGAGCACCAGCGCGTCCGAACGGGATATGGCCATCAGGCACCTGCTTTCCAGGGGAACAAATGCGCCTACAACTTCATACTAAGCGAGGGTCCAGCTGGCGCGCGTATTTCAGGCGCCGGACGCCACTTTTCGAGCGGATTCGGCTCCGCACACCGGCAGCGACGGATCGTTAAGCAACCCAATTTGCTTGAGCACCGAAGCTTGATCCCAGTAGATGTGTTCGTGCGCCAGCTTGCCTTCCCGGAAACGCACAATCGCCACCAGCGCCACTTCCACGCGGCGATGAGTGGGAGCAACGCCGGGCAGCATCCAGGGCATCTCCTGGGTGTGGGTGAACGAGAAGATCATCTCGTCGACAAGCTGGCCGTCACCGGCAGTCCTGGAGACCGGCGTGAGCAGCGTATCGGGCGGCATGCTGGGGATAAAGCGCCGCGAATAAAACTCGCGCAGGGCCGCTTTGCCGGCCCCTCCGGTCATTACAGGCACATGGTTGACATAAGCATCCTCCAGCATGGTGTCGAGTGTAGCTTCCGTGTCGCGCGTCACGAATTCGTGCCGGGTGTGTTCTTCCCACAGCTGGGAGAGATCTACGTTTGGCATGCCGACCATTTTACTGGATCGCATGGCGGCCATTTTATTGCGAATTGTTTGGCCTGGCCCCGGCCGGTCAGGTCAGCTCGATGCGCAACATCTGAAGGTGATTCAAACGCTCTTGTTCATCCGCCGTGGTTTGCCGGGGAATCTTGATTCCAACATGGAACTCGTTGGCTGAGATACGAACGCAGTTGCTAACGACGCCAACCACGGACGTACCTTCGATGCGGATCTCCACTTCGGTGCGGGGAAGCAGGCGGAAGGGAACCGACAGGCGCAAGCCCGATTTAGATACATCCAACACCCGGATCACCGCAACGCCCGCGTTTTCGGCTCTGAGCAGCGTCGGGTAATTTACCCCATGGCGACCCTCGGCTCTTCTATCGCGCCGTTCTTTCTTTTCGTCCTGCGCATATGGGTTAACGGCCGGGTTGACGGCAATTAGCGTGCCGACTCCGGACCCTGCGATAGAGTTCTTGGCGGCCAAAGCGGGCTGGCCGAATCCGGATTGCGGCTGCGGAGCGGCGCGAAAACTTTCAAACACCGCCATGAAGGTAAAAGTGGAGCCGCGGGCCGGCTCGCTCGAAATTTCGATCTTGCCGCCCATCAACTCCACCAGCTTCTTTGAAATCGCCAGGCCCAGACCGGCTCCCTGGTGAACGCCGGTGGCCGGGGCGCCCGCCGGGTTAACCGGCTGAAATATGCTGAACGGCTGAAATATGCAGTTTCGAACCTGCTCGGTGATGCCGATACCCGTGTCCCTTACTTCAAAGCGGAGAAAGGTTCTCTCGTCGCCGGCCGCTGCTTCCTCCACGCGCAGCACGATCTCGCCTTGCTCGGTAAAGCGAACGGCGTTGCTCAGTAAGTTGACCAGGACCTGGCGCAGCCGTCGTGGATCGCCCTTCACTACGCCCGGCAGACCCTCCTTGATGGAGCTCCTTAGTTTCAGGCCTTTGCGCTCCGCCAGCGGAATGAAATCCTGCACCACATCCGTCACCATTGCGGCCGGATCGAATTCTCTGGATTCGAGCTGGAGGCTGCCCGACTCCATTCTGGAATAGTCCAGCACCTGGTCGGCCACCTTGGCGAGCGATTCGGCCAGCCTCAGGCTGGTTTGGGCGCAGTCGCGCTGCCTGCCAGTGAGGTCCGCCAGAAGAAGTTCCCCTGTCCCGTCAACGATCGCATTCAGAGGTGTCTGCAGCAAATGGCCGATGTGCGCCAGAAACCGGTTCTTAGCGTCGGATTCGGACCGGGCGGAGGCCAACGCCGCAATGACATCTTCATTGGTGGTTCGAAGTTCCCCTTGCAATCTGCTCTGGATGGCGACGTCGACGCGAAACCTGCGGACCATGAAAACCACTCCAAACGCCAGCAGGCATGCTCCCGCGACCAAGGCCTTGAGATAAGTGGCCCGCTGTGCGATGCCGTCGCCAGTGGTGGACAGCTGGGAGCGTACCAGGCGCTGTGCATTCAGCAACTCGGACCGCGCTGCACGGCCATCCTCGCGGAATGCGGCTGCCGGAGCCTCCCCTGGCTCCATCTCCATTCGCGTGACAATGGAATCCACTCGTGCGAGAGCTTCGCGGACTTCGGGCGGCGGCGGTGAGCCTGAGAGTATGCCGTTCAGATGGCCGCGATAATCGGAATATTGCAGGCGCCGCGCCTCGCCGGGCTTGTCCAGGCTCTCCAGTTCCGCCATCTCGAAAGAAAGCCGGTCCAGCCCGTCCAGCAGCGTCAGGTATCGGTCCGAGGCCCTTTTCTGCTGCTCGCCGGCGAAAACGATCAGTAGAACGGGCGTGATGGTCAGAAACTGGGCCAGCAGCAGGAGGGGCAGCCAAAGCCTCTGGGAGCGCTGGCTCCTTTGCGAAACCTTCGAGTTGGTCATCGGCTTCCCATCGCCGTGGTCCGGATTGCCGCCTCGTGAATTATAGCCTTTAGGAATCCATCGGCTATTTGCGCTTTTTTCTTCAATGGCTTGAGATGTCTGGCATCCCGCCGTCCGGTGTTTAAGAGGGTAAACGGCGGAGGGTCAGCGTGGGTTCGGTTGCGCCGGGACGCCCGGGCTCACAATCACGGTGACATCGCGTGAGGTGAACAACTGGCCGTCATAGGCGATGGCGCGCAGCACATAGGCGCCGGGCGCGGTGAAACTCACCTTCGAGGTTAGCGTCACGGGCTCGCCGTACACCACTGCGGAGGCCTGAGGATCGAACGTAACTTTACCAGGTCCGCGGTACTGAATCCATTTGATATCTACGCCTCGGGGGCGGTGAGGCTGCGAATCGCGGTCCGGGTTCGAGGGAGTTCGGCGGTACGGTTTCGGAAGACCGTCGTCGCTGGCAGTGGCAGTCAGGGTGGCTTGGTCCGGCAACGTAATGGATGGAACGTCGGCGACGGTGAGTGCGGGAGGGTGGTTGTTCGGGTCGAGGACGCCGCCGCCCGAGTTTTCGACCATGACGTCCGGGCTGAGTTCCCATTCCGGCTGCAGCCATCCCTTGGCCTGATTGGTTAGCCCGTGCGACGTCAGGGTCCAGATCACCTTCTGTTGTTTGTCCCAATCGGCGGGCACCACCACTCGAAACAGGAACCGCTGGCGTCGCGGGTAGAAATGCGTGGGCTGCCCGCGGTCGCCGGATTTCCCAGCGCCTGCGTCGCCTGTGCCTAAATCAACGGTGTTGGCGGGGCCGACGGGCATGTCCACCTCTTCCTGATAATTCCGGTTGAGGTACCCAAACACCATGCTGAAGGTGTTATCCGGATTGCGCTCCCACCCCTCAAACACGGGCGCGACGTCCTGGCCCCGCGCATACTGCACTTGAGCGCGCGCCGCAGCCGCCCAAAGGATGACGGCACACACCGCCAAAAGCCGGCGCATCCGCTACTCCGTTTTCGCGAGAATGGTCTTCGCTTTGCGCGCTTCCACCTGCTGCTTGAAATCTTCGTCGGAGAGGTAGTAGTAACTGATCCACGCGCCGCCCATTTCGTCGATGGTGCGCTGCCCGTAGGTGATCAGGTTGTCCGGATCGGGATTGAATTTGTTCCCCGGGGAGTTGTCATACCAACTGATCAGGTGCAGAATGGTCCCGGCCGGCAGCAGCGGCTGCTCGTCTTCGGCGTAGAGATAGACCAGATGCCAGGCAAACTGGTATCTGCTGACGCAGCTCAGCATTTCCACCCGGTGGCCGCCCGGGTAGATGGCTTCCATGCAGGATGCTTTCCCGCGGTTGTGCAGATGCGGCTGGTAGGAGATCAGCCGTGCCGGTTTCGCCAGCGTGTTGTAGCCATCGAACCGGACGTTGCTGGCGTTGGGTGGAATGTCGAGCTCCTTGGGGTCGCCGAGTTTTTCGGTTGTCTCGATGTACTTGGGCGTGTAGCCTTTGGGATAAAACTTGAGAGCCAGCGCAACGTTGGCCGGAGTCTCTTGGCCCATCGGGTGCAGATGAAGGTTAAAGTTGATCTTGGTTCCCGCCTTCATCAAACGGCCCGCGCCTTCCTGAAACACGTCGGCGTTCTTGCCGAGAGCGTACTCGTTGAGAAAGGTCCCCTGGACGTTGTCGCCTTCATCGGGATCATCGTCGTGCTTCATGGACGTGGTTACATGGTGCACCGCCCTGAAACCCTTGGTGGTTTTGACCTCGATCGCCTTGATGTAGCGATCCTCGGTCAGGCCGGCGTCCACCAAAACGTCCAGCCACCGGTCTGAGCCTTGCGCGGGCACTATCTGGTCCTTCGGCATTGTGACAATGAGATCGGGTTGATCGAAGTGCCAGCGATCGGAATCGTCGAAGGTGCGCGGCCGGGGCATATCGGCCGGGCTTCCCTTGGGAGCGCCGTTATCCACCCACTTGGCGATGGTGGCGATCTCTTCGTCGGACAGCGACACATCGTTCTTGAAGTGCTGAACGCCCACATCCTTGTCGATATACCAGGGCGGCATTTCCCGCGCCAGGACTTTCTGCTTGATCGACTTGGCCCACGGCCGCGTTTCTTCATAAGTCAGCAGCGACATGGGAGCGAACGTGTCCGGCCGGTGGCAGGATTGGCATCGGTTTTGAAGAATGGGCGCGATGTCTTTGGTAAACGTGACTTGACCCTGGGCCATCGCCGCCATCGCGATAAGACCGGGGACACCGAAAATAGCTCGCATCCAGCCACCTCCCTGTAGGGACACTTTGAGGCTAGAAGCTTAAGCCCACAGTGTCAAGCCCCATGACCCGTGTGTGTCGGCGCCCGGTGTTTTTCGTGATACCATCCCACCATCATGGCCGGCGTGGTTTACCGATCTCATATCCGCATTGAGCGCGTGAAGGGGCCGCTGCGCAGGGCGTATCTACCGGCGGAATCCGCGCCCGTATTATTCGGGGTACACGGCGCCATAGCGGAGCACTACAAAGTCCCGCCCGCTGTTCTGGAGCCGCACGCAACAACTTTGGATTACATTGTCGCCGCGGCGGCCGGTTGACTCACTGGAACCTTCGGAGGCGCGCTGGAGGCGCGTCACGTGGACGCCTCGAATGAGCGCTTGGTGTCTGAAGCGGTGGGCGAAGTTGAGTTAGAAGACAACGTGCTGGTGATCCGCCGGATTCACGTCATTCTGAAACTGAAAGCCGAGGAGTCGCACCGGGAAATTGCGAGCCGCGTGCACGGCTTCTTCGCAGACAATTGTCCGGTTTACCGCACACTGAAACCTGCCATCGCGATGACGACGGAGCTGGCCTTTGAGGCTTTAGACCAATAAGCGGCTTTGGAGCCATGACGGCGAATTCGCGGCCGGAAAGCGCAGACTTACGGTATGGCCAGATCGTGGATTATGGTTGGCGCAGCCATGGCCGGAGCAGTACTATGGACAACTCCGCTGACGGCTCAACGGATGCCACCCGATAAAATCGACGTGGCCAGACTCGGCCCCCAGGTGGGTGAGCGGGTGCCAGACTTCAGCCTGAACGATCAGGACGGAGCGATACGAAACCTGAATTCCATCCTGGGGCCCAAGGGCGCGATGCTGGTCTTTATCCGTTCCGCCGACTGGTGACCCTACTGCAAGACGCAGCTGGTCGAGCTGCAAAGCCGTTGGAAAGAAATTCAAGCTCAGGGGCTGGGTTTAGCCGCCATCAGTTACGACCCGGTAGAGATCCTCGCGGCCTTTAGCAAGCAGCGTGGAATTACTTTCCCGTTGTTATCCGATGCAGGCTCGGCGACCATCAAGAAATACGGGATCCTCAATGATCTCGTCGAGCAAGCCTTGGGACCCGATCGTGACGATCCGCGCGTTAAGGCTGAAGCTCAAAAGTACGTTTCGGGGATTGGAGCAAGGCCCGAGCTGGCCGGCATCCCGTTTCCAGGAACGTTCGTCGTCGACCGGCGAGGCCGAGTTACGGCGCGGTTCTTTGAAGATTCTTACGTCGAGCGCAACACGGTTTCCAACCTTCTGATCAAGCTGGGAGGCAATACCGATGCATCCGCCACAGCCACGAAAATTGCAACCAGCCATTTAGACCTGACCAGCTATGCGAGCGATCCGGCCGTGGCGCCGGGAAATCGTTTCGCGCTGGTAGTGGAAGTGGAGCCGCACGCGCAGTTACACGTCTACGCGCCCGGAGCGGAGGCGTCCGGCTATCGAGTGATTTTACTTACCATGCAGCCGAATGAACAGGTCCGCGTGCTTCCCTTGAAATATCCGGCGTCTGAGATCTACTTTTTCAAGCCACTCAACGAGCGCGTTCCGGTATTCCAAAAGCCGTTTCGCCTGATTCAGGAACTGGTGCTGGACGGCACGCCCGCCAGCCAACAGGCATTGAGTGGGAAACAGGAGTTGAACCTCACCGGCACTCTCAACTATCAAGCGTGCGATGAAAAGATCTGTTACAGCCCCGTGTCCGTTCCCCTCTCCTGGAAACTAAACCTGCGTCCCATCATTCGCGAACGTCCTGCGGTGGGGCGTTAGCTGGTTCCAGTCATTGGATATAATCTTACGGGTTACTTGCGGTTCAACCTCTTGCGTTCAACCTAAGGAGAAGAGCATGAAGCGGATGTTTTCTGGCGCAGTCCCGGCGATCTGTGCGCTGTTGTGGACAATACCTGCCAGCGGGCAGCAAGGAGCGCAGAACGGAGAGTGGCGGACCTACGGCGGAGACCTTGGGAACACACACTACGCGCCACTCGACCAGATCAACGCGGGTAATTTCAGCAAGCTCCAGGTGGCCTGGCGCTTCAAGACGGACAACCTTGGACCGCGGCCGGAATACAATTTCGAAGGCACACCGCTGATGGCCAACGGTGTGATTTATTCCACCGCCGGATCGCGCCGGGCCGTGGTGGCGCTGGATGCGGCCACGGGCGAGTTACTGTGGGTGCATGGCGAACATGAGGGCGCACGCAGCACGAACGCTCCACGTCAGCTATCGGGCCGCGGATTGGCGTATTGGACCGACGGCCGCGAAGAACGAATCTTATACGTGACGCCCGGCTACCGGCTGGTGGCTCTGGATGCCAAATCCGGTAATCTGGTGCCCAGCTTCGGCATCGGCGGCATCGTCGATCTGAAGCTCGACGACGACCAGCAGATCGACCCGGTGACCGGAGAGGTGGGCTTGCACGCGGCGCCGGTGGTGGCTAACGATGTCGTAATTGTCGGCGCGGCACACCGGCCTGGCGGCGTCCCGAAGAGCAAGACCAACGTCAAAGGCTACGTCCGGGGCTTCGATGTGCGAACCGGCAAAAGGCTGTGGATTTTTCACACCATCCCGCGATCGGACGAATTCGGATACGACACATGGGAAAAAGACTCCGCTTCCTACACCGGCAACACCGGGGTTTGGGCCCAGATCAGCGTGGACGAACAACTGGGGATGGCGTTCCTCCCGGTGGAGTTGCCGACTGGCGATTACTACGGCGGTCACCGTCCGGGCAACGGTCTTTTCGGTGAAACAGTGCTCGCCGTCGACCTGAAGACTGGGCAGCGGAAATGGCACTACCAGTTGGTGCATCACGGAATCTGGGACATGGATATTTCGTGCGCGCCCATACTGGTGGACATCACCGTGAACGGCCGGACCGTCAAGGCGGTGGCCCAGCCGACAAAGCAGGCTTTCCTCTACCTCTTCGACCGCGTCACCGGGCAACCCATTTGGCCCATCGAGGAAAAGCCCGTAGAACAGTCCACCGCTCCTGGCGAAAAGACCAGCCCTACGCAACCTTTCCCGACCAAGCCGCCGGCCTACGACCTGCAAGGATCGTCCATCGACGCCCTGATCGATTTCACGCCGGAGTTGAGAGCTGAGGCGGTCAGGCTGGCTTCGAAGTATAAACTGGGTCCGGTTTTCACGCCGCCGGTATTGAGCAAACCGGAGGGTCCGTATGGCACGCTGGCGATGGCGATCGGGAGCGGCGGCACCAATTGGCCGGGCGGTTCCTACGATCCAGAGACCCACATCATCTACATTCCGTCGGAGCGAATCATGGGTGTTCTTGGGCTTATTCCCGGCGATCCGAACCGGACCGATATGACGTATATGTTGGGAAGCGCCGCGCCCAGGGCCGGCTCCGGTGGCGGAGGGGGTGGTGGAGGAGGTGAAGGCACGGGCGCCGTTCTGGCCGTCCAGGGCCTCCCGCTGGCCAAGCCGCCCTACGGAAGCATCAACGCGATTGATTTAAACAAAGGCGAGATCCTGTGGCAGATCGCCAACGCGGAGACTCCTGACGCTATCCGCAACAACCCGGCGCTCAAAGGACTCGACATTCCACGTACCGGAAGGACTGGAACGTTCGGCCTGCTGGTGACCAAGACCCTGCTGATAAGCGGCGAAAGAAGCGCCGGCAAATCGGCCGTCATGCTGCGGGCTTACGACAAAGCTAGCGGCAAGGAAGTGGGCGCCGTCGCGATGCCCGCCGGACAGACGGGCACCCCGATGACATACCTGCACAATGGGCGGCAATACGTCGTCCTGGCGATCGGAGGTCCGGGATTCCCGGGCGAATTGATCGCCTTCAGGCTCCCGGACGAAGACCGCTGAGACCGCCCCGCCGCGGTTACTGCTTCTTGGCGGCGTAGGGTCCCACTTCGGGCTTGCCCTGCGTGTCCTTCAGCGGCCCCAGTTCGGCGGCAACGCCGCGGGCAATAGCCGCGGTCTCGCTGGAATTCTGGAAACAGGTGAAATCGGCCCGGTCGCGCCATGCAAAAGGACCGCATAGCCGCTTGCCGGCGCCGATCGCCGCGTCATGTACGATGTTGATCAGCCGCTCATAGTCGGGCGTACCCTGCTTGTAACCCGAGAAATTGCCCAGATCTCCGCTGGCCGCAAACACCGCGGTCACGCCCGGAATCCCGGCGATCTCGCGCGCGTCCATCGCGCCGTCCAGCGTCTCAATCATTTCGACCAACACGATGTTTTTGTTAATCGTGTTGCGATACCCGCCCGGAACACTGCCCCACATCTCCGGATCGAAGGCCTGCCCGCCACCCAAGCTGCGCTTGCCTAGCGGGGGGAACATGGTCCAGTCGCGTGCGGCTTTCCCCTCCGCCACTGAGCGGACGGTGGGAATCACGATCACCAGCGCGCCCAGATCCATGGCATGCTGGATTTCCCGTTCATCGGTGTAGGCCACGCGCACGCCGGGGACTGCTTTGGCGTGCGGACAAGCTTTCCACATGCGGCCCACTGCTTCCCAGTCGCGCGAGTCGTGCTGCATCTCGGTCCAGATGAAGTCATAGCCGGCGTTGGCCATCGCGCAATAAGTTTCCGGGCTGTCGGAACTGAACACCGTGCCACCGGTCACTTTCTCGCCCTTCATCATCTTGATCATCACCGGATTCCAGATCCCGGAATCGGCCGGCGCGTCGAAGTTCGGCCCGTACTTCCATTTGGCCGGGTCTAGAATTCCCTGATTGACGGCGTTGGCGGGCGGCTTCGTAATTGCGCCGGAGTCCTTGCCGGCGGGCGCCGCTAGGGGGAACTGCAGCTTTCCCGCATCCGGGTTGTTGGCATATGGATCTGCACTGGGTGGAGGCGTTTGCCCCTGTGCCTGGAACGTGACTAATGCGAGCGCTGACGTGAGCGCTATGGCTGGAAATCGACGATTCATCTCGGGCTCCCTTTTCGTATTTCTCGCGCAACCTTCCCGCAGCTGTTCGGCGGTGTGCGGGCGGTACTTGAATATCCTATCAGACGCAGCCGATTCGCGCCCAGCGGGTCAGCGGGTCAGCGTGAGGCCGGCCTGAGGTGGGAAGTACGGCGGCGGTTTCCACGAACTCTCCGCGCTTTTCGTTGATATACTCACTCGTCGAGAGGAAACACTCGATGGCAAGCGACGCCCCAGCTCCCAAGATGATCCGCCGCCAGTTTCTTCGCGCGGGCGCTCTGGCACCCGCGATTCTCGCGCAGCCCGCCAGCCTGTTCGCGGCCGAATACGACCTGGTGATTCGGGGCGGCCGGGTGCTGGACCCGGAACAGCGCCTGGATCGCGTGGCGGATGTCGCCATTCGCGACGGACGCATCTCGGCGATCCGGCCAAGCATCGCACCGTCGGCGGCCATGGAGTTGCTCGATGCAACCGGAAAGTTGGTGCTGCCCGGCCTGATCGACATTCACACTCATTTGGCCGACAAGCTGCTGCCGCCGGCCACTTGCCTGGCGGATGGCGTGACCACCATGCTGGACGCGGGCTCGCGCGGCTCCGACAATCCGGACGATTTGCTCGCCATCGCCCAAAGCGCGCCGAACCGGGTGCGCATTCTGCTGAACATCGCACATCTGGGAGTTTTGCCGGAAGGCGAACTCCTGGATATCGAAAATGCCAGTGTGGCCCGCACTCGCCAGGTCATCGAACGCAACCGGCAGTGGATCGTCGGTATCAAGGCCCGGCTCTCGCGCAGCGTGGCGGGCGAACATGATTTGGAAGCCGTGCGCCGCGCGCGTCAGGTGGCAGACCCGCTGAAGGTGCCCATCATGGTGCATATAGGCCAAACCGTATCGCCGCTTCCCGAGATCCTGGCGCTGCTCAGGCCAGGCGACATCGTAACGCACCTGTATTCGCCGCCGCCGCACGGCATCCTGGACGACAACGGGCGGGTGCTGCCGGAGGTTCGCGAGGCCAGGCGGCGCGGCATTTTATTCGATGTAGGCAACGGCCGCAGCGGACATCTGACGTGGGAGGTAGCGGCACGCGCCATCGAGCAGGACTTTCTTCCGGACACGATCTCCTCCGATATGACGGCCATCGGGCGAACCTACCAGGTGTTCAATCTTCCGAATGTCATGTCGAAATTCCTGCTGCTCGGTATGCCGCTGGAGCAGTTGATCGCCCGAGTGACAGCCAACGCAGCGCGCGCCATTCCCGAATTCAGGGCCTATGGATCGCTTCGGACCGGTGCGGTTGCGGACGTAGCGGTGCTCGACCTTCAGACAGGAGATTTCGAGTTTGTCGATAACGCGGACACCAAGCGGACCGGTCACCGGAAACTCGTCCCCTACGCCGTGGTAGTCGGGGGCAAACGGCTACCGGCGTGAACCGGCCAAACTGAGACTGGGCCTGCACTGGAACGCCCAGTACGAAATGCCCGCCACGACAGTACGTTTTTCGCCTTCCGTTTATTCCTTTACGGGCGGAACGGTGCAATGATCGCTGCAAGCACCATCCACAATGAGCCGCGCAGAGTAACCACCGATCGAGGGACGCAGTCAACCTCCCCCGCCTCTACGCGGCTCTCCAAACTTCCTTGCCGGTGAACGGCAGCCAGGCTTGTTCCTTTGCGATAGAATCTCTTGTTACCGATGCCACGTTTTTGATGCACGCTGCGGCGTTTTCGAGATGGAACTTTCAAGGAGGCCAAGAAGGGTATGATGCA
>Ga0302325_10016593_pt1 | contig 15594 bp, 12 predicted proteins | sample Palsa_T0_2_FD_201948 | JGI IMG/M metagenome (GOLD analysis project Ga0302325, IMG submission 201948) | Peat permafrost microbial communities from Stordalen Mire near Abisko, Sweden - Palsa_T0_2 | ecosystem: Environmental > Terrestrial > Soil > Palsa > Peat permafrost | place: Sweden: Abisko...
GGTCGCGATACCGCGTACGCTGCACTCTTCCTGGCATCCGATGAGGCACGCTTCGTCACCGGTGCCGAGATCGTCATCGACGGCGGAATGACGCTGCGCTGCGACTGAGCCGCATTCATTTTGACCGAGCGCCGAAAGATTGAACCGATCGGCGGGTGTTGCGCGGCGACGCGGGGCCGTATGCTCGTAGCGCATGGCCGCCTGGCTCGAACTCGCGCTCTTCTTCGCCGTACTGACATTCTTGACGCCCGTCCTCGGCAAGTATATGGCCGAGGTCTTCGAGGGCGAACCCAGCGGCGCGCGACGCATGTTCGGCGCATTCGAGCGGCTGCTCTACCGATGTTGCAAGATCGACGAACACGCGGAGATGACGTGGCGCACGTACCTAAGCGCCGCGAGCTTTTTTAGCGCGGCTTCCGCCCTGGCGCTCTTCTTGGCGCTCATCGCACAGCGCATATTGCCCCTAAATCCACAACACTTTGCGGGCTTGTCGCCGATGCTTGCAATCAACGTCGCGATCAGCTTTATGACAACGACCAACTGGCAGGCCTATTCCGGTGAAGCGATGCTGGGCTACCTATCACAGATGCTGCTCGGCTGGCAAAACTTTGTCGCTGCAGCCGTTGGTCTGGCCGTCGCGATCGCTGCGATCCGCGGCTTGTGCCGTTCGCAGGCAAGCACGCTGGGAAATTTTTGGGTCGACCTGACCCGCGCGTTGCTCTACGTCCTGCTGCCGATCAGCGTCGTTGGGGCACTCCTGTTCGTCTGGCAGGGAACACCGCAAAATTTCAATCCGTACGTTGCGGCGCATACGGTGGAAGGCGCCAGCCAAACGATTACGGGCGGCCCGACGGCGTCGCAAGAGATCATCAAACAACTCGGTGTCAACGGTGGCGGATTCGTCGCCGCAAATTCGGCCGCACCGAACGAGAATCCGACGCCCCTTACCGATTTTGTGCAGTTCCTCGCAATGTTCTTAATCGGCGCCGGACTCACGAACGTGTTCGGCCGACTCGTCGGAGACGTACGCCAGGGCTGGACGCTCTATGCGGTAATGGCCGCACTCTTTATCGCGGGCTTTGCCGGCGTCTGGGGCGCCGAACATGCCGGCAACCCGCTCGTCCATCAACTCGGCGTACACGGGCCAAACCTCGAAGGCAAGGAATTACGCTTCGGCGACACGACGAGTGCGCTTTCCGTCGCCGTTGCAACCGACACGTCGAGCGGAGCAGCGAACGTCGCATACGACTCGCTGATGCCGCTGTCGACGCTCGTCGCGCTCATCAACATGCAGGTCGGTGAGGTGATCTTCGGGGGTACGGGCAGCGGCCTTTACGGAATGGTGATCCTCGCGATTCTGACCGTTTTCATTGCCGGACTCATGGTCGGCCGAACGCCCGAATATCTCGGCAAGAAAATCGAACGGCGCGAAATCACGCTCGTCATCATCGCCACGCTCGTGCCTGCGGTGACGATCCTCATCCCCACCGCGATCGCACTACTGCCGGGATTGTCGGCAACCGGCAACGCCGGGCCGCACGGCTTCAGCGAAATTCTGTACGCGTTTACCTCCGTCTCTGCAAACAACGGCAGCTCGATGGGCGGTCTGACGGTCGCAACGGACTTCTACAACGCGGTAACGGCAGTCGTTATGCTCTTGGGCCGCTTCGCTACGATGATCGTCATCCTCGCGCTCGCCGGCGGCCTCGTGCGCAAAGCGCGCAACACCGAAAAAGCACCCGGGCAGTTCAACACGGCCACGCCGCTGTTCGGCATATTGTTGACGGCAACGGCACTCATTGTAACCGCATTGACATTCGTCCCCGCCGATGCACTGGGGCCGGTCGTCGAGCATCTCTTACTACGCACCGGAGCAACCTTTTAGAGGCCCGACCGAATGGTTCATCCGTTCGGCGGCTACCGGCCCGAGGACCGAAGGCGTAGCCTGGGTATGATGTCTGTCACGCTCGAAATCGCCCTGCTGATCACGACGATCGTCTTCTTCTTTTTGCTCGACGCCTATACGACGGGTTGCGAACGCATATGACGCTCGAACTTGTCGCCGGGCTCGTGCTTGCGATCGCGGCGCTTATCTACCTGACGTACGCGATGCTTCGACCGGAGAAATTCTGACATGACGATTGTCGGCTGGTTACAGGCCACGCTCTTCTTCGTGGCCGTTTTGGCATGCGTGCGACCACTGGGCGCGTTCATGCATCGCGTCTTCGCAGGCGAACGCGTGTTTCTCTCGCCGGTCTTTGCACCGGTCGAGTCCGCCATCTATCGTGTCTGCCGGATCGACCCCGCTCGCGAAATGGGCTGGCGCACGTATGCGCTCGCGATGCTCGGCTTTAGCGTCGTCGGGTTTGCGTACTTGTACGTGCTCCTACGCACGCAGGCGTGGCTGCCGTTCAACCCGCAGCACTTCGGCAACTTCGCGCCGGACTTAGCCTGGAATACCGCCGTCAGTTTCCTGACCAACACCAACTGGCAGTTTTACAGCGGCGAGTCCTCGATGAGTTACCTCTCGCAAATGGCGGGACTGGCGTGGCATAATTTTGTTTCTGCCGCCGTCGGCCTTGCGCTGGCAATCGCCGTAATACGCGGCATCGTCCGCACCGATCGCAAAACACTCGGAAACTTTTGGGTCGATCTCACGCGCTCGCTCCTTTATATCTTACTCCCGATCTCGATCATCGGCGCCCTCGTACTGTTGTGGCAGGGCATACCCCAAAACTTTGCGGCGTACATGGATATTCACACGCTCGAAGGCGTAACGCAGACGCTCACGGGCGGCCCGATGGCCTCGCAGGAGATCATCAAAGAACTCGGCACGAACGGCGGCGGCTTCGTCGGTGCGAACTCGATTTCACCCAACGAGAATCCCACGCCGTTTTCCAACCTGTTCGAGATGTTCGCGATCTTCTTGATCCCGGCAGCACTCACGTACACCTTCGGACGCTTTGCAAAAGATCAGCGCCAGGGCTGGGCGCTTTTCATCGCGATGTCGCTCATCTTCGTCTCCGCCTTTACCGTCGTGTATGCTGCAGAAGGCGCCGGCAATCCGATCGTCCATGCGCTGGGCATTACCGGCCCGAACATGGAAGGCAAAGATACGCGGTTCGGCATTGCCGCATCGACCCTGTTCGCGACGGTGACGACGGACACGTCATGTGGAGCGGTCAACGCGCAGCATGACTCGTTCACGCCGCTCGGCGGACTGGTGCCGCTGCTCAACATCCAGCTGGGTGAAATTATCTTCGGCGGCGTCGGCAGCGGGCTGTACGGCATGCTGTTGTTCGTCGTGCTGACGGTGTTCATTGCGGGTTTGATGGTCGGGCGAACGCCCGAATATCTCGGCAAGAAAATCGAGCGGCGCGAGGTGCAGCTCGCGATCCTCGCGATCTTGGTCGTACCGATTTTCTCACTCGTCCCGACCGCCGTCGCCGCCATCGCCAAAGACGGTCTGGCAACGCTGAGCAACAACGGCGCCCACGGGTTCTCCGAAATTCTCTACGCCTTCTCGTCATCGACCGGCAATAACGGTTCGGCATTCGGGGGACTCGGCGTAAATACGTTCTACAACATTGCCACGGGCATCTCGATGTTCTTCGGTCGCTTCGCGATCATCATTCCGGCGCTTGCGCTCGCCGGCGCGCTGGCCGGAAAGAAATCGGTACCCGCTACCGCCGGAACGTTCACGACCCACTCACCGGTGTTCGTTGTTCTGCTCATGGGCGTGATCGTTATCGTCGGCTTGCTGACATTCGTCCCGGCCGACGCGCTCGGTCCGGTCGTCGAACACCTGCAAATGCTTCAAGGAAAGACGTTCTAACATGCTTTCGCGTCAACGACCGCTCATGGACGGCGGGATCATGTGGCCCGCCATCGTCGATTCATTCAAAAAGCTCGACCCGCGCTGGCAAGTGCGCAACCCCGTTATGTTTATCGTCGAAGCCGGTGCGCTGGTTTCTGCGCTCTTCGCGATCCGTGACGCGTCGATTGCAAACGGGCAGGCCGGCTTCGACGTCGCGATTTCGTTGTGGCTGTGGTTCACCGTCGTATTCGCGAATTTTGCCGAAGCCGTCGCAGAAGGCCGCGGCAAGGCGCAAGCGGATTTTCTGCGCCGCACGAAGTCCGATACCTTCGCCAAACGCATCGTCAACGGCCAGATGACCAACGTTAGTTCGGCGCTGTTGCGCCGGGGCGACCGCGTGCGGGTGGATGCCGGCGAAATTATCCCGGCCGACGGTGATGTGGTCGAGGGAGCGGCGACCGTGGACGAGTCAGCGATCACGGGTGAGTCTGCACCGGTCATTCGTGAATCGGGCGGCGACCGCAGTTCGGTCACGGGCGGCACGCGCGTCTTGTCCGACTCCATCGTTTTCGTCGTTAGCGCGAACCCGGGCGAATCGTTTCTCGACCGGATGATTTCGCTCGTCGAAGGCGCGCAGCGCCAGAAAACACCGAACGAAATCGCGCTCTCAATTTTGCTCGCGGGCCTAACGATCGTCTTCGTCATTGCCGTAGCAACGCTCGAGCCGTTCTCCATGTATGCCGGTTCGCCGCAAAGCATCGTCGTTCTCATTGCGCTGCTCGTTTGTCTGATTCCGACGACGATCGGTGGATTGCTCTCGGCGATCGGCATCGCCGGAATGGATCGCGTTCTTCAACGCAACGTCCTCGCGATGAGCGGTCGCGCCGTTGAAGCTGCCGGGGATGTCGATACGCTGCTGCTCGACAAGACCGGGACGATCACGCTCGGAAATCGGCAAGCCAGCGAAATCATTCTCGCGCCGGGCATCGACCGCCCGACGGCCTACCGGGCCGCCTACTATTCGTCGCTCGCCGATGAAACGCCCGAAGGGCGTTCGATCGTGCTGCTCGCCGCTCCGGGTGCCGGCCTCGCTCCCGACGATCAACTCTTCGGCGATCAACAACCGCGCGTACCCGAGGGTGCGACGTTCGTGCCGTTCAGCGCCTACACGCGCATGAGCGGTCTGGATTACACCGACGGCTCGAAGCTGCGCAAAGGCGCGCCCGACGCGATCCGCGCCTTCATCGCCCAACAGAACGGCGGAACATCCAGCACGGACGATGCCATGCGGTCCGACGTGGAACGCATAGCGCGCAGCGGCGGCACGCCGCTATTACTCGCCGACGGCCGCCGCATTCTGGGCGTCATCGCGCTCAAAGACATTCTCAAGCCGAACATGCGCGAGCGGTTCAACCGGCTGCGGGCGATGGGCATTCGCACGATCATGATTACCGGTGACAACCCGCTTACGGCAAGCGCCATCGCAACCGAAGCCGGCGTGGACGACTTCCTGGCCGAGGCCACGCCGGAAACGAAAATGGCGCTGATCCGACGCGAACAAACCTCCGGCCGGCTGGTCGCGATGACCGGCGACGGCACGAATGACGCGCCGGCACTCGCGCAAGCCGACGTCGGCGTCGCCATGAACTCGGGCACGCAAGCCGCCAAAGAAGCCGGCAATATGGTCGACCTGGACTCCGATCCCACCAAGTTGATCGAAGTCGTCGAAGTCGGCAAACAACTACTGATGACGCGCGGCGCGCTCACCACATTTTCGATTGCTAACGACGTCGCGAAATACTTCGCCATCCTTCCCGCGATGTTCGTCGCGACGTATCCCGCGATGAGCGCGCTCAACATAATGCGACTGGCGACACCGCAAAGTGCGATCCTCTCAGCGATCATCTTTAACGCGCTCATCATCATCGCGCTCATTCCGCTTGCGCTGCGCGGCGTGCCCTACAAACCGCGCGGCGCGAACGCCGTGCTGCGCGAAAACGTGCTGATCTACGGCCTGGGCGGCTTGATCGTACCCTTCGTCGGCATCAAAATCATCGATCTCATTTTGAGCGCACTCCATTTAACGGGGGCAGCATGATTCCGACAACATCGGCGGACCGCAAGGAAAGCACGCTTTCGCATCTGGTTACCGCACTGCTCTTTACCGTCGTCACAGTCGTGATCTTCGGCCTCATCTATCCGGCGGCGATCGCACTCGTCGGCGGACTTGCATTCCCGCACCAGGCCGCCGGTTCAGTCGTCTTCGTCAACGGTAAACCCATCGGCTCGACGATCATCGGTCAGCTTTTCAGCAAACCGCAATACTTCCACGGCCGTCCTTCGGCAGCCGGCAAGAACGGTTATGACCCAACGAATACCGGCGGCACGAATCTCGGTCCGACGAGCAAGAAGCTTATCGACACGACCAAAGCGACGATCGCTTCGGTCAAGAAAGAGAATCCGGCCGAGGCCGGTCCGCCGCCGATGGATCTCGTTACGTCGAGCGGCAGCGGTATCGATCCGGACATCTCGCCTGAGGCTGCATACTATCAAGTCGCACGCGTCTCAGCTGCGCGTCATCTTCCGGCCGCCGCCGTCCGCACGATCGTTGACGCGCACGTCGCCGGCCGCACGCTCGGTATTCTCGGTGAGCCGCGCGTGAACGTCTTCGAACTCAACCGCGCGCTGGACGCGCCCACCACACCCTGACGCTGCGCGCGCGCCCGGCCGCGTCGTAAGACGCGTCTTTTTTCGCGCGCTCTTTTCAAGTGCCCAAGGAGTATCTCGTGAAAGCCTCGTTTCTCGCACTCGCTCTTTTCCTCGCCCCGCTTGCCGTGCAAGCGCAGACACCTCCAATATCCTCACCGAGTGCCGAGCCAACGACCTTGCCCGCGTCGTCACCGTCACCTATCGTCGCGACACCGGCACCCGGTCCGACGCGCCGTGCGCTGCCGGCACCGCTCGACCCAATCTTTCCTAGCGCAGACTTTCTGGGACCCACGATCGGCGTCCCGAATGATACGACGGTCTTCCCCTTGCAGAAACAACTCTTTCCGAACAGCAACGGAAACGGCATTCGCGTCTACGGCTGGCTCGACCCCGCAGTGCTCGCATCCACGAGCAAAAATTCAACCTTTCCGCTGACGTACAATGACGACCCGAATATGATCAATATGGATCAGTTGATCCTGCGCTTTGAACGCCAACCCGATACGACGCAGACCGATCGCAGCGACTGGGGGTTCCGTTTCACCAATCTGATCGGCATCGACTACCGCTGGACGACCGCAGAAGGTTACTTTAGCAATCAGCTCCTTCGTAAAAATCAGTTGTACGGTTACGATCCGGTCGAACTGTACGGCCTGCTCTATATTCCGCGTTTGGGCCAGGGCACGGTCGTGCAGCTCGGCCGCTACATCTCGCCGCCCGATATCGAAGCCCAGCTCGCGCCGAACAACTATCTCTACAGTCACTCGATTTTCTTTGACTTCGACGCCTACACGCAAACCGGCGCTCTCTTTTCGACAAAGCTGAGCAATTACTGGTCGCTGCAGTACGGCGTCCATTTCGGCGACGACGTCGCCCCGTGGGATCAGTCCGCACACTTCCCGACCGGCGAACTAATTGCCCGGTATGTAACGCACAACAATAAGGATTCGCTCCTGTTCGGCATCGACTCCATCAATAAGAGCGGCGCCTTCAAAACCTACGTCGGAACGGACGGCCTGCTGTACGGTCACGACAATTTGCAGCAATCCAACTTTACCTGGACGCATGTCTGGAATCCAACGTTCCATAACCTCGTCGAAACGTATTATCTCTATGAGTTTAACGCGTTTGCCGGCGGAACGATCAACAACGGTCCGTTCAAATTTGGCGGAGGCGGCGGACCCGGTGCATTTCTTCCCGGCCGGTCGGTGGCAACCGGTGCCGTCGACTATTTAGAAAAGAAGTTTGACGCGCATGACTTCTGGTCGTTCCGCACCGATTACATGAACGATCAGTCCGGCTGGAGATCCGGGTTTCCGACCGCCTACGGCAGCCTGACGGCCGGTGTCACGCATAAGTGGGATAACGGTTCGATGCTGCGGCCCGAAATTCGTATCGAGAAAGCCTTCCGCGCCGGTATCACCCCATACGACAACGGCACGAAGCATTCGCAAGCGTCGTTCGGCATGGACTATATATGGAATTACTAGCCACGCTGAACGATATGCCGGCGTAATATTCGCCCGAAGGTTGTAAAGGCGTTTGCGTCGGAGAAACACACGGTGAAGTTGCGCGGACTGGCTTTTGCCATTATCACATCAGCACTCCCGCTCGCGGCGTCTGCTCAGTCCGCGCCCCAAGCGACGCCGTCTCCGCCCTCCGCGATCGGTGCGCCGATTATCGCAAACGATCCATGCACGTCGATCTCCGCCATCGTGACGCGGCCCACCGTCACGAATTCCGTCTGCACCGTGCGCCCAAATCACGTTCTGATCGAAACCGGCTATCAAAATACGTCCACGGCAGGCGGCGGCAATACCGTCGCCTACCCACAAGCGCTCCTGCGCGTCGGAACGGACCTGCGCGGGCTGGAAGCTTTTATTGTGCTGCCGACGCTTCAACGTGTTTCTTCCGGTGCAGCGGTCACAAGCGGCCTAACCGATATCGCGGCGGGTCTCAAATACGTCATCGGAGCGACCCCGAAATTTGCGTACGGCGCCCAGGTGCAAGTGAGTGCGCCGACCGGTAGCGCGGCATTCTCGGCCGGCGGCACGACCGCCGTCTATGCCGTTAATCTCGGGTACACGATGTCACCGGTGTTCTCACTGGGCAGCACGCTCAACGCGGAGTCGCTATCGATAGGAACCCAGCGCTACGCGTCCTTCGTCCCAACGCTCACGCTAACGGCCTCGCTTCCGAACGCAAACGCCGTGTTCGGTGAAATCGCCGAGTTCACGCATGCCACCGGCCCCGCAACGCCGACGCGCACGCAATATTTGCTCGGCGTTTATCACGATTTCGGGCAACGGCTGCAAGTCGACGTCGAGGCCGGTTTCTCGCCGACGGTGAGCACCGGCAAGTATCGCTACACGGGAGTCGGGATGAGCTATTACCTTTAGCGCCGACCGCCGCTCGCCCGTGCCGTTCCTGCAGCATATCGGCGCGGCAACGTGTGAGATTCTTTACGCAAAGATGGTACGTCGGCGGTTTTTCCCAAGGATATTTTGCCGAAAAAAGATACAGAACGCAAACACTTCACACGGGAAAGAACGCTACATGGCTAACGGCGCCGTCCGCGTAAGTTCGGCCCAGCTTCGCACGAAGCTCGGCGAACCTGACGACATTGACATCCAGCACAGCGGCGGTACCATTATGCGCTACAAGTGGCGCTGGACGTGCGGTTGTCGTGCGGAAGGCACCGTGGATTCGGCGCTGTGCGCGCCGTGCTCACGCCACAACGCAACGCTGGGAGTCGCTTAGCCGGGACTCGGCGCGAGAACCAGCATTTCGCGCGCACCCGCGGCCCAAAGGCGCGCCGCGAACGAGCGCGGACCGAAGAGCCGCTGCTTGCCGCGCGCCGACTCGACCACGATCACATCGTGACCTGCGCACGCCGCGATCAGCGCACCGGCCGGGTCGGCACTAACCACGTAGCGCCACTTCCCTTTCGCTGCACGCACCGCACTCTCGAACCGCTCGAGCACTTCAGGCGGTGGGCGGCCCGGCGGGGCGGCATGCATAACAAGCAAATCGATGTCGAGCCGCGTCGCGAGCCGCGCCATCCGTGCGACGAGCCCGAGATCCCGCCCGCGACCGGCGACGCCGAGCACGATACGCGAAAACGGTGGCGCGAGGCGCCGCTCGCTGCGCGCATGCATCAGTTCGCGCACCGTCAGTTCGCGTAGCGCCGAAAGGTTCTCGGCCCGAAAGAAATTGGCCAGCGCCGCATCAACGCGCTCCGGCGGATAAATCTTTCCTTGACGTAAGCGGTCGCGCAGCACGTCGGGCGTGACGTCGATAAAGATGACTTCATCCGCGAGCTCGAGGATGCTATCGGGCAGCGTTTCGCGCACGCACAAGCCGGTCAACCGTTCGACGGCATCATTTAGACCGGCAAGGTGTTGCACGTTGAGCGTGGTGATCACCGAGATTCCCTCGCGCAGCACGGCGATGACGTCGTCGAAGCGTTTAGGATACGTACTGCCAGGTTCATTGGTGTGTGCGAGTTCATCGATCAATGCGACCGCCGGCTTGCGGCGCAGGATCGCCTCGCGGTCGAGTTCGCCGTTGGGCAAGCGCTGCAAGGCTTCAATGCCGACGAGTTTCGCTGCGGTATCGAGCCGGCCGTGCGTTTCGACCAGCGCGGCGACCACGTCGGTCCCTTCATCGATCATTTGATGAGCGCGGTCGAGCATCGCGTAGGTTTTGCCGCTGCCCGCCACCGAGCCGAGATAAATCGTCAGGCGGCCGTAGCCGATCCGAAACCGGTCGCCCGCCGACTGGCCGTAGGGATGGCGTGCACCGCCGGTGCCCGCCGTGAGTGCCTCGCGCAGCGGATCGACGACGTAGAGGTCGCGGTCGAGCGGACGGGCGAGAATCTTGCGCGCCAGCTCGCCGACGGGAACGCAAACAAAGGCTGCCCGGGCTTCCGTCAGATCGCCGCGGTCCAGGCGCGGCGGCAGTTCGATCATCACGCCGTCCGCGGCGCGCGAGGCTTCGAGCAGCTCGACATCGCCCGATGTGCCGACAGCGGTCGTTTCGAGCGCGAGGTCGAGCGCGTCCGCCAGCGCCCCGATCCGGCGCAAATACCGGCGCGGCTCGATGTCGGCCGTAACAATCGCGAGCGCCGTCGATGTCCGAGCGGGAGTCGTAACGGGTATCGTTAGCTGATCGACCGTTCGCAGCAGCAATTCGCGCAGCAGTTGAAGGTTTTGCGGCTTGAACAGACCCATCGCCGCGCGCTCGACATCGTCGAGCCGCACGATGCGGCCGCTACGCAGCCGCGATTCGAGCACGGCCGCCGACACATCGAGCGCGATCACGCCGTCGGCATCGCGGACGAACGCGAGCGGCACGATTTCGCGAATCGGATGACCGATGATGCGTTCGGCGACCGGCGCCACCGTTTCGAGATGCTGTACGTTAAACGCGCCCAGGACCGACTTACCGGCTGCGCGCAATGCCAGCGCGTCCTGCCAACGTTTGGGATGCGGCGCACCCGGCGGGTTCGCGTGCGCCAATTCATCCAGTACAATCGTTTCGTACTCGCTCGCGAGCGCCGCTTCTAAGTCGAAGTCGAAGTACGTCGTGCCGCCGGCCTCGAACCGCCGGGCCGGTATACGCGGCAAACCCGCGGCGAGCGCGTCGAGATCCGGTCGGTCTTTGGTTTCGATCCAGCCGATTGCCACGCGCCGGCCTGCATCGCGTTGAAAACGCGCATCACTGAGGATGCGGTGCGTTTTCCCTGCGCCCGGCGCGCTCCCAAGATAGATCGTCAGGCGCGGCTCGTAACCGAGTTCGGCAAGCAGCGCGCGCGCGCTGGGCCGGTCGTCGCGATCCATACCCTACGCGCTTCGCCGGAGGGTGCCCCCGAGCATTGCGTGAAGCGCAATCCGTGCGCTTGCGAGCAGTCCCGGTTGCGTGTGTGGTCGCCCTTTTGGCGGCCTTCATCGTTGATTTGTTCAGTCCGCAGCTCTTGGTCGCCGCGATTCTGCTCGACATACCGATCGTGATGAGTTCGCTCGGCGGCAACCGCCGGTTTACCTATGGACTCGTCGTTGCCGCGCTGATCGCAAACGCCGTCGCGGGTTATGTCAACGGCCTCCAAGAGCACGATTACTGGAATCCGCTGGCGATCGCCGATCGCGTACTCGCGGGCATGTCGATCGTGTTCGTCGGCTATTTGAGTACGACCGTGCAGCAAACGGCGCAACAAGCCGGCCGCCTTGCAGCGCAGCAGACTCGAACGCAGCGCGAGGCGCAACTCGCTTCTGCAATCGAACGCGTTCGCGCTTCACTCTCGATCGATCTTGTGCTGCGCGCGATTGCGCGCGAAGCGAACGGGCTGTTCGATGTCCGTGGCACGCGCTTCGTACTCACCGACGAAACCGGCTTAACCCTCGTCGCGCATGCCGACGCCGAAACCGTGGAAGTTGACGAAACGCGACCGGCACCCGAAGTCGCTTCGCTTGTCGCACGCACGCTTGACGGTGGCGACGTCGTGACCGTCGGCACGTCCGATGCTCTCGGCCGGCTCGTCCTCGACCGCCTGCATGCCGGCGCCGCACTCGCATTGCCGATTGTCGATCGCGAGCGCCGGTTCGGCGTGCTGCTCGTGCCGGGAAAAGATGCGCGAAGCTTTGAGGACGCCTTGGGTATCGCACGCGCGTACGCCGTGCAGAGCGCGAATGCGCTCGCGCAAGCGCGGCTGTTCGCGGAACTCGCGCAGCGAAATACCGCGCTCGAAGAACGCAGCGCGGTCATCCGCGACCTCGTGTACGCACTCTCGCACGATCTGCGAACGCCGCTGACGGCGCTCGGAATGACGATGCGCCAAGCGCGCGCGAGTGCATACGGCGAATTGCCGCCGGCGTACATTGAAATCCTCGATCGCAGCGTCGGCGCTACGGACGACGTCGCGCGGCTGGCGGAAACGCTGCTGCTCGTCGCGCGCTTCGAGTCTGACGATCGCCGCCCGGAGCGCGAGCGCGTCGACTTGCCGGCTACCGCGCGCCGGATCGCCGCCGAACTCGATGCGCTTGCGACCGCGCGCAACGTCCGGCTGCACGTCGTCGCCGGAGACGAACCGGTTTGCACGGTCGGTGATGCCAGCGACTTGCGCCGAGCCATCACGAATTTGGTCGCGAACGGACTCGATCACACCCCCGAAGGCGGAACCGTGACGATCGAGGTCGAGCCGGAGCGGGATCGCGCGATCGTGCGCGTGACCGATGATGGTTACGGCGTCTCGGAAAGCGCACGCAGCGCACTGTTCACCCGGTTTGCACGCGGCGAAGGACGGCGCGGCGGCGGAACGGGACTGGGACTGTATATTGTGCGTCGCGTCGCTCAAGAAACCGGCGGCAGTATCGCATACATGCCCCGTGAACCGCGCGGAAGCACGTTCATCCTCAATCTCCCGGCGGTGCCGGCATGAACGAACCGATTTCCGTCATACTCATCGAAGATCACGCGCTTACGCGCGCCGGACTGCGCACCGCGCTCGAAGCCGGCGGCGATGTTTGCGTGATCGCCGAAGCCGGCGATGGTGTCGAAGGCGAAGCCGCCGTGATACGCCTGGCCCCGCAAGTCGCCATCGTCGACATCGGCCTGCCGGGGAAAGACGGCATTGCGGTCACCCGCAGCATCAAGGCATCGAAACCCGGGACGCGCGTCGTCATCCTGACGATGCACGAACTCGATGATGAGGTGATCGCGGCATTGTCCGCCGGCGCCGACGCGTACTGCGTGAAGTCGTCCGACGCGACGACAATCGTCGACGCCGTGCGTATCGTCGCGGGCGGCGGCGCGTACTTCGATCCGCGCATCGCCCACGTCGTCTTGCGCCGGCTCGGCTCGCCCATTCCAATCCCAAGCGAGCGGTCGCCGCTATCGCCGCGCGAACTTGATGTGCTGCGGCTTATCGCTGACGGTGTCGGAAATGCCGCAATCGCCGAACGCCTACACATTGGCCTGGGGACGGTCAAGGGCCATATCGGCGACATCCTCGAGAAGCTGTCCGCATCGGACCGTGCGCAGGCAGCGGTCACCGCGTTCCGGCGAGGCCTGCTCTCCTAAATCTGCGAAAAGCTGACGGGTGATCGAGGAAGGCCGCACGCAGCTTTCGGAAGCGCTGGCCGATATCGGAGCCGCTTCCGACGAACGCTCCGCCGCGCGTGCCGCCTCCGCTGCGGCGCGTACAATATGCAGCGCGGCGCGGGCGGCCGTGTATATGCGGGTCCCGACGCTCGGCTGGCGGCGCGTCGGCAGCGTCGACGGCGGCCGGTTACCCGGCGTCGTACCGGACGTCGGCGAGGAGTTGCGCCGGCTGCCGGGCGACCTGATCGACATCGATCTTCGTACGGATATGCGTGACACGTTGCATTTCTTCCGCGAAATCGGGACGGAGCGAATCACTGCGGCGGCTATAGCGCCGAATGACGATCTTTTCGGGTATCTCGCCGTCTTCAATCCGCGTGACGCCGATGACCGGCGCACGCGCGACGCGCTCACGGTGATGGCGATGCACTTGGGTTCCGTACTCGAACGCATCGCCGGCGCCGACCGGTTCCGCGCCGTTGCCGATGCGATACCACAACTCGTGTGGACGACGTTACCCGACGAAACGATCGAATGGTGCAACGGGCGATGGAGCGCGTACACCGGGCTTTCGCTTGAAACGATGCGCGGTCCGGGCGGCGTCCGCGCGGCGGTCCATCCCGACGATTTGGATTCGATCGATCGTGAATGGGACCGCGTACGCGAGCGGGGCGAAGACTTCGATCTGGCCTATCGCCTGCGCGCCGCCGACGGCACGTACCGCTGGCATCTTACACGCGCAACGGCGATGCGCGACCGCGGCGGTCGCATCATTCGCTGGTTCGGCACGGCAACCGATATCGACGAACGCCACCGCAACGAATTTGCCTCAAGCTTTCTCATTCGCGCAAGCGCCGCGATCGGCTCATCGTTACGCTTGGGGGAAACACTGCAAAATCTGGTGGACGTCGCCGTGCCGGAGCTCGGCGACTGGTGCGTCGTCGCGATGCCGCACGCGTCGGGAACCATTGGGGCCGTCGCCGCCGCGCACGTCGATTCGGATCGCCGGTACGGCCTCATCGAAAGCGCCTTTCCGCCGACCGGCGCGTCGCTTAACCTGCCGATTGTCATTCAGGGAGAAACGATTGGCGAAGTCGCTTTCGGCTACGAGGGCGGCGGACGCGGTTACGATGAATCTCTCGTACGCACGGCCCTTGAGCTGACGAAACGCGCAGCGTCCGCAATCGAGAATGCGCGGCGCTACGAGCACGAGCAGCGCGTCGCCGACACGTTGCAGCGGGCGCTCTTGCCACCGTATTTGCCGTCGCCGCGCGGGCTGCGCTTTCATGCCGTCTATCGGCCAAACGCGCAAGAAGCCAACGTCGGCGGCGACTGGTATGACGCCTTCGAACTCCCGTCCGGGCGCGTTGCTATTTCGATCGGCGACGTTAGCGGGCACGGACTCGAAGCTGCGGTCACCATGGGGCGCGTGCGCGAAATCATTCGCACGGCCGCCATCGGCGACGAAGATCCGGGAGCGATTCTCAATCGCGCGGACGACGTGCTCACCCTCGGCGGCGCCGAAACCATGATTACGGCGCTGGTCGGCGTGATCGATCGTGACGCGCTGACGTTTCGGTATGCGTCGGCCGGACATCCCGCGCCGATTCTGGCCGGCGCCGATCGCACGGTACGCGTGTTACCGACGGGCGACGTGCCGCTCGGACTGCACCTTCAACAAGCATACAATACACATGCAATCGATATCGTACCCGAGTCATTGATCGTCGCCTATACCGATGGACTCCTGGAATTCGATCGCGACGTTATTCGCGGAGAATCCCGAATCGTCGCAGCGGTTGCCGACGAATTGTATCATCCCGGAGCCAATCGCGCCGACGCGATCGTCGAGCGCATCATCGCAGGGCAAGCATTCGACGACATGGCGCTCTTGGCGGTTTCGATCGATCCGATCGACGCGCCGGTGCTCGCCGTAACGTTCGATGCGGTACCGGAAAGCTCACCGCAAG